>JACCDH011547246.1_pt1 | contig 10079 bp, 10 predicted proteins | sample 7442481 | NCBI WGS metagenome assembly JACCDH01 (sample SAMN15323433, study PRJNA562643) | freshwater metagenome | isolation source: river surface water | place: USA:Blue River Watershed | collected 2017-08-15
AAGTACTTTGTGTTGGGCGCGATGGCGTCTGGCTTCTTGCTCTATGGCATGTCCATGATGTATGGGGCCACAGGCAGTCTGGAGTTGTCGGCTGTGCTCCAAGCCATCGCTTCGGGTCAGGTGAAGCACCAGGTACTCGTGTTTGGTCTGGTCTTCATCGTGGCCGGTCTGGCTTTCAAGATCGGTGCCGTTCCCTTCCACATGTGGATTCCCGATGTGTACCAAGGCGCTCCGACTGCAGCGACCTTGATGATCGGTGGTGCCCCCAAACTGGCCGCTTTCGCCATCCTGGTGCGCTTGCTGGTCGAGGGTTTACTGCCCCTGGCGTTTGACTGGCAGCAAATGTTGGCACTGTTGGCCATTGCTTCCTTGCTCATCGGTAACCTGGCGGCCATCGCCCAAACCAACCTCAAGCGCATGTTGGCCTATTCGACCATCTCGCAAATGGGTTTTGTCCTGTTGGGTTTTGTGGCCGGCGTGATCAATGGTGAAACCACTTTGGCTGCCAACGCCTACAGCTCGGCCATGTTTTACATGGTGTCGTATGTATTGACCACCCTCGCTGCTTTCGGCGTCATCATGCTGCTGGCGCGACAAGGCTTTGAGAGCGAGGAAATCATTGACCTGGCCGGCCTCAACCAGCGCAGCCCTTTGTATGCGGGTGTGATGGCGATTTGCCTGTTCTCGATGGCGGGTATCCCGCCGATGGTGGGCTTTTATGCCAAGCTCTCGGTGCTGCAGTCTTTGGTGGCGTCCGGACAAGTCTTCTACATCGGCCTGGCGATTTTTGCCGTCATCATGTCTTTGATCGGCGCTTTCTATTACCTGCGCGTGGTCAAGGTCATGTACTTTGACGAGCCGGTCACGGCGACCACCGTGTCGGCTTCGCTCGATGTGCGCCTGGTTTTGTCCACCAATGGCCTGCTGGTTTTGGTTCTGGGCATTTTCCCCGGCGCTCTCATGGCTTTGTGCGCCGACTCGATTGTGCGTATGCTCGCGGTCTGATGCTTTGAACACCGCAACATGAGCACTTCCACCCAAATCGGTTTGTTGGTCCTGCTGGCCTTGCTGGCCGCCAACGCGCCGTTTTTCAACCAACGCATCATGCTGCTGGGGCCGATGCGCGTGTCCAAGCCCTTGCTCTGGCGCCTGATCGAGCTGGTAGTCTTGTATTTTGTGGTGGGTGGCATAGGCTTGGCGCTGGAAAATCATGCCGGTCAGATCGCGCCGCAAGGCTGGGAGTTTTATGCGGTGACGGCCACCATGTTCACCACGCTCGCCTTTCCCGGTTTTGTTTACCGCTACCTGATGCACCGCAAACATTGAGTGCACTGCGGCCCTCGCACTGGTTCGCATGTCTGACTCCCACCTGATCGAGCACCGGGTCCAGCAAGAAGAAATTTTGCGCGGGCGTTTCCTGCATGCTTACCGCGACACGGTACGACTGCCGAATCAGAATTTGACCACCCGGGAATATGTGGTGCACCCGGGTGCGGTCATGGTCATTCCCATGCTGGAGACACCCGACGGCCTGCGTCTGGTGATGGAGCGGCAGTTTCGCTACCCTGTGGGTCAGGTCATGACCGAGTTCCCGGCGGGCAAGCTCGATCCTGGCGAAGATACTTGGCTGTGCGCGCAGCGTGAACTGCTCGAAGAAACCGGCTACAGCGCCCGCCAATGGGCTCGTGCCGGTGTCTTGCATCCGGTCATTGCTTACTCGACCGAGGTGATCGAGATCTGGTTCGCCAAAGACCTGACTCTGGGGCAACGCCAACTGGATCAGGATGAATTCCTGGACGTGTTCACCGCCAGCCCGGCCGAATTGATGGCGGACTGCCAGCAAGGCCGCCTGACCGATGCCAAGACCTTGACGGGGCTGCTGTGGCTGCAAAATGTGCAATCGGGCCAGTGGCCCCTGGATTGGCAAACCATCCCCTGATCCGTCATCATGAAAGTCCTGGACCTGCAATGCCGCTTGGGCCACAGCTTTGAAGGCTGGTTTGGCTCCCAGGCCGATTACGATGCCCAGCGTGCGCGGGGCTTGGTCACGTGTCCGGTGTGCAACGACAGCGAAATCACCAAGATGCTCTCGGCGCCGCGACTGAACTTGGGTCATGGCGCCGCCCCCGATCAGGGGCCACAGCAGGGCACGCAAGCCGTGGATGCTGGCAACGCTGCAGGTAGCGTGCCCATCCGAGCAGCCGACGCATCCCCTGCTGCGCCACCCTTGCCCGATGTGCCTCCCGAAGCCTTGCAGCACATGCAGCTGGCGATGATGAAGATGGTGCGCCACGTCATGGCCAACACCGAAGATGTGGGCTCGCAATTTGCCGAAGAGGCTCGCAAAATCCATTACGGTGAACGCGAAGCACGGCACATCCGGGGCCAGGCCACGCGTGAAGAGACCGAAGCCTTGCTCGATGAAGGCATTGATGTCTTGCAGTTGCCTGTGCCGGAAAGCCTCAAGGGTCCGCTGCAGTAGGCGCGGGCTGTGATCGCGACCCAGCGCCAGAGCCCCAACGCCAGCGATCCAAAGCCATGAAACATGCCCTGCACATCGACGATGCCGAAGTCGAACTGAGTGCCATTCGGGCGCAAGGCCCGGGCGGCCAAAACGTCAACAAAGTCTCCAGCGCCATCCAGCTGCGCTTTGATGTGGCCAACTCTTCCTTGCCCGACGACGTCAAGCAGCGCTGGCTGCAGTCGGGCGACAGCCGTCTGACGCAAGAAGGTGTGTTCATCCTGAAGGCCCAGCGCCACCGCACCCAGGAGGCCAATCGGGTGGATGCATGGGCGAGGTTGTACGAAACCTTGGACCAACACGCCAAAGCGCCCAAGCCCCGCAAGGCCACCAAGCCGACCTATGGCTCGGTGCAAAGGCGGCTGGAGGGCAAGGCGATGCAGTCGAAGACCAAAAGCGCTCGGCGCAAAGGTGCCATGGATTAGCGCACGCAGGCTGCGGCTGCCTGAAGCACTTGACCCACTGCGCCTGGCGCATCAGCTGCCACCACCAGCCGACCTGGCATGCTGCGCAACCAGGTGATTTGCCGCTTGGCCAGTTGGCGGGTGGCAAAAATGCTGCGCTCAAGGATGTCGGCCTTGTTCCAGCCAGCATCCAAACCCTCCCAGGCCTGTCGGTAACCCACGCAACGCATAGAGGGCAGGTCCGGGTGCAGGTCACCGCGTGAACGCAGGGCTTGGACCTCGTCCATGAAGCCTGCCGCCAGCATCTGTTCAAAGCGCAGGGCGATGCGCTGGTGCAGCCAAGCGCGGTCTTGTGGCTCCAGACTGATGATGGGGATGTGCCAATCGGGAGCATGGGCTTTGGCGCTTTGGTGAAAAGACGTGAGGGTCTGGCCAGTGGCGGTCCACACTTCCAGTGCCCGTCCAATGCGTTGGCTGTCGCCCGGGGCCAGGCGGGCAGCAGTCTGCGGGTCCACTTGGGCAAGCCTGGCGTGCAGGGCAGGCCAACCGATGTGTTCGGCTTCTTGCTGAATTTGCGCGCGGATGTCGGGGTTGGCCGAGGGGATGTCGTTCAGGCCTTCCAACAGCGCTTTCAGGTACAGCATGGTGCCGCCCACCAGCAGCGGGGTTTTGCCGCGCGCGCGGATGTCTTCAATCAGCCTTGTGGCGTCTTTGGCAAATTCGGCCGCGCTGTAGCTTTGCAGTGGGTCCAGAGTGTCGATCAGGTGGTGGGGCACTTCGGCCAGTTCTTCGCGGCTGGGCTTGGCGGTGCCAATGTCCATGCCCCGGTAGACCAGGGCCGAATCGACGCTGATGATCTCTGCGCCGCCCTGTTGCTGCAGGCTGCGTGCCAGGGCCAGTGCGGCCGCCGTTTTGCCGCTGGCCGTGGGGCCCACGAGGGCGATTGCATCGACGGCTCGATGGGCTTGCGGGCTGGCTGGGGTGGACACTGGAGAGTTCATGACGGGGCACTCAGGCGCGAGCAGGCAGTGGGGCCGAGCGCCCGTGGCGCTGCACCAGGGTCCAGGCCACCAGGGCGATGAACACACTCCACAGCAGCAGTCCGTGGGCCAGCGCAAAGACCGGATGGTCCATTTGAGCGCCCAGCCAGCTGCCCATGAAAAAGGCGCCCACCATCATCAAAAAGCCGTTCAGTGCCGAGGCCGTGCCGGCCCGATCGGGGAAAGGTGACACAGCCCCGCTTTGTCCGCAGGACTGGTGCACACCGTGGCCCAGCATGAACAGGTAGATTGGCCCCATCACGCTGGCCGCGCCATACCAGTCCTGACCTTGGCCCGCATGGGCCAGCCCGGCCATGCTGACGCCGCCCGCAAGCGACAGGATAGCGGCCACAGCGACCGTGCGCTGCACACTGGTGCGCCGCAGCATCCAGCGGCACCAGAAGGTGCCCACGATGTAGGACAGCGACATGCTGAGCATGAAGAAACCATAGGCGGTTTTGCTGTAACCCATGCTGCGCGTGAACACGAAGGAAGAGCTGGCCAAAAAAGTGAACAAACCCAGATAAGAACCTGTGGACAGCGCGTTCCAGGCCCGAAACGTGGGGTGTCGCCAGATTTGCCAGTTGGCGCGTAAAAGGCTGCGCATTTGCAGGGCATGTGGGTTGGACTTGGCCAGCGTTTCCTCGAATCGCCAGACCAGCAGACCCAAGGTGATGGCTCCAAACACCGCCAAGGCCAACAAGGCCACGCGCCAGCCTAAAGCGTCGGTCAGCATGCCGCCAATGGGCGCGCAGGCGCAAGCGATGATGCCCAGACCGGTGAGTGCTTGCGACATGACGGTGGCCCCTTGGGCTGGCGCATAGAGGTCGCGCACCACGGCCCGTGCAGCCATGACACCAGCGCCCATGGCCACGCCTTGCAGGGCGCGGCCCGTCACCAGCCAAGCCATGCTGGGCGCGAAGGCGCATGCCACCGATGCCAGCACATAGGCGCCCATGCCCCAAAGCAGGATGGGTTTGCGGCCATAACGGTCCGACAGCGGCCCCCACACGAGCTGCGACAGGCCGAAGGCAAGCAGCAGGGCGGTCAGAGTGAGTTGGGCCTGGCCCATACCTGCCCCGAAGCCATCGGTGAGGGCGGGCAGGGCAGGCTGATAGAGGTCGGTGGTGACGGGTTGCAGGCCGAGCAGCAGCGCGAGCATGAGGACGATCTGTTTTTGCGGCATGCTGCGTTTGCCGTCCATCAACGACCCCGCAAAAACAGCGCATCCAGATCGCGCATCGTCATTTGCCGCCAGGTGGGGCGGCCGTGGTTGCACTGGTCGGATCGCTCGGTCTCTTCCATCTGGCGCAGCAAGGCGTTCATCTCGTCCAGCGTCAGGCGGCGGTTGGCGCGCACTGCGCCATGGCAGGCCATGGTGGCCAGGATCTCGTTTTGGGCGCGTTGCACCACGGTGCTGGCGTCGTGCTGAGACAGTTCGGCCAAGACACTGCGTGCCAGCTCCACCGCGTCGCCTTGCGCGAGGCTCGTGGGGACGGCGCGCACAGCCAGGGTCTTGGCGGACAAGGGCGAGATTTCGAGGCCAAGTTGCGCCAGCGCCTCAGCGCAGGCTTCGGCCGTGGCCGCTTCGGTCGGCGTGGCAGCAAAGGTCGCGGGGATCAGCAGCGGTTGGCTGGCGATGCGTGGGCCATTGCCATCGTTGGCGTTGAGCTGGTTTTTCAGGCGTTCGTAAACGATGCGTTCATGCGCGGCGTGCATGTCCACCACCACCAGGCCTTGTTTGTTTTCTGCCAGGATGTAAACACCGTGCAACTGGGCCACAGCGCGGCCCAAAGGCCAGTCGCCTTCAGGCAATGGGGAGGGCTCTGCGAAGGCATTGGGGGGAGTGGATGCAACACGTTCGCCTTGGGGCCAGGCAGGTGCGGGGCGTTCCTGTGCGACCAGATCTTCGCTGCGTTCGGGCGGGTTCCACAGGGCCTTCAGGTCGGCCATGGCCCGTTCGCCATCGACGCGGGCAGGAAAGGAATCAACTGGCTGGTAGATTGGGGCGCTGAAGCTCGATGGCCCGGGTCCCTCAAAGCGCATCCCGCCTTGCTGCCAGCGCGCCGATTCGGGTAAGGCCTTGGAGGGGGGACTGCTTGTCAGGTCAAACTGACTGTTTGCATGGGCGGATTCATCGGTCAGATGTTGCGAGCGTGGCGCGGCCAGAGCGTTTTCCAGTGCATGCCGCACGGCCTGATGCACCGCGCGACTGTCCCGAAATCGCACTTCGATCTTGGTCGGGTGGACGTTCACATCGACCAGCGTGGGATCGATTTCCATGAACAAGGCGTAGGCCGGTTGCTTGTGTCCGTGCAGCACGTCTTCATAAGCGCTGCGTGCGCCGTGCATGACCACCTTGTCGCGCACAAAACGGCCATTGACATAGGCAAACTGGTGGTCTGGGCGCGATCGGGCGGCGTCGGGCAGACCGGCGCGGCCGATCACTTTGAGCGGGCCGGCGTTGTATTCCACGGCAATGGACTGCGCCACAAAGTCTTCACCCAGCACATCGGCCAGACGCTGCGCCAGACCGGCCGCACCGGGATGAACGCGCCATTGTTCAAGCAGCTTGCCTTCGTGCCAGATGGCAAAGCCCACATCAGGGCGGGCCAGGGCATGGCGGCGCACGGCTTCGATGCAGTGCGCCAGTTCGGTGCTGTCACTTTTCAAAAACTTGCGGCGGGCGGGCGTCGAAAAAAACAGCTCTTTCACTTCCACCGTGGTGCCCACGGCCCGGGCAGCGGGGCGGATCTCGCCTGTGCGGCCATCCAGTGCGAAGGCATTGGGTTGGCCATCCATGCGCGAGAGCAGAGTCAGCTCGGACACCGAATTGATCGCGGCCAGCGCTTCGCCCCTGAAGCCCATGGTCATGACCGATTCGAGCTCATCGAGGTTGCCGATTTTGCTGGTGGCGTGGCGTTTCAAGGCCGTGGCCAGCTCGTCCGGCGCAATGCCACCGCCATCGTCTTCGACGGAGATCAGCCGGGTGCCGCCGCCCATCAGGCGCAGCGTGATGCTGCGTGCGCCCGCGTCCATGGCGTTGTCCAGCAATTCGCGCACCACCGAGGCGGGGCGCTCCACCACCTCGCCAGCGGCGATCTGGCTGATCAGTTCATCAGGGAGTTCGCGAATGGGGCGGCGCGCGGGAGCCGGTGTGTGTAGGAGGGTCACCGCCCGATTTTAGGGCTTCACAGGGGATAATCCTTGGATGGACATCCTTTTGCAACTCGTTGATTTCATTCTCCATGTGGACCGCTACCTGGAGGCCTTTGTCGCCCAACATGGGGCCTGGGTCTATGCCCTGCTGTTTCTCATCATCTTTGTGGAAACCGGCGTGGTGGTCATGCCCTTCCTGCCGGGCGATTCCTTGCTTTTCATTGTGGGGGCCATGTGTGGTGCGGGTTTGATGAGCCTGCCACTGGTGATGGGTTTGTTGCTGGCGGCGGCCATTTTGGGTGACCAGACCAACTACACGATTGGCCGTTATTTCGGACCCCGGGTGTTTCAGTGGGAAGAGTCCCGGTTTTTCAGCCGCAGGGGCTTTGACCAGGCCCATGCTTTTTATGAAAAATACGGCGGTATCACGATCATTCTGGCCCGATTCATGCCGTTTGTTCGCACCTTTGTGCCTTTCGTGGCCGGTGTGGCCGAAATGACGCGCAGCAAATTCACTTTTTTCAACGTGGTGGGCGCCTTCATCTGGGTGGTGGGCCTGCTGCTGGCGGGTTATTGGTTTGGCAACTTGCCCATCGTGCAGGAGCACCTGTCCAAGATCATTTGGGCGTTGATCATCGTGCCGGGCCTGATGGCCTTGTTCGGTGCCTGGAAAGCACGCCAATCCGCTTGAACCCGAAGCCCCAGATGGCCTAAATGCCCCGGTGCCTGGCCAATGGCGGATTGCGTGCGAAGTACTGCTGAATTCCCCGCATCAAGGCTTCGGTCAGCTGCTTTTGATACGCCTCGCTGCGCAGTTTTTCCTCTTCTTCCGGATTGCTGATGAAGGCGGTCTCGACCAGCACGCTGGGAATGTCGGGGGCTTTGAGTACGGCAAAACCGGCTTGTTCGACACGGGGTTTGTGCAGCCGACCTACTGCGCCGATTTCGCGCAACATATTTCCCCCCAATTGCAGGCTGTCCTTGATTTGCGCCGCGGTGCTCATGTCGAGCAAGGCGCGCTGCACCTGGCTGTCCTGGCCGCCCAGGTTCATGCCACCGATAAGGTCTGCCTTGTTTTCCTTTTGCGCCATCCACCGTGCCGCGGCGCTGGTGGCTGCGCCTTGGCTCAGGGCGTAAACACTCGCGCCCCGCGCTTGCGGCGTGAAGAAGGCGTCAGCATGGATGCTGACAAACAGATCGGCTTGTACGCGCCTGGCTTTTTGAACCCGGACATGCAGTGGCACAAAAAAATCGGCGTCCCGAGTCAAGAAGGCACGCATGGGGTTGCCATGGATGCTGCTGGCATTGATGCGGTCACGCAACATCTTGGCAATGTTCAGCACCACATCTTTTTCACGCGTGCCGCCAGGGCCGATGGCCCCCGGGTCTTCACCGCCGTGGCCTGGGTCCAGGGCCACCACGATCAGTCGGTCGGTGCGATCCTGGGTGGACGGACGCTGGGCGCGTCCAGGGTTGTCCATGAAGGTGTCTGGCGCAGGCTGAACATCCTGACGCCGTGTAGAGACCGCAGGTGCGGGGGGCGGGGGGGCTGCTGTGCTGGACGCAGACTGACTTTGCCGAGCGATCAGCTCTCCCAAAGGATCGTTCACGGTTGCAGGTGCCGCAGGCAGGCCTGAGGACGGTGGGGGTGAAGCCGGGGCGATGCGTTGCTGAATCAATTGCTCCAGCGGGTCGATCGCCTGCACCGGGTAGAGGTCCAGCACCAAGCGATGGGCATAGGGCGCCACGGGCGTCAAGCTGAAAACCTGCGGGGTGATGGGGAGCTTGAGATCGATCACCAAGCGCACCACGTTGGGGCTGTACTGGGCCACCCGAATGCCGGCAATGTTGGGGTCGGAAGCTTGCACTTTGCCCACGAGTTCACGCAGGGCGGCATTCAATTGCATGCCCTCAATGTCCACAGCCAGGCGGGGAGGCGATGCCACAAAGGTCTGTGTGGTTTTGAGCGGGGTGTCGGACTCCAGAGTGACCCGGCTGTAATCGGGTGCAGGCCAGATGCGCACAGCCAGCATGTTGGCCCCACGCGCCAGTTGGGCAGCACCCAGGCTCAGCACCAGGAAGCCGGCCTTGATCAGGCGACGGCGGTCACTTTGCATGGGCGTCACCTTGGGTCCAATTTTGAAGCCACACTTGACCGCGCGCTGTGCCTGCGTCAATGCGCACTTGGCGTTGGTCTTCGTCGATGGCCTCCAGTGTCATCACCCAGTCGGGGGGCGGCAGCTGCCCGGCCACCTTGTCGGGCCACTCCATGAGTTTGAGGCCCGGTCCGGCAAAGATGTCGCGAAAGCCCGCGTCTTCCCATTCCTGGGGGTCGTTGAATCGGTAAAAGTCAAAATGCCAGATGGGCCAGGCCGCGTTGCCCGTGCCCGCTTGGTGTGGCTCGACCACGGCATAGGTCGGGCTTTTGATGCGGCCCCTGACCCCGGCTGCACGCAGCAGGTGGCGCACCAAGGTGGTCTTGCCCGCGCCCAGGTTGCCGCGCAGCTCGATGCGCGCATCGCGCCCGCCCGGCCAATGGCCGAGACCTTGCGCCAGTTGCGTAGCAAAAGCCTGTGTGGCGGCCTCGTTGGGCCACAAGCCCTCCCAATGCACCGGGGCGGTCGGGCTTTCTACAATGGGCGGGTGACTGCTGAACGTACTCAAATCGACCTTCTTGAACTGTGGTCCCAGATCCAGATCTGGGCGCGTGAGTTGGGATTGTCCCAAATTGGCGTGACCGGCGTCGATTTGTCCACTGCAGAGCCCGGTTTACAAGCTTGGTTGACCGCTGGATTTCATGGCAGCATGGGCTATATGGAAAGCCACGGCACCAAACGCGCCCGCCCGGCCGAGCTGGTGCCGGGCACGGTGAGCGTGATCACCGCCCGCATGGATTATTTGCCACACGACACGCCGCCCGACTGGCTGGCCCGCGAAACTGCCCGCAGCCTGCAC
>JACCDH011573837.1_pt1 | contig 10079 bp, 10 predicted proteins | sample 7442481 | NCBI WGS metagenome assembly JACCDH01 (sample SAMN15323433, study PRJNA562643) | freshwater metagenome | isolation source: river surface water | place: USA:Blue River Watershed | collected 2017-08-15
ATGCCACGCTCAACGAATCTGGGCTGCAAATCCTTTTGCACTTTGCTGATAAAAGTATTGCAATCCTCCGCTGATTGTGGTCCAAAAACCATGACAAGCAAACAAGCAAGTTTCTGTTTTGAAGGTTCCCAAACATCAATAAAGTGTCTGAGATGATCTTCCAACAATGAATCCTTAATCTTGACTATTGCGTTTCTGTCACTTACATCAATAATTTCATTTGTAAAACATACAGTCTCATGCTCCAAGACTTTTGAAGTAAAAGGACAAACAGTTCCAAAGTATCCTGCATCACTTAAAATTGAATGCGGTTTACTTAAAAAACTTTCAAGATACTCCAATGTACCTCTAAGTAGCGGGCAATTGGATGAGCGAGCTGATTGTAAATCAATGTAATTATTCATTTTTTTTGCCTTCTCAGGACTTGGTTTAGATTATGAAATTATTAACGAACAAAAATCCGGCATCTCGTGTGCCGGTTAGGATACGCCCATGGAGTCAATAATAAGTTATCAGTTACGAGTTAGAAGTTGAATACTGTATTGAAATAGGCACATAAAACCAGCACAGGTAATTGTGTCGATTCGCCAGCTATTCCCTTTCCGTGTATTTATTTCCATATCCCAAGTGTATCAGTGTACTAGTACACAGTCAAGAGACAGCACCTACCGCCTGTGGAAAACTACTAGCCCTATTCTGGGTTAGATGGAGGAAAAGTCTTTGTATTAAAATCACGACTTTCCTTTATTCCCTTTTAGAATAAGGTTGAAGCCGCCTTTGGGATTTCTAAGTTCCCTACTCCCACGGGCGACCGTGCCAATACCAATTTTGAGCTTATCAGCGATTTCTCGATGTGACTCGCCTCTGCTTAAAAGTTTTACGATTTGCCAACGAATAGCGAGCTCGTCGTATTCTCCAGGAGTATAAAAATCAATCAAGGCTTCTTGGAAAAGTTCGGGTGATTTTGCCGTATCGCGTAACACACGCGTAAATTCTTCCTTGTATTTTTTTAAAGTTTCTCGCGGCAGGCGTTTCATATTAATGCAAACTCTCTCCTAATTTTTCGCAGGGATACGAAATAATGACAACAATCACAAAGAGTAAGTAATACAGAGGGGTGGCAGCGTAAAAAGAGATCGAATCATTCATTTTCCACTTAAAGTAGTGCTTTTGAAACCATAAGAAGAAAAGGTTGAGCGGATAGTAAATAATACCGAGAAGCGTAGCGACTATGAATTTAAGAAGTTGAACAATAAGTTCCATAGATTAATACAATTTAACCCCGATTCGATCACGCACTATTTGCATCTTTGCCTCGGCGCGAATCCGTGCGTTCTCGCCGCCCGATTTTAATATTTTGAGAATATTTTCAGGGTCTTCCGCGAGCGCCTTTCGTTTTTCACGAAGCGGCGTAATAAAAGTATCAATGTCTTCAATGAGACCTTCTTTTAAAATTTTGTACTTCCCTTTATTGCTCTCGTAAAAATCCGCGAGCTTCTCTTTGGATACAAAAAGTTTATGGATCGCATACACATTTTCCGGAATATCAGCTCCGGAATCAGTCACTATGCTCATCACAGCTTTTTGTATTTCATCTCGCGTGGCAAATAATGGAATTGTATTACCATAGCTTTTGCTCATTTTCCGTCCATCGAGTCCAGGCACAATACCAACATCAGGCAAAATGAGGGCTTCTGGCATGCTAAACGTTTCCCCAAAAATTCGGTTAAATTTTTCAGCTGTGTCACGTGCGTATTCTACGTGTTGTTTCTGGTCGGCACCGACTGGCACTACGTGCGGATCGTAGAGCAAAATATCAGCGGCCATAAGCATTGGGTAATCAAATAATCCTACATTGACTTCCTTGGCTTTCTGATTGGCATCCTTGTATGCGACTGCTCGTTCAAGATATGGCACAGTCGTTATGCAGTTGAAAATCCACGCAAGTTCCGGGTGAGCTGACACGTCAGATTGCTTAAAAAGTGTTACTTTTTTTGGATCAAGTCCGACTGCTAAGTAATCAAGAGCTATATTTAAAATATTCTCTTTAAGCGTAGGGCCGTTTTGAAGTGTCGTAAGAGCATGAAGGTCTACGATAATAACAAAGCTTTCATGCGAGTCCTGAAGGTCTACATATTGCTTCAAGGCGCCAAAATAGTTGCCAATATGGAGCTTGCCGGAAGGCTGAATCCCTGAAACTAAAGTCTTTTTTCCTGTCATGACCCTAAGCATATCAAAAAAACAGCAAAAAAACGATAGTATGCCGAGGTAAAAGTTTATACACACACAAACCACAGCTTTGATCACACTCGAAGCTTGGCTCGCCTACTGCGTATGTTAGAATGCCACTATGCCAAAAACATCTCTTCGCATTCCTCCACAAAGTATAGATTCAGAACGAGCCATTTTGGGCTCTATTATGCTGCGTCCGGGGGCACTTGGAGAAATTATCGATCTCATCTCCCCGGTCACTTTTTATAGCCAAAAACATAGCCTGATCTATGAGACCATGCTTGACTTGTCGCTTAAAAATGAGCCTATTGATCTGGTATCGCTCACTCATCTTTTAAAAGAAAAGAAACTTCTAGAAAACATTGGCGGGAGTACATACATTACAGAATTAGTAAATACAGTACCGTCTTCTACAAACATTAAACACTACGCTGAGATCGTCTACAAAAAATTTGTACTTAGAAGTTTGATCGATGCTGGTGAATTTATTTCCGAACTAGCCTTCAATGAAGGTACTGAAGCGATTGATGAAGTTCTCGATTCTGCCGAGAAAAAAGTTTTTGCCGTGACTGACAGTCCAAAGGGCCAGCAGTTTATAAGCATCAAAGAAACTTTGACGACCGCATGGGAGCGTCTTGAGCGTCTTCATAACACTAAAGACGAGCTTCGCGGTATTCCGACTGGCTTTGCCAGCCTCGACAATCTTTTAGCAGGTTTTCAAAAATCTGATCTTATCATTTTGGCGGCTCGACCTTCGATGGGTAAAACAACGCTGGCACTCGACATCGCCCGCTTGGTCGCTACGAAACACAATGTACCGGTAGGCATCTTCTCTCTTGAAATGTCGTCTCAGCAGCTTGTAGATCGCATGCTTGCTGCTGATTCAAAAGTAAATGCCTGGAATCTTCGTACTGGTCGTCTTTCGGGAGATTCAGATTTTTCTAAGATTCGGGACTCGCTCGATAAACTTTCCAAGGCACCGATTTACATTGATGATCAATCTTCAAGTTCGATCCTCCGAATGCGTTCTGTGTCGCGTCGCTTGAAAGCCGAACACGGGCTTGGGCTTATTATTGTCGACTACCTCCAACTTATGACAACATCGAAAAATTACGACTCAATGGTCAATCAAGTGACAGAAATTTCACGCTCCTTGAAGTCACTTGCTCGCGAGCTCGACGTGCCTGTACTTGCACTCTCTCAGCTTTCTCGTGCAGTTGAAGCTCGTGGTGGCAAACCACGTCTTTCTGACCTGCGTGATTCAGGATCAATCGAACAGGATGCCGACGTCGTCATGTTTATTCACCGTGAAGATAAGTACAATGAAAATTCTGACAAACCAAACATTGCCGAGATATTGATTGAAAAACATCGTAATGGTCCGACAGGTAAGGTCGAACTCTTCTTCGATGAGCGGACAACAAGTTTCCTTGATCTTGAAAAATCAAATCTGACTGATTTTGCTGCCGCGTACAAAGACGAACCTGCTACTGAAGAGTTTTAATCATGAACAATGCTATTGAAAAACTTGCGAAACTTTTTGCGCGTTTCCCCGGCATTGGCGATAGGCAGAGTAAACGTTTTGTATATTTTTTGCTTCATCAAAACTCAGACTATCTCGAAGATATCAAACGAGCAATTGGTGAACTTAAAAAACTTGTGCGCCAGTGCGAATCGTGCTTTGTGTATTTTGAATCTGACGGCCAAAAGTTGTGTGAAGTCTGCCGTGATCCAAAAACAAACTTAGAATCGATTTTAGTTGTAGAAAAAGATAGTGATTATGAAAGTATTCGCCGGAGCCGGACATATAAAGGTAGGTATTTTGTGCTTGGTGGACTTGTGCCGATAGTAGAAAAAGAAGTAGAGAAAGTTATCCGTCTCCGCGAACTTAAGCGTACAGTTGAAGAGCGATCCGGAGAAGGACTCAAAGAGGTAATCCTAGCCTTGTCCATTACTCCCCAAGGTGAGCATAGCGATGGCTATCTGCGACAAGCGCTTCGAGACATAGCCGAGAAAAATAATATAAAAATATCAAGCTTTGGCCGCGGCCTCTCCACAGGTACCGAAATCGAATACTCTGACAACGAAACCCTTCGAAACGCCCTCGAAAATAGGCAATAAAATTTCCCTACTACCTATGCGATAGCAGGGAAATTGCTTGGCTTTCTCATTCTTTTTCTAAAACTGGGACACTGCTTATTAATTGATTACTCCATCTCATGTTCTTATATACCTCCTCCATAATTTTACATTTGCGTTTTTTTGCTTGTAAAATTAAATCGTTTAAAAAAATATTGAGAACAGTTCCAGTTCCAGAAGTAGTTGCTGCATTTTTTAGTTTGACAGCAATATATATTTCTGTTATTGGATAGCGAGTAAGCCACATCTCCGATGCCGCATTGTGTGAAGTTATCTTGGCAATCATAGGATCCTTAAATAATTTTAACAATAATGTAAAATCATTATCAGCCTTCGTAAGTAAATCCAAAAAAATGTCCTCATAACTTTCATCGTTGGCCATAATAAATTTTTCTTTACCAGAAAATGATTTCCAGATCGAATACAACATGTTAAACTTTTCTTCTTTGGAAAAAGAAGATTCATCAAGTCGTTTCTTGTAGAAAGGAAAAATGATTGCGGCAGCTTTTCGATACCTTGATGAGTGTTTTTCAACTAATATAGAATGTAGCTGGGTAACATTTAAATGAAAAGCTTCCATTGCTAAGCAACGTTTTGCTGACTTTCGACCAATGCAAAAGAAAGAACAGCACCTTTCAATCAATTTGTCGATCTTTGCTTTGGGTCCCAAGTTGTTATTCTTACGGGCCTGCTGGGGTTCATCTTTATGGAACATACGGGATGTGGTTTTTAAGCGTTCGGTCGCATACTACTGCAAAAATGCCTTGTCGTCAAGGCAAGTAAAAACCCACTTTCTTGAGTGGGTTTTTACTTGATTGCTGAGATTTTGATTTTTGTGAAAGGCTGTCGATGGCCGTTTTTCTTCAAATACCGGCTCTTTTGCTTATATTTCATGACGATAACCTTTTTGGCTCGTCCTTGGGATTGGAAAATTCCTTCTACGCTGGCTCCGTCAATATATGGCATGCCAATAGTCGTATCTTTGCCGTTGTCTACCAAAAGCACTTTATCGAAGACTACTTTGTCCCCTGCTTTAAAGGCACCTGAAAGCTTCTCGACATTGAGAACGTCTCCCACGGCTACTTTATATTGTTTTCCTCCTGTTTGAATAACAGCAAATTCCTCTGTCATATAGGTGCGATTCTACCTGAAAGCCTTAGAAATTGCAAGCAGGCTTTAAAAATAAGCTTTACTGGGGTATACTCCAGAGAGCAATGAAAGACGATACGGTGCTTAAAAAAATAGTCGAAGCCCCTTCGATCATTATCGAAAAAACCGAGGAGAAAGTGGCAGAGACAACAAGCAAACTCACTAAGAAAAGTGGTATAAGAACTCTCCAGCAGTTTTGGAAAAGTCTAGGCCCCGGCCTTGTAAGCGGAGCAGCAGATGATGATCCTTCGGGCATAGCAACGTATTCACAAACTGGTGCTAAATACGGCTTCGGCCTTTTATGGCTCTCAGTATTCACTTTTCCTATGATGTCAGTGGTACAGGAAACGTGCGCACGTATAGCACTTGTTTCAGGTCGTGGATTGGCAGCCAACATGAAGCGCGTATACGGAAAAAAAGTGCTTTTTTTTGCCACAGCGCTACTTTTCATTGCCAACACTTTCAATATCGGCGCTGACTTAGGTGCTATGGCCAAAAGCGTAGAGCTCGTTTTCCCAAAAGCAAATTTCTGGCTTGTCATTATTTTTTTCGGTATTGGCGGACTGTTACTTGAAATATTCATTAGCTACAAAAATTATGCCAAATATCTGAAATGGATAACAATAGTGCTGTTTTCATACATAGTTACCCTTATTATTATTCAGGTCCCTTTTGGAACACTTATTTCAAATCTTTTTTCAGTATCTATTACGGGTGGCATGGAGGAAGTTACGATGATTGTTGCAATATTAGGAACGACGATTTCCCCATATCTGTTTTTTTGGCAAAGTGGACAGGAGGTGGAGGAAGAAATAGCAGAGGGTAAAGTAACCATCAAAGAACGTGTAGGTGTAAGCGCAAGTGAGCTCAAGCGTATGAGAGTCGACGTGTGGACGGGAATGTTTTTTTCAAATTTTGTTATGTTTTCCATCATCGCTGTATGCGCTACGACACTTTTTGCAAATGGCATCCACGACATTGGTTCAGCTGAGGAAGCTGCGTTAGCTCTTAAGCCATTTGCAGGAAATGCTGCCTACGTTCTCTTCGCGCTTGGTGTTATTGGCACTGGGTTACTCGCTATCCCCGTCCTCGCTGGCTCTACCGCATACGCAATCGCAGAAACGTTTGGCTGGAAAGAAGGACTAAATAAAAAACTGCCTCAAGCAAGAGCATTTTATGGGGTCATTATTATTTCTATCGTTGCCGGAATTGCCCTCAACGCATTTGGCGTAAATCCGATAAAAGGCTTGGTGTACGCTGCTATTTTAAATGGAATCGTCGCGCCTGTTATACTTTTTTTTATCATGAGACTTGGGAGTAATAAAAAAATAATGGGCACAGCAAGAAGCAAACCTCTTACCGTTATCGTCGGTTGGGCGACAACTTTCGTTATGGCTTCCGGCGCACTGTACGTTATTATTTCTTATTTTTTATCTTAACGGTATACTAGACACATCATGCTTTCAAAATATTCATACAAAAAACTTACGTGGATAGATCTCGAGTGCCCGACCAAAGACGAGGTTGCGCTCCTCGCTGAAACATATGACGTGCATCCTTTGGTCGCTGAAGAGCTTACCCGCCAGACTGAGCGAGCAAAAGTCGACATGTACCACAATAGTCTCTACTTGGTCCTTCACTTCCCAGTGGTACAACATGTCGACAAGACAGTTAAGATAGTTGAGATTGATTTTGTTATCGGCCAAAATTTTCTTATTACAACTCACTTTGATGCTATAGATCCACTGCATGAATTTGCAAAGCTTTTTGAAGTGCATTCTATACTTGATCGCAGTGCCGACCTCACTCACGCAGGATTTCTTTTCTTTTACGTTATAAAAGAGCTGTATAAGCATTGTCTCCTGGAGCTTGAACGCATTGAGGAAGAGCTACAGAGTATTGAGAAATTTATTTTCAATGGAAACGAGAGAGGGATGGTGGTAGAGCTTTTGAAACTCAACCGCAGTCTGATTGATTTTCGTGAAGCTATACGGTTTCATGGCGAGACGTTGAGGTCATTTGAAATCGCTGGGAAAAAATTTTATGGCGATGACTTTACCTATTACCTATCTGCGATCTCCGGCGAATTTCAGCGCGTAGAAAATATATTCCACGACCATAAGCAAGTATTGAACGACTTGCGGAAAACCAACGACGCCTTACTTGCCCACCGAACCAACGAAACCATGAAGCTCCTCACTATTTTATCGTTTATCACCTTCCCGCTTTCGCTTGTCGCTGCGTTACTCGCTATGATTACCCATGTGCCTATCATAGAAACACAAGATGGGTACCTTAAAGTCATTGGGGGGATGATTCTACTTGCTATTATTATGATTCTGTATTTTCGGAAACGCCGATGGCTCTAAAACTCTACAATACTCTTTCTCGATCAGAGGAACTTTTCATTCCGATAAAAAATGATTCCGTAAGTCTCTACACGTGCGGACCAACAGTCTACAACTACCCCCACATTGGCAACTACCGTGCATATATTTTTGGCGATACGCTCAAGCGTGTACTCACCTACGCAGGCTACGATGTTGATCACATTATGAATCTCACTGATATTGATGATAAAACCATCCGAGATTCACAAAAAGCTGGTAAATCACTCAAAGAGTTTACAGAGTACTTTACGGAGGAGTTCTACAAGGATCGTGATGCACTCAATATCGTTCCCGCAAAAACCTATACCAAAGCTACGGAGTATATACCAGAAATGGTAGCGATGATCGAAATATTGCTAAAAAAAGGTGTTGCCTATAAAGGTGATGATGGCAGTGTGTATTTTTCAATTGCTAAAGATCCTGATTACGGCAAGCTCACTCATATTAAAAAAGAAGAACTTTCACAAAATGCCAGCGGGCGTTTGCGCCAAGATGAGTATGACAAGGATAACGTGCAGGATTTTGCTCTTTGGAAGGCATGGGATAGTACTGATGGTGATGTATTTTGGGAGACAACTTTAGGTAAGGGTAGGCCAGGCTGGCATATTGAGTGCTCTGCCATGAGCATTGCTACGCTTGGAGAGACTATTGATATCCACACTGGTGGCCTTGATAATATGTTTCCGCATCATGAAAATGAAATCGCCCAGTCAGAAAGTACAACCGGCAAAACATTTGTAAAATACTGGATGCATAATGCCTGGCTCTTGGTTGACGGTAAAAAAATGGCAAAGTCACTTGGCAATTTTTATACGCTTCGTGACCTGACCGAAAAAGGATTCGACCCCCTTTCTTATCGCTATCTTACTCTTATCACCCACTATCGTACTCCTCTCAACTTTACTTTTGACGCTCTCCAGGCTGCCGAAAATGCATTACATAAGCTATACCAAACATATGAAGAACTACCAGAGAAACAAGGTACTGTTGTCTCGGGGTACCAAGAAAAATTCAAAGCGGGTATAGAAAATGATCTTGGCACCCCAACAGCGCTCGCAGTAGTATGGGAACTTGTAAAAGACAACGCCATTGCGCCAGAAGATAAACGTACGACACTTCTTGATTTTGATCGCGTCCTAGGCTTTGGCCTTACAGATCGCAAAAAAGAAATAATACCGGAGCAAGTGCAAAAACTTGCTGACGAGCGAGAAATGGCACGCCAAGAAAAAAATTGGGCACGTGCTGACGAGCTTCGTAAAGAAATTGAAGACAATGGATACACGGTAAAGGATTCTGAGATCGGGCCGAAAATTTCTAAACTTTAAATTCAAACCAAAAAATAAAGAACTGCATGTAAATAATATATGCAGTTCTTGTTATGACAAAAATAATTGAGATATAGTTTGGCCGACATAAAACAAAATTTCTTTTAAAAGTACTCCGGTAACAAAAATATAAGTTACCGTTAGAATTATTCCTAAAGAAAAATTCCTAACATCTTTTCTCTGACTTAAACCATTATATCTGTGGAACCCCGTACGAAAATAAATAGTTCCCAAAAATGGGTTAACCGTCAAAATATAAAAGAAAACAAAATTTGCACCAAATTTTTTGGAAAAATTTACAATTAATTCTGCAATTTTTCCTTTTGGCTCAATCTCCCCTTCCTTAGCAGCTTTGAGTCGCTCAATAAAGAAAATGTCTACTTTATACCAATCGTATAAAAATAAACAACTTCCAAAAAATATGATCGACGAAAGTGTGATAAGGGCAGCCGCGCAGACGGGCTCGTACATGTAAATAATGCGCATACAAAGCCCTCGGGCAAAAGATAGATTTAGGAGCCAATTTATAAAAAAACCAGCTGCAAATGTACTGATTGATCTTTCGGGCAACTTTGGCATCCGAACCATACTGTATGGATTTGAAAGTATATGTTGTGTGTGCCCACAACACGGAAGCTTACCGTTCTCCACGGTAAAAGAATTCGAGGCAAGTATGGCATGAGTGCCGACTTTCCGCAATATAAAATACCGAGCACTATGCTCAGTATTTTATATTTCAAAAAATATTTTCTAGATCCCTTCTTCCTTGAGCTTTTCTACCAGTTCATGAGACTTACGCGAAAGTTTAGTCGGTATTTTGATATGGAGTTTGATAAGAAGATCA
>JACCDH011600991.1_pt1 | contig 10079 bp, 10 predicted proteins | sample 7442481 | NCBI WGS metagenome assembly JACCDH01 (sample SAMN15323433, study PRJNA562643) | freshwater metagenome | isolation source: river surface water | place: USA:Blue River Watershed | collected 2017-08-15
GGGCTGGCGCGGCGTGAAGGACATGGACAGCAAGATGATCAACTCGGTCATGCGCGGCGCCTTCCTCAAAGACGTCAACCTGCGCCGTGAATTCCTGTCCCTGATTCCTGGAAAGAACTGACCATGTTGGTACGCCTGCTTTACGCCAGCCGCGCTGTGGACCCCCGTGCGGAGACCATCGAATCCATCCTCAACCAGTCGCGTCAGTTCAACCCGACCAGCGGCATCACCGGCATCCTGTGCTACGGCGGCGGCATCTTTTTGCAAGCCATCGAAGGTGGCCGCAATGCGGTGAGCGACCTGTATGGCCACATCCAGAAAGATGCCCGTCACAAAGACGTGGTCTTGCTGCATTACGAAGAAATCAGTGAGCGCCGCTTTGGGGGCTGGACCATGGGCCAGGTGGACGCCTCGCGTGTGAACACCAACATCTTGCTCAAATACTCCGAGCGCGCCGAGCTGGACCCGTACAACGTGTCGGGCAAAGTCTCGCTGGCCTTGCTTGAAGAGCTGATGGCCACCGCGTCCATCATCGGGCGCGCCTGATCGGTCGTGGCGTCTCTGATCGGCTGCGACTTTTCCAGCCGCCCCAGCAAGCGCAAACCCATCGTGCTGGCGCTGGGTCAAGCCCGGCAGGGCAGGGTGCAACTGCAGGCCCTGCAGACCTTTGACAACTTGAACGCATTTGGCGATTGGTTGGCTCAACCGGCTGACTGGGTGGGCGGGTTTGATTTGCCTTTTGGCTTGCCGCGTGAATTGATCGAAACCCTGGGCTGGTCCACCGATTGGGCTGCCTGCATGGACCACTATGCTGCGCTCAGCCGTGCAGAAATTCGCGAACAATTTGCAGCGTTCTGCAATGCTCGCCCCGTGGGGGGCAAGTTCGCCCACCGCGCTGCTGACAAACCCGCAGGCTCGAGCCCGTCCATGAAATGGGTCAACCCGCCGGTGGCTTACATGCTGCACGCAGGCGTACCCCTGTTGCGCCAAGCGGGTGTGCACCTGCCCGGTTTGCATGCGGGTGACGCCCGACGCGTGGCGCTGGTGGCCTACCCGGGCCTGTTGGCGCGCGAGGTGCTGGGCAATCGCAGCTACAAAAGCGACGACAAAGCCAAACAAACCCCTGAGCGCTTGCTGGCCCGGCGCGAGCTGCTCGGTGCACTGGAGCGTGGCCAGACCCGCCTGGGCTTGCGCCTGGTGGCCAGCAATGCGCTGCTGGGCCGTCTGGCCGACGACGCCAGCGGCGACGCGCTCGATGCCACCCTGTGCCTGATGCAAGCGGCCTGGGCGCAGCAACAGTACGAAGCCGGTCATCCGCAATACGGCCTGCCGCCGTGCGACCCGCTTGAAGGCTGGATCCTCACGGCCTGAACAGCCTGCGGTTTGTCATCACGTTGGAAGCGCGGCGATCCATGTGACGAATTTCAGCGCTCGGTCTCCAGATCCGGAATGCGGTTGAACGCGATGCGCATGGGCGCGGCGTCCAGTGTGTGGTGCGCGTTGGCAAAGTAAATCGCGTTTTTGCCATGCGCTCGGTTCAGCGCGTCCATGGCCGACATCAGGCGAGCCCGGTCACGTTGCACCGGGTGGTTTTGCAGGGTTTGCGCCGCAGTGGCTTCGGGTGCGGCTTGTGGTTCGTCAAACAAATCGCGTGTGTGTTGGCTTGCGGGCACCAGACCGCACAACTGCACACCCACCGCTTTGGGGCGCTGCAACAAGTGCAGTCCGCAGAACCACAGCTGGTCCAGCGTTTGCAGCAGAAATCCGGTGTCCTGCGTCTCGCCCACATGCACATAACGCTCGCCACCGGCCTCGCGCTGCCAGCGGTGCGCGCAATGCACAAACACCTGCATGGCCGTGGCATAAAAGCCTTGCTTGCGCAGCCGCATGGCCGCTTTTTGCGTCAGCCGGTGCAGCACTTGGCGGGCCCCTTCTGGGTGACGCAACTCGGGCGGCAGCACATGCGAATGCCCGAGCGACCGCGCCACTGTGGCGCGCGGTCCGTACCACTGGCCGCGCAGTTTGTCGTACATGTCCGCCCCCGCCAGACCGCTCCAGGCCGTGTGCAGCAAATCACGTGGCGCGGCGTACAGCTGTTCCATCGTCTCGATGCCGCAACGCGACAGGCGCTGCAGCATGCGCGGGCCAATGCCCTGGATGTCCGACAGCTTCAGATGAAACAAGCGCTCGGGCAACTCGTGTTGCTCGATCACCGTCAGGCCATCGGGCTTTTGCATGTCCGACGCGAGCTTGCCCAGCAGCGTGTTGGGCGCGATGCCAATCGAGCTGCGCAGGCATTCGCCCACGCTGCCTTGGATTTCGGCTTTGACCTGGTGCGCCAATGCGATGGCCCGGTCACGTTCACGCCAGCGGCCCGTCAGCTCGCACTCCATCTCGTCAATCGACAGCACCTGCCGCACCGGCACGATCCGGTCCACCGCTGCCACGGCCTGTTGGTGAACTTCAACGTATTTGGCGTGGTCGGCCAGCACGATGGCGATGCCCGGGCATAAACGCTTGGCCTCGGCCACGCCCGTGCCCGTCTTGACGCCAAACGCCTTGGCCTCAATGCTGGCCGCGATGCAGCACGAGGAATCGGCCATGACCGGCACCACCCCCACCGGCCGCCCACGCAGGGCCGGGTTCAGGTGCTGTTCGACCGAGGCGAAGTAGCTGTTGAAGTCAACGAAGAGGGTGCGGAGCATGTTGTGAATATACTGTAAATAATCACAGTATTTGTGCGCTGGATCACCGCTTGACGCACGCAAAGTTTGAAGCATCGGGCAAGCAGACGCTTTTGTCCCTGATAAGCTTCAAGCCCCTCTGAACAAAGGAGTCCTCATGCCCCATACCGTCCGTTTTCAACGTGTGTTCCGCGCGCCCGCCGAGCGCGTCTTTCGCGCGTTCACTGACCCCGATGCCATGGCCAAGTGGTTGCCGCCGCACGGCTTCACGGGCCGCGTGCACGAAATGGATGCTCGCCTGGGGGGTGGCTACCGCATGTCGTTCACCAACCTGGGCAATGGCCAGAGCCACAGTTTTGGCGGTACGTTTCTGGAGTTTTTGCCGAACGAGCGCTTGAGTCACACCGACAGTTTTGACGATCCGAATCTGCCGGGCCAGATTGTGACCACCATCACGTTCACATCTGTGTCGGTGGGCACCGAGGTGAACATCGAACAGGCAGGCATTCCAGATCCGATTCCGCCCGAGGCCTGCTGCCTGGGTTGGCAGGAGTCTTTGCAATTGCTGGCCTTGCTGGTCGAGCCTGAGATTCCAGGCTGAACTTGGCCCTTAAATGGCTGCGGCCGCGATGTCCCGGGGTTCGGGTTCGAGTTGACGCAGGGCTTGCAGGGCCTCGGCGTCGGTGCGGTACATCTTGAGCAGAGGTCCTTCGGTCCATTCGCCCGCGCGCTGGAGGGCTTTTTCCACAGGCAGCTTGATGCCGCTGACGTGCAGTGTGATGCCCCGATTGGCCAGTTGGCGTTGCAGTTGACCGAAGGTTTCCACTCCCGTCACGTCGATACGGTTGATGGGTTGTGCAAACAGGCAGACATGCTGTGTGTCTGGGTGCTGTGCCAGATGATCGGTAATGGCGCGTTCAAAGTCGCTGGAGGCGGCAAAGTCGAGTTCGGCATCCATGCGCAAGGCATACAGCTTGTGTGCCAAGGGCGGTAATTTCCACAGGTGGCGATCACGCAAGCTGCCATCGGGGTGCAGACTCACTTCGATGATGCGAGGGTGCAAGCGGGTGTGTAAAAAGTGGCTCAGGCCCACCAAGACACCGGTCATCACGCCCCAATAAATACGGGGCGCAGTGGCCAGGGTGATCGCAAAAGTCACACCTGCGGTCATGGTTTCAATGCGGTCAATGCGCCAGAGTTTCAGGAACTGCCGGGGCTGGAACAGGTTGAGCACGGCCACAATCACGGCCGCTGCCATCACCGAGCGTGGCACAAATTGCAACGCGGGCATCAGGATCAGCAAGGCCAGCAGCACAAAACCCACCGAGGCGACCACAGCCCAGCCTGAGCGGGCACCGGCGTACAGCATCAGCGCCGAGCGTGAAAACGAGGTGCTGGTGGGAAAACTGCCCGAAAATGCAGAAGCCAGTTTGGCCAGACCCTGGCTGAAAAGTTCGATGCTGTCGTCCCAGCGTTTGCCATCGCGCTGGCATTCAATGCGGGCACTGGACGCGGTTTCCAGAAAGCTCACGAGCGCGATCACCATGGCAGGCACCCACAACTGGTTGATCAGCGCCAGGCCAGGCCAGTGAGGCCAATACAGGCTGGGCAGCCCCGAGGGCAGCATGCCCACGATCGCACCGTGTTCGGCGTAACCGGTGACATAACCCACGGCCGAGGCAGCCCCCATCACCAACATGATGCCCGGCCAGCGGGGTTTGAATTGGCGCAACAACAAAAGTGCTGCAAGACTGACCAGGCCAAACCAGGCAGGCCAGCCCGTCAGCCAGGAAGACCAAGTGAGCACGTCCCATTGCCAGGTTTTGATACCCAGCAAGGCGGGCACTTGCGAGGCCATGATCAGCAAGGATGCGGCCTGGGTGAAGCCCATCATCACTGGGGCACTGACCAGGTTGATCAACCAGCCGTATTTGCCCAAACCCAGTAACAATTGAATGCCACCGGACAAGAGAGACAACCACACAGCCAGTGCAACCCAATCCGCAGAGCCGGGCTCGGCCATGCCGGACAGCGATGCGCTGATCAGCACGCAGGTCAGCGCGGCAGGTCCAACCGACAGACGGGTTGCACTGCCCAGCAAAACAGCCAGAAGGGCTGGAATCACGCAGGCATAAAGCCCGGTGACCAAGGGCATGCCGGCCAGCCCGGCGTAGGCCACGGCCTGCGGCACCATGACCAGCGCCACCGTCAATCCCGCCAGGATTTCTGTGCGCGCCAGATCGGGTGTCAGACGGGGCCAGTGTCGAAAGGTCAAAAATCGTTGCATGGAAGACATGACCAATCTTAGCCGTCTGCGCGTTCAGCGCTGTGGCATGTCCTTGACCGAATAGCCCAGGCTGATGGTGGCGTCTTCGGGGATGGCGGGCACGGTGGCGTCCCACGCTTCCCAAGCTTGGCGCATGGTGTTCAGGCGCTCGGGTTCGCGCTTGGCGAGGTTGGCGCGTTCGCGCTCGTCGGCCGGGATGTTGAACAGGTAATCGTTGCCGTCCACACGCAGGTATTTGTAGTCCCCCATGCGCAGGGCGCGTTGGCTTCGGTGGTTCATGCGCCAGTACAGCGGTCTTTCAAACTGGTGCTTCGCGTCACGCAACACAGGTGCCATCGACACGCCGTCAAACGGCAAGTCTTCCCGTGCCTGCGCTCCGGCCAGCTCAACCATCGTGGCCGACCAGTCCATGGTCATGCAGTGCTGGGTCGATGTGCCCCCAGGCGCGATCACGGCGGGCCAGTGCGCGATCCACGGCACGCGGATGCCCCCTTCGGTCAGGTCCATCTTGCCGCCCACCAGGGGCCAGTTGTCGGAAAAACGCTCGCCACCGTTGTCGCTGGTGAAGACGATCAGGGTGTTGTCAAGCTGGCCCGTTTTTTTGAGCGCATCCACCACCCAGCCAATGCCTTCGTCCATGTGGTGGATCATGCGGTGGTAGGTGTGGATGTTGCCGCCATCCAGGTGGAACAGGTTGTCTTTGACCTCTTGCGCCAGCGCATGGTCTTCGCGGGTTTCCCAAGGCCAGTGCGGCGCGGTGTAGTGCAGGCTCAAAAAGAAGGGCGTGCCTTGCGCAGCACCGGGGGCCATGCGCTGCACAAAATCCACCGCTTTGTTGGAAATCAGGTCGGTCAGATAACCATCTTCGTGTTTTTCTTCTTCGCCCGTGTACAGGTCGTGTGTGCCGTTGTTGCTGGCGTGGGTGAAGTAGTCGACACCCCCCGACATGGGACCAAAAAATTCTTCGTAGCCCGATTTGATCGGGCTGAAGTGGGGCGGGTAGCCCAAATGCCATTTGCCAATCAGCGCCGTGCGGTAGCCGCTGTCTTTGAGCAGGGACGGCAGCGTGGGGTGCTCGGGCGGCAGGCCCAGCACTTTGCTGCCTTTGCTTTTGCTGTTGATGGGCTCGTCCGCGCCGCCGCGCAGGCGGTACTGGTAGCGCGCCGTCATCAGCGCAAAGCGGGTGGGCGAGCACACGGGCGAGTTGGAATAGCCCTCCGTGAACTTGAGGCCGCCCGCGGCCAGCTGGTCGAGCACGGGCGAGACCTTGCCGAACTTCGCATCTCGGCCGCCGTAGCAGCCCAGGTCGGCAAAGCCGAGGTCGTCGGCCACGATGAAGATGATGTTGGGGCGTTGGGTGTTGGTCATGGCTTATTCCACTTTCATGCCGGTGGACTTGACCACGCGGCCATAGCGTTGCGATTGGTCGCTCAGGCGTTTGACCGCTTCAGGGCCGGTCAGGCCTTCATAAAACAAATCCATGTTGCTCAATTGAGCCTGGGTGTCGGGGCGCTTCAAAGCATCGGTGAAGGCTTTTTGCAGCAACTGCACCACCGGCTCGGGTGTGGCCGCAGGCACCATGGCGATGTAGAGCACTTCCAGCTCCAGGTCTTTCAGGCCCGCTTCGGCCACGGTGGGGATCTCGGGGACCGAGCGTGAACGTTGGCGGCTGGTCACGGCCAGCGCGGTGATCTTGCCTGTCTTCACATGCGGCAGCATGCCGGGGGTGGCCAGCACGCCTGCATCGACCTCGCCCGCCAGCACAGCGGTCACGGCCGGGGTGTTGCCTTTGTAGGGAACGTGCTGGATCTTGATGCCTGCGGCGTCCATGAAAATCTCGGCAGCCAGGTGGCCCGGGCTGCCGCTGCCTGCGCTGCTGAAATTCAGGCCCTTGCCTTTGCCTTGTGCGATCAGGTCTTTGAGCGTTTTGAAGCCGGTGCTGGGGTGCGCGCCGACCAGCAGGCCCGAGGACGCCATGACCGCGATGGGGCGCAGGTCCGCAGGCTTGAAGGCCATGTTTTTGTAGATGTAGGGGTTGACCGTGAAGGTGGTGTCGATGCCAAACAGCACGGTGTAGCCATCGGCCGCACTTTTGGCGACAAAGTCGGCGCCGATGTTGCCGCCTGCACCGGGTTTGTTTTCGGCCACCACGGGCTGTTTGTACTGCGTGGTGATGGCTTCACCCACGGTGCGGGCCAGGTAGTCAGACGGGCCCCCTGCGGGGAAGTTGGTGATGAACTTGATGGGCTTGCTGGGGTAGCTTTGCGCCCACGCGGGCGCTGTCACCGAGCAGGCGGCGATGGCCAGGCTCAGGGCGGCGTGACCAGTTTTGAGCGAGAGTTTCATGACAAAGTCTGTGTTGAAAAACATGGTTTGGCTCAATCGAGTTGAACGCCGGTGGCCTTGATGGGCTTTTCCCAGCGGTTGAGGTCGATTTTTTGTGCAGCGGCCAATTCGAGCGAGCTGGAGCCAATGGGTTCGTAGCCGAGCTTGGTCATTTTTTCTTTCATGGCCGGCTCGCGTGCGATCTTCATCATGGCTTTTTCGAGGCGGCTGAGGGCGTCACCTTTCAGACCTGCTGGGCCATACATGGCGAACCAGGCGGTGGCTTCCATGTTCACACCGGCTTCTTTGAGCGTGGGCACTTCGGGCACCTGGGGGTCGCGCTGAGAACCTGTCACGGCAATGATTCGCACTTTGCCTGCACGGTGCATTTCAGCGGTTTCGGAGACCACGTCAAATTTATAGCCAATGTGGCCACCCAGCAAAGCGTTGTTGGCGGGTGCGCCGCCCTGGAAGGGCACATGGTTGAGGCTGATGCCTGCCGACTGCTCCATCAGCACGCCCATGAAGTGCGGCAGTGTGCCTGCACCGGGTGTGCCGTAACTGGCGTTACCCGGATCGCTTTTGGCTTTGGCGACCATCTCGGCCACGTTTTTTGCGTTGCTCGCCGGGCCGGCCACCACGCCGAACTGAAAGCGGGCAATTTGCGAGACCGGTGTGAAATCTTTCACCGCGTCGTAGTCGAGCTTTTTATAAACATGCGGGAACAGCACCATGGGGCCGCTGGGCAGCACGATCACGGTTTGGCCATCGGGCTTGGCGGACTTGACGGCATTGAGCGCAATGCGGCCACCGGCACCGGGTTTGTTTTCTACGATGATGGCGCTGAAGTCGTTGCGCAGTGCATCCGCCACCATGCGTGCCAACACGTCAGCCGACCCCCCGGGCGGAAAACCCACCAGGATTTTCAGCGGTGGTTTTTCTTGCGCATGCACCACGGGGGGCAGTGCTGACAAGGCCAGCACGGCCAACAGGCCCAAGCGTCGTGTGAAAGTGTGCGAGGTCATGAAGTCTCCGGAAAATGTTTCGGTTGGATGATCCGTCTCTTTGGCGAATTCACCAGTGGATGCAGGACTGTAGTGCGATGACCGACAATTGATCTAATCAATCGTTCTACCGGAAAACCCTGATGCCGCACTCTCCGTCCCAGCGCTTGGCTTCGATCGACGACCTGTTGCTTTACCGCTTGGGCCGCTTGTCGGGTGTGGCGGGCCGCATGGTGGTGCGCTTGTGTGAGGGTGGCTACGGCATCACCCGGCGCGAATGGGCAGTGGTGGCGCAACTCTACGAAAATGGCAGTTTGCCGCCATCCGTTTTGGCCGAGCGCATGCACCGGGACCGGGCACGCACCTCGCGCGTGCTCACCAGCCTGATTCAAAAGCAACTGGTGTTGCGCACGACGCCTGCGCATGACCGGCGCAGCGCCATCGTGGGCTTGACGCCCGAGGGGCAAAAACTCTACGGCAAGCTGATGCCACAAGTGCAGGCCATCAACAGCCAAATTTTGGCGGTACTGTCGCCTCTGGATGCGCAACGCTTTGATGCTGCGCTGGAGCGTTTGCAATCGCGTGCCGAAAGTTTGTTGTCGGAATTAGGCCCCGCTTTGCCCATGGCCAATCGGCGCTTGGGGCGCTTGGGCAAGGAAGCCTTGTGAAGCGTTGCTTGCTGGCCTGCTTCTTCGCCTGGGTAACGCCACTGTGCGCCCAAGAGGGCGCCTGGACCGGCTGGGTGAGTTGGGTCATGGATGGTGATACGGTGCTGCTGGTCAAGCCGGGGCAGGACGAGCCCGTCAAGTTGCGGGTGGACGCCATTGATGCGCCCGAGATTTGCCAGCCCGCAGGCGAGATGTCGCGAGACGCGATGATCCGTCTGGCTTTGCGCAAATCGGTGCAGGTGGATGAACGTGGGCATGACCACTATGGTCGGCAAGTGGCCCGCCTGAGCATTGACGGGATGGACCTGGGTGCTGAGATGGTGCGCAGTGGCATGGCTTGGGCTTACCGTTACCGGGTGGGTGCAGGGCCGTATGCCAAGCTGCAAAAAGCGGCGCAAAAAGACAAGCGCGGTTTGTTTGCCGTATCCGACACCGCCATGGCACCGCCGGTGTTCAGGCAATTTCATGGTTCATGCCATGTGTCTGTGAATTGAAGGACTTTGTCGGTGGCTTTAGTTTGTAGGTTGGCACCTTCAGGTCCGACGCTGGTGGTTTGGCACAGGCTTCATGTCGGGGCTGAAGCCGCCGACCTACGGGGAGTCGGTCCGCATACTGGGCAAGTGTGGTTGCGCTGCATGCGGATGTCTGTCCACGACAGATCGCGCCCGTCCAGCATCAAGAGGCGGCCGGCCATGTGGCTGCCCATGCCACTCAAAATCTTGAGGGCCTCGGCCGCTTGCACTGTGCCGATGATGCCCACCAGCGGCGCGAACACCCCCATCGTGGCGCAGCGGGTTTCCTCGGGCGCTTGTTCGGGCGGGAAGATGCAGGCGTAGCAAGGGGCATCGGTGCGGGTGCTGTCAAACACCCAGACCTGGCCGTCCATGCGGATGGCCGCGCCCGACACCAGTGGTTTGCCGTGCAGCACGCAGGCGCGGTTGACGGCATGGCGGGTTTCAAAGTTGTCGCAGCAGTCGATCACCACATCGGCTTGAGCCACCAGGGTGTCCAGCAAGGCGGCATCGGCGCGTTGGGTGATGGGGGTAACTTGCACGTCGGGGTTGATCTGGGCAATCGCGGTGCGCACCGAGTCGGCCTTGTATTGGCCTAC
>JACCDH010665043.1_pt1 | contig 10077 bp, 11 predicted proteins | sample 7442481 | NCBI WGS metagenome assembly JACCDH01 (sample SAMN15323433, study PRJNA562643) | freshwater metagenome | isolation source: river surface water | place: USA:Blue River Watershed | collected 2017-08-15
ATACATAACAGTCTGGGAACTTTTTTCGAAAAAAACGGTGCAGAAAAGCAATTTACCCTAATCCAAGGACTTGAATGGACAGGTGAAGACACAATTGATGATTATTGTTAAATGAAAATATTTAAAGCGAAAGGAAAGGTCATTCTTGTTTTCCATTACGTCATCCTGAGCTTTGTCGAAGGACCTGCTATCCGCTATTACAAGGTATCGCTCCTATCAGGGCTGGATAGTAAGCAAATGGCTTTCTTGTTGTATTTTTTAAAATAGGAATCCTCACTCGTGCGCAAATGCCTTCACGTTCTTAAATACTTTTTAGTAAAACATATATAAAACACACCACTATGGCATTAAAAACAGGACCTAAAAGAATCGCAACCTCTATAGGTAAACCAGTTTAAAGTCAAAGTGTTAACAAAACAAATCAGGAAATACATAATCATTAAAATCACTTGCGAAGAAGTAGTAAAAAAGAATGAAAACAAAACTAATTTCTAGATTAGGCTATAAAGAATTTTATAAAAATTCGGAATCAATGGATGTTCTTGTTAAGCAAATACATCTAGAGAATGCTATAGAATTTCTGGTACTTATAAATAAAAATGAACAGTTACTTTACCAAAATGAACATTCAGAAATTAGTTTTATTCTTAGAGAGTGGATACCTGATACATCGGAGGATTTTAAAACAAACTTTATTCGAGTTTTTATAGAACATTCTGAAAGAAAAAATCTCCAAAATGTAAAAATAATCAACAAGATAAGCACATTAAGAACTATCGAAATCTTGTTAAAGAAAAAAATAAGAATTGAAAAAGTAAGTCATAATCCTGAAAGTCTTTTCAAACTCTATTTAATCGTAAATGACGAAATAGCCAATAGACTAGAAGTTTTTACAAAAAAGTATCTGGTTGGTAATTTGTCAATGTCAAATGAAATAAGACTTCATCTTCATTTAGGTTTAAATCAATATTTAATCAATACAGATTTAGCCAATAAAAAACTTTGGGTAGAAGCTTTAAAATTCGTGCAATTTGAAAAGTGGATAAATACGAAACCGGAATTAGAAAATACTTTGACAAGGTATTTGGAAAAATTCAATGTTAAAACACTTTATGAGTTATTTACACTAATATTTAGAATTGGTCAGGTTGCCATAAGCCATCATAAATTCTCAATTGACGAACAAGAGAAAGGGATTACATTTTTTAATTACATCTCAAATCATAATATTAATTCTTCAGAATGGAATGAATTATCAGAAATAATGAAAAATCCATTATATAGAATGAACAATGGAGAATATCTAATTATTGATTTTTATTTTGTTTTGAATAAATTTTTTACAGGGATGTATCATGATTTATTGAATTTTTCAAACTCAGAAAATTCAAATTTTCACCAAGTTTATAGTTCGGATTTTATTGAAAAGTATCTTTTAGGAAATGCTATTAATTCAGTTTTTGGTAATAAATACATTCAGTTCAATGAAGATAAAATGAAAAGCTACAAAGTAAAGAATATCAATAATCTTGCTTTACCAGATTACTACATTAGGAATGGAAATAAAGTTTTTCTATTTGAATGTAAAAACTCATTAATATCATTAATTGCTAAACTAGATTCTAAATTTGAAAAGGTAGAAACAGATTTTAAAAACAAATTTTATGAAAGTGAAAATAAAAATAAAGCAGCTAAACAATTATTGAATTTTATTAATTTGTCAAATGAGGGTAAATATTCCTTTTTTGACACGTGTGCTAAAAATAATAATTTAATTTATTATCCAATTATAATTACTACCGATGATACATTGACATCGCTTTCATTTAATAACTTAATAAATGAATATGTAATTAAAGATTTAAATAAAATAGATGGTAAATTAAAAAAGAGGATTAAACCAATAACAATTATTCATATTAATGACTTATTGTATAGAACAACATCACTAAAAAGATTAGATGTTTTAATTGATGCTTATCATAAACATTTTGACAGTAGTAAAAATTTATACTTTGATAGATTTATATCATTTACAGATTATATTGAAATTTTTGTTTTTAAGAGAAAAAAAGCTATTGATCATAAAAGTTTAGAAAATATAATCCATTAATCAAACTTTAACAGTTCATATGTAACTTTAATGAGATTATCACGTTAAATAGATATAAGTAAGTTATATTCAACAAATAGTAAATAGTAGTTTTATGCTATCAGATATTGTTTTATTAATAAAAATAATTACTTTTGGAACGTAATTTGCATTACAACAAACATTATGTACTTAACTATCGACATACAAGAAATGGCGCAACCTGTAGTAAATGATACTAAAAGGGTTCCGTTGGTATTAAAGTTTCTTTACTTTTTAAAAGGTAGATTAGTTACTAAATACAACAAACATCTTACTACTTTCAATTTAGCTTTAGAAGGTGCTATCAATCGTGTTGATGATATATCTATTGAAAAGTCTAGAAAAATTTTAGACGAAACAAAAAAGATTATTGTTTCAATGGAAAATGCAGAATCTGATTTAGCTAAATCCAACTACTTAGATAGTGAAGAAGTAAAAGAGAATATAAAGTATACTCTTAAATGTTTATATACTTTTGAAAGCAAGCTTCACAAACAAGTTTACAAGTCTTTACCAACAATCAAAGTTGATAATGATTTGAAAGAAGGTATTGCAAGAATGAATAAAACTAATATTCACGAATTACTTTCATATTAATGAGTTTTCAAAAGGGAGACATCATTGAGGTTTATTTTGATTTACCTTATTCAAAAGAAACTAAAACTCACCCAGCAATAATTATTTCCAATGATGACGTTTATGATAAAGACGAAAGTTACGTTTGTGTCATGATGTCATCAAGTACTGATACGGATTTGTTTACTTTTGAAATAACTCAAGAAATGTTAACTCAAAAGAATAACAAACCATTCAGTCAAGCTCGTTGTCACATAATTACTTTTGTTCAAGAAAAACATATTGTTGGAAATAGAGCTATGAATTCTTTGAAAGAAAATGCATTAAATCGCTTAATAGTTAGAATAAATAATACCGTTTTTTAAAATAAAAATAGGAACGTTTCGCTGAAGAAGTTTCACCCACCCTGTCATAGTTTATCCTGAGCTCTGCCGAAGGGCTCCCCAACGCACTAGTGGTATTTTGTGTATTTTTAGCACTTGTTTTCCCCAAAGTAAGTCAATAAAAAAAGGCTCCCTGTTTTCCCAACCCCTCGCGCACAGTCCGCCTTTTTTTATCCACTTACACCCAACCCAAAAACAAACGCTAAAAGCACACAAAAACCACTCCCAAGCTATTATTACATAATAAACCTTATAATTCATTCCCATCACCCCACGCAGTCCCCCTGAAAGTTATAAGGGTTATTATGTAAAATATCCGCCTTCCAATGCTCCCACCCAAAATAACATAGGAACGCTAACACTTTCGTAATTTTCATTGTTTTTTGAAGATGCTTCCCATTTTCATAAGACCAAAACTGCTAACTGAAAACCGCGACTGTTTACTGAACTATCAAGCATCCTCAAAAATCAAATTCCACAAAGCGTGTGGTTTTCTTTTTTATAATTTCCATCAGAACACTTGTCAAACCTAGCGTAGTCGAAGTCGTTAGCCAAAAAAAAGAAAACCACACCCTTTGAAGACGACCCCATTCCAAAAGACGAATAAAAAACATTTTTACAAAAAAAGGATAAAAAAGAAGCCAAAGGTTTGTTCCGGGTATTCAAAAAAGCAAGTTCAAGCCTTCGGTTCCGGATAAAATCTCCACCCTCAACATTCCACTTCACTCACCACTGTAAACTGACCACTGAGCACTTCCTCAGTTGGGTAGTATTTTATCCGTAAAACTTGCTTTTTTGATACCCTCCACAAGGCAAGACGGCTTTCTTTTTTTTCCTTTTTTCTTTTGCAAAAATGTTTGTGAGATGTAGTATTTCAATTCACATTTTGTACAACCAAAACAGGAAGACGAAGGAAGTTAACCTTTTAAATTCTTGTAGTATAGACACAATTTTAATCAAAACCCACCAAACAGGCACGCATTATGCGAACCCACATTTTTTTATTTTAAGCAAAGGGCAAAACAGTGGCAAACCACAAAATGAACCTTTTACAAATAGCTTTGTTCTAGTATTCCAAACCGAAGCTCAAAAAGAGGACATTTTTTGGATAGCTATGAGCCTATGGAAATCTAAATTCTGGATGCCTTTTCTACGCGGTTCGGTTATTCCGTTCTTATCTCTCTATGAATTCAAAAAAGAGTTCAATCCAAAAGTAACACGATTAATGCGAGAACACGAGCTGCACCAAAAAAACGTAAAAGCTTTAAAGCTACTTCAAGAACAAGAAAACCAATACAACAAAAACATCCACCTCATCAACGAACTCAAAAACGCTATTATGATGAGGTATAGAAGAAAATAATCAAAAGCCTAGACATTTTAGTCTAGGCTTTTGAGCATAAGTTAAAACAAGCTAAAAAGACATTTTTATCAACTAATTAATGCAAAATATATGTATTAAAAACCGTAAAAAGTAACCTGAAAAACCGTAAAATCATACGACTTTTTATTTCTTAATTTACAAAGTAATAAATGAGACCTTAGTTAATCTTTCTTATTATGAAGAATAATAGTTTGAAAAATATAAAACATAAACAAATTTTAAGATATATAGATTGTATTAAATATATAAAAAATAGATAATTATTAACTCTAAACATGGTTATACTTATGAGAAAAAAAAATAAAATCTCACTTGTACTTTTATTAATTCTTTTTGGCTTAGTTTTTGTATCTTGTGAACTACAAGAAGAAGCAATTCATCAACACGAATACAATTCGAATCTCAAATTATACGAGATGAAATTTGAAGAACTAAGGACAAACAAAAAATTTGTTAATTCATTTTCAAAATTGCCTAAAAGCAAAAAAAACTTAACTACTGCTACTGTAGGCAGAACTGTTATGGAGAATGATTATGGTTTTACAATTGCTAACAAACCCGCAAAAGTGATTGAAAACAATGGAGAAATCTCTTACACCTTCCTTATTACACGGGATTCTACTGATGCCGATAGCTTTGAAAACCTAGTGATTCAAACAGATTCATCAAATACTACTAAAGCTGTAATTATAAAATATAACTTAACATCTCCTATTACAAGTTCAGAAGATAATTCATATTCATTTACTCATAATACAAAAATTAAACCAATAGTCTATAATAACACACCTCTTAGTACATCATCTAAAACGATAATAATTTGTTATTGGATTACTACAACTTATTGTAACAATACTTTATCTGGTGAAATTGGTCCTGAACACATAGCGGGTCCCGATTGCAGAAGAACTTATACTAGATCCGTTTATCGCTGTACTGCTGGAGATGATGGCACTATTGAAGATACCTCAATAGGGGGTGAAGGAGTACCAGATGGTGGTGGTGGTGGCTCGGTAACACCTGATTCAAACTATGATGGTTCAGACACAAGTATTCATGGTAATGGAGGAAACAATATTAATACTGCACCTGTGGCACCTGAATTAGAAGAACAAACCGAACAACCATGTAATGGCGACCCGGTAAAAAACCCTATAATTTGTGCTTCATCACCGACAAACAAAAAAGGAGGAACTTTTGGGTGCACTAGAAACCACCCTACAAAAATATGTGATGGACAAATTCGGAAAAAAAAACATGGTGGTGTAGATATTGAAGGTGATGTATTTGACAGAGTTTATAATATGCATTCAGGCGTTGTAGTTTCTGTCAGAAATAATATGGCCATTTTAGAGTATAAAGCAAATTCACTTGGAAACTATATTGAAATCGAGACAACAACATCTTTAGGTACAATAATTAGAATCAAATACTGTCATATGGGCAATATTCAATATAATATTGGTGATAGTGTACCTCAAGGAGCATTTATTGGGTATATTGGTCGTTCAGGAAATGCAGCTGCTTTAGGAGTTAAAACACATTTACACATTCAAAGTAAAGCAAATTTTGGTGGAACATGGCTAGAAACAGACCCTATCAATCTTTTTGACAGAATTTTTGACCAAAATACGTTTGAACCTACTGGTAGTAAATCATCATGTAATTAAAATTTTAAAAATATGAAAAAACAAATATTAATACTTATTCTTATAAGCTACAGTTCTTTTAGTCAAAATTTTGATAAAATTAAAATTTCAAATTTAAATATTAATGGAAATTCCTTTTCTCAAACAAGTACATCTTTTCAAAATTTATTTGGATCACCTAGCCAAATAACAACATATTTTAATGAAATAAGTAATGAAAACTGGCTTGAATATAAATATTCAAATAACTCATTTTATTTTGATAATAATAGATTAATTGAATTTCAATTAAAAGACAATCAATTTTATTTTCAAAATAATAATATAAAAGTTGGAAATAACATCTTAGATCTTAGTTTATTATTTCCAAATTCATATAATAATAGAAGTATAATTAATGAGTTAGGTTTTATTAGAATTGAAATTACTTTTGATGATGATAATTCAACAGATATGTTCATAATTATAAATTATGATAGAACAACAAATAACATTACGTCAATTCATAGTGCTTCTAGCTAAAAACACTAACTAAAAATACTAGACATATAAAATCAAATATTTAATCCCTTAAACTAGATTCTCTTTTGCTTAAAACAATAGACATAATAGTTAAATTTGTCAAATACATATAGTCTCAAATAGAAAGAAACCAAGAATAACCTATGTCAAATACAAATTGGTTCAAATGGAGTGAAAGAAATAAGATAGTAGATAAAAACCAACCTGCTATTTATTTCATTGCTTACACTGATCAAGACATTTCAAATACTAAATTTTCTTTGATAGAAGAAATTGTTTACATCGGAATGACGATATCTACAAGAGGGTTAAAAGGAAGATTAGATCAATTTGAAAATGCCATGAAAGGTAAAAATGGAGTTCATGGAGGTGCTGAAAGAGTTAGATTCAAACACCAAAATAAAGATTATTTTTTTTTAAATGTCTACGTATCTGCTTGTATTTTCAAACTATCCGAACACAAAAACTCACCCAATGATTGGATAATTAAAGGTGATTGTATAGGTCATGAATATAAATCATTTGCCGCTTACTTAGAACGATACAATCGACTACCAGAATTCAATGACCACAATAAGTCAAAAAAGAAATAATTAACAACACTAATCTCTTGATATTACAGCCTATTCAAACGTAATACAAGTAAAAACTTACTGTAAAAAATAAATTCAAAAACCGTAAAATGATACGTTTTTTAATTTCTTAATTTACAATTCAGTAAATGAAACTTTATCCAATCTTGCTACATGGTTAAGATACAAGTATTAAAGTTTCGTATAAAAACAACTTAGCGATAATTGCCAAAAATTTCATTTAAAATTAACATCAATCCAAAAGAAGATGAGTTTAAAAGATTTAGAAGAAGAAAAATTAGAGTTAGAAATTAAGGAACTAAAAAGACACTGGATAAAAAATCCACAATATTTACAGATTCTGCTACCAACTACACTTGCAATTTTTTCATTACTCTACGCAATTACTTCAGGCTTATTTAGTTCAAAACAGGAATTACTTGAATTAAATAAGAAACAATTAGAAACTGACATTGCAGCTTTTCAAAAACAAAAAGAAACACTAACATTCACAAATAATTCTCTTAAAAAGAAAATAGCTCAATACAACGACAGTTTAAGAAACAAGAATTTAATTCTTAAGAAATATGAAAATAGTTTTACTAAGGAACGAAATAAAATTATTGAATTAAACGAAGAAGTTGCTTTACTGAAAAACATGCGAAATAACTACCAAGAAGAAATATCTGAATTAGAAAAAGAGTACAACAAGAAAAAGCAAACTTATTTAAACGAAATTGAGTCTAAATATTACAAAGAAATAGATAATGACAAGAAAATAAAGATATTAACAGAAACTAACAAAAGCCTTAATCAGAGAATAGTTGATTTAAATTACAACGTTGAAATTGTTAAATCAAATCCATTTATTCCAAAAGGAAAAATATATGATTATAACATATGGAATTTGACAAAAATGATTGATTATTACAAATCAAAGAGTGGTAAAAGCGACAAAGAAATGGATAGATTAAAAAAAGAAAGCGACAAAATACAAAAAGAGATTGATTCATTAGAAGTTAAAAGCAAAATATTAAAAATAAAATAGCAACTACCACAAACAGCAGTTACACAAGATGTAAGGATTTAGTAAAATTACCGTTTCGCATTCAACTTTTATCTTAAATAGAAAATATGCAGTCACGAAGCCTTGCACCTCGAGTAGCCGCGGAACGTTAAATAAAAAAAATGCCAAATCTCACTAGACTTGGCTTTCTTTTTGTTTAACACAAAGGTCACCACAACTAGGGCTAAACTTATTTTTTGTGCTTCTTATTTATACTTTTAAGTAGTAACGAAATCGTAAAACTGACCACAGCTCCAACGGTAGCTAAGATAACAGTTTTCACAATATCATCAGAATAAAGATTGGGTACAATACTTAAAAAGGTGCCTCCAGCAGTTCCCATCAATGTTTTATTGTCCATTTCCGATTTTGTCCTCCTGAGCTTGTCGAAGGATGCTGTCATCAGTAGTAGTGAGCTGACTTGCAGCTGATAAAACTCCTCCAGCTACTGCTACATAACCACCAATAGTAGTTACAATGGCAGGTAAAGCAATTGGAGCAGCTAATATAGTTCCACCAACGGCAGCTAATGCCAACCCAACAGTTCGAAGCACTTTGAAAAATTTTGGTGTGGGAGCTTTTGCTCTAGTAATGATTTTTTTCATAATTACGTTTTTTGTCATCCTGTAAAGGATCTATTGGATAAGTATTTCAACACTTTCTTTATTGTCTAAAGCTTTGTAAACAGCTTTTTTAAGCTTTATAAAAGCTTTTCGTGACAGTAAACCTAATCCAGGTCCAGAAAGTTTGGTTACGGGAGCTATACAGCCATTAAGTTCTTTTTTAGCATTATTAGCTGGATGAAAAAGAATAAACTTTCTATTCGGCACATCCACCAATTCCAAATGCCACTTGTATTTTGAACTGTATCGCTTTCTAATAAAATAGTTCCCCTCAGGAATGCAGGAAACCTTCGTTTCGTTCTTCCTCCATGGCAGTTCAATCGTATAACATATCAACTTGCCCTCGCATTCGAGTTTACCATTCGTTCCATCAGGGAAATAAGTTCTAGTTAAAAACAGTACCATATCTGTAAACTGAGACTGAGACTGTCAACTAATTAAACACCACTATCAACCTTAGCAATCGATAATGGATTAAAAGCACCATTTTTCAACGGATACATTTGACCATTAATCTCTTGATAGAACTCAACACCTAAAGCCAAAAACAAAGGTTTTGTACTAGCAGGTGTAACTGCATTCACTTGGCTAATGGGAGCCGTAGCCGTTCCATCCCATGGCAAAATTGCAGTTTCAGAAGTAGCCACCACATACGTTTCAGCCTCAAAATCAATTTCAGCTCCACCAGAGATGATCTTAAAATGAGTACTTCCACTTGGAGCAGCAATCATATTCGCAGGAATAAAAGAGGCTAAATCCACTTTAATTTCACCTGCAGCTCTATCAATAGAGGCCACAAAAGGAGCAAATAAAGTGGTGCCAAGCTTACCACGAATATTGAATTCAAAACCAAATAACAATTCAGCTTCTCCATCAATAACATTACGCAAACCACGCTCGCTAACCAAATCCGCCTGAATAACTTTAACCATTGCTTGTGTCAAACGACTTACCATTCTACCATCCGCAGAGTTCAAAAGCAAAGGTCTCAAAGCCGTTCTCAGCATTTTTCCTGCCTTCCCTGCCCTACCAAATTCAGATCCATTCTCACGCGTTCTCTGAAACGCTGGGTCATTAGCAATTCTACTCGCGTCAATGCCGCCTTTTTCTCTCGCTAAATGACCATCTTGCGTTTTATAAAAAGTAATATCCCCGATAGTACCTTTTA
>JACCDH010250166.1_pt1 | contig 10075 bp, 9 predicted proteins | sample 7442481 | NCBI WGS metagenome assembly JACCDH01 (sample SAMN15323433, study PRJNA562643) | freshwater metagenome | isolation source: river surface water | place: USA:Blue River Watershed | collected 2017-08-15
GATGTGTTTGGCTCCACTGAATCGATGTCACTGGGTCGAAACGTCACTTCCAAGGGAGTGATGTCCGCCACTGCCACCTTCAAGGCGAAGGCAGACACGCGGGTGATCTCCGAAGACGGGAAAGATGTCATACCAGGTTCAGGCCAATCAGGCATGTTGGCCATAGGAGGTCGACAGGCTTTGGGGTATTACGGTGATCCAGTCAAGACAGCCTCTGTGTTTCGAATTTTGGATGGTCAGCGCTTCGTTGTCCCCGGCGATTGGGCTACTGTGGATGTCGATGGCACTGTCCAATTGCTAGGACGTGGTTCTGGTTGTATCAATACGGGTGGCGAAAAAGTCTTCCCAGAAGAAGTTGAAATCGAGCTCAAAGGGCACACAGCAGTCTACGACGCTGTGGTGCTAGGCATCCCAGACATCCGATTTGGTCAATCTGTAGTGGCCATTATTGAATTGAGAAAAAATCAGATCGCAAATCCTGAGGAGCTGATTGCTTTTATCAAGTCACGATTGTCCTCCTACAAGGCACCGCGACACATCCTTTTTGCGCCGATAAAACGTGGCCCCAATGCCAAGCCTGATTTGCCATCACTCCAAGCCTTTGCAAACGAGCAAGTGGCTCAACATTTGAAAGAGAACGCTTGATGAAATCTAAGTTATGCAGCCAATTGGGCATTGAGTTTCCACTATTTGCCTTTTCTCATTGTCGTGATGTCGTAGTGGAGGTTTCTAAGGCGGGTGGTCTTGGCGTTTTTGGCGCTGTCGATGTACGTTCGCCTGAAGCTTTGGAAGCAGAACTTAAGTGGATAGATGATCACATTGATGGCAAGCCCTATGGCGTTGACTTTATCGTGCCAGCAAAATTTTCAGGTCAGGGCACGGGAGAAACTGTTGCCCAAGCAGCAGCTCGAATCCCTGATGAGCACAAATCATTTGCGCGTAAGTTGCTAGAAGAACATGGAATTGACACCACAGATTTGACTGACGAACGTTTTGAGCGTGGCTCTAAAATTACGCGCAACATTCGAGAGCAAGGTGCACAGAGTTTGCTTGATGTTGCATTCAATCATCCAATAGCGCTTGTAGCGAATGCACTGGGACCAGCACCCCAAGTCATGATCGATCGTGCAAAAGCAGCAGGTGTCCTTGTGGCTGCCTTGGTAGGCTCTCCTGAACATGCAATTAGACAAGCACAGGCCGGTGTTGACATAATAGTTGCGGCTGGTACCGAGGCGGGTGGTCATTGTGGAGAAGTTGGCACTATTGTGTTAGTGCCAGAGGTATTAGATGCCTTGCACAACCTCGGTATTTCTCTCCCTGTTCTGGCAGCTGGTGGCATCGTCACCGGACGACAAATGGCAGGCTGCATGGCCATGGGGGCTGCTGGTGCCTGGACTGGTTCAGTGTGGCTTACCACCTCTGAGGCCGAAACTTCGCCAGCAGTCAAAGAAAAGATGCTAGCTGTAACCTCTGCGGGCACCATTCGCTCTCGTTCACGCACGGGTAAATTTTGTCGACAATTGCGATCAGATTGGACCGACGCTTGGGAGCGGGAGGGAGCTCCTCGCCCCTTGCCAATGCCACTTCAATCAATGGTGTCAGACACCGCCATGAGCAAGGTCCTCAAATTGGCCAACGGCGGGCATGAAGGAGCACGCAAATTAGCCAGTTACTTTGTGGGTCAAGGTGTTGGCCTTATGAACACAACACAAAGTGCGCGATCTGTTGTGATTGACTTCATGAGCGACTACTTGTTAGCGGTTGAACGCTTGCAAAGCACCATTGAATCCTGAAGACATTCCAAGATGGACCTGAAATACAGCTCCCAGCACGAGTCTTTTCGCCAAGAAGTACGTGCATTTTTGAGTGCACACGCTAACCGGTTTCCTAAACCTTTTGGTGTTAACCGTCCAACACCTGAGGCCTTAGCGTGGCAGGCACTCCTCATTGAGCATGGTTACGCTGCACGGACGATTCCTAAAGAGTATGGGGGCTACGGTGCTAAGGGGGATATCTTGGAGTCCCGCATCATTGCTGAAGAGTTTTCACGTGCTCGTGCGCCTTGGGGTTTGGTCAATCAAGGCATTTCAATGTTAGTTCCAACGTTGCTTGAGATGGGTTCTGATGAACAAAAGCACCGTTGGATTGCACCGACGCTGAGGGGTGAAGTTATTTGGTGCCAAGGGTATTCTGAACCTGGTGCAGGTTCTGATCTTGCATCGCTGACCACCTATGCGGTCGATGATGGACAAGACTTTATCGTCAATGGTCAGAAAATTTGGACCACCACTGCACATGGTGCAGACATGATGTTTGCCTTGGTTAAAACCGAGTCCAAAGCGCCCAATAAATATTTAGGAATCAGTTATTTAATCCTATCCATGAAGACACCGGGTATTGAGATACGTCCGCTCAAAACCATGACAGATGCCTCTGAGTTCAATGAAGTATTTTTCAAGAATGTTCGCGTTCCAAAGTCGCAACTCGTTGGTGAACGTGGCCAAGGCTGGTCTGTTTCCAATGCCACGCTCAAACATGAGCGCGGCATGTTGGGCGATCCTGATGCATCGATGGCCAGAATGAATTCGATCCTTGAGTTGATGCGCAACGAGTACATTGACGGCGAGTGCGTCTTTCATATGCCAGCATTTCGCCAAAGAGCAATGCGGCTTCAAGCTCGGGTTATGGCCATGAAGTACCACGGGATGCGCTTAATTAGTGCCAATGCTTCTGGCGATGACAACTTGCTAGCGCGCTTGATCGTAAAGCTCCAAACGTGTGAGCTCAATTACCAACTGTCGGCACTTGCGGTCGATGTCATGGGGGAGTTGGGCCTGCTGCTGCCAGACAGTGCCGAAGTGCGATCGCATGGTACTTGGCCACGTCGCAACATGTTTGACATCGGCATGATCATAGGTGGTGGTACAGCTCAAATCCAAAAGAACATCATTGCCGAGCGAGGACTCGGACTTCCTCGTGAGCCAAAACTGGCGCTTGGTTTGAGTAAGGAATGACATGGAATTCTCACTCACATCAACCCAAAAAGAGCTACAAGATTCAATCAACAGGGCTTTAACCAAGGTCTGTCCACTAGAGCGAGTAAGGCGTTGTGTCGATGATCGCGAAAGGTTTCCTTTGGATATATGGCAAGGGTTTGTTGATCTGGGTATCACAGGCTTGATCATTCCTGAGTCTTATGGCGGTTCAGGCATGGGCGTTTTAGATGCTGCGCTTGTAGCAGAGTCTCTCGGAAAATTTGCAGTTCCTTCGCCGTTTCTAAGTTCGGTAATTCTGGCGCCGTTGGCCATTTTGCAAGCAGGTACCACTAAACAACAGAAACAATGGTTGCCAAACATTGCATCGGGACAATTGCGTGTCGGCGTAGCCTTGTCAGAATTCACAGCGGGTAGACGATCCGGAGCAGGTCTGATATGTCGGGATAAGAGACTTTATGGGCGCAGTCTATTTGTCATGGATGAAGCTGGTGCCCAATATTTTATGGTGATCGATGATGACGCAGGTCTGCACATGATTGATCGAAATGCCTCTGGCTTGGTTATTACTGCATTGCCCACCATTGATCGAACACGCTCTACTGTGCGATTGGACTTTGATGGCGTAACTTGTATTGAATTGGAACAATCAAACCCTCAAGTGGCCGTATTTTTGGCTGATGTGGCTCGTCTCATGCTAGCCGCAGATATGTTGGGCGCTTCTTTAAAGATGCTTGATGAAGCTGTCAGCTACGCAAAACTACGGCAGCAGTTTGGGCGTCCTATCGGCGCATTTCAAGCAGTCAAGCATCTTTGCGCCGAAATGGGTGCAGAACTTGAACCTGCCAGATCACTTGTTTGGTACTCGGGTTACGCACTTGATGAGAAGTTGCCAGATGCAACATTGGCATGTTTGCACGCTAAATCATACATGGCTGAGGCATCCCGCCTAGTTTCACGCTCTGCTACAGAGGTGCATGGCGGAATGGGTATTACCGATGTTCTGGGTTTGCACTACTGGTTCAAGCGAAATGCTTGGAGCTATCAAGCATTGGGCTCACCAGAGCGACTTCGCGAGTTAGCTGCAGAATTACAAACGCTGACTTAGGTTGTAGGGATTCAACTGCCCGTAAAGTTGGGTTTGCGTTTCTCCATGAATGCGCGAGATCCTTCTCGCGCATCTTGTGAGCGTAAGACCAATTTGATGCAAGCATCTTCTACGTCAAAGGCTTCTTGCAAGGGGCGACCTGATGATGCAAGCATTGCTTCCTTTGCTTTGCGCATGGCCAGCGGCGAGTTCAGTGCCATTTTTTCGGCCAACATCCTTGCGGTGGGCATAACGTCCTGTTCTGCAACGACCCGATTGACCAACCCGATGCGTAAGGCCTCAGCAGATGTGATTTGATCGCCAACAAGCAAAATTTCTGCGGCTGCAGCCCAACCCAGTTGACGTGATGCTCGGGCAATGCCACCTGCAGCAGGGATCAATCCACGCTTGACTTCCGCTAAACCTAAGCTTGTTTTGTCAGATACGACTCGAAGGTCACAGGCCAATGCCAACTCCATACCACCGGCAACCACTGTACCGCGCGCTGCCAAAATGATGGGAGTGTTGAAGTCTAACCTTCGAAGCATGGCTCGATTGAGAATTTTAGGCTCGGTAAGCAAGGCCTCATCCCATTCATCTTCGGCAGAGCGTGCGCGCATCAGAAGCGGTGTCAGCCGCCCTAGATCGGCACCTGCACAAAATGTTCTTTCTCCCTGAGCAGTGAGTATGACTACACGGACTGATGTATCGGATTCGATGGTATCCCAGCAACGCGCCAAACGAACAATCATCTCCGGATTCAGCGCATTCATTTTTTCGGGTCTGTTCAGTGTGATGCACGCGATACCGTTCTCAATTGTGAATAAGACTGGCGCTTGAAGAGGTGAGGTCTTGTTTTCGCTCATTGTGGTTCAGCCCAAAAAATCGCAAAGTCAGTTCCCTTGGCTTCAGTGATCACACGCACCGCCATCCCTATTTTGACAGTCGGCAGTTCAAAATTGCGCGCAGTTGCAACGATGCGAGGTCCTTCTTGTAACTCAACGACCAGGGTTAAAAACGGAACAAGCGCTTGCCAAGCTGGCTCGACGCTCATGTGTGAAACAGTGTAGGAATAAATTACACCAAGACCCGATACGGGGGCAAATGTGAATTGTGGACTTGAGCAAGCAGGGCAATAGTAACGAGGAGGATGAGTGTGTAAGCTGCAAGAACTGCAACGTTGCATACAAATGCCACCTTGTCTGACGATCGCTTGATAGAGGTCCAAGTCGAGTTCATCGGGTTTGGGGATCATCGTGTGCGGCGAGGTATTGGCCGCTGTATTGGTTTGCGTCATACGTTGCTCCTTGCCAAAATGGCGATGCTTGCATCACCAAGATCGCCATAACCAGTCACAAGACCTAGTTCGCAGTCTTTGACTTGCGCGGCACCGGCCTCATGGCGAAGCTGCCGGGTGGCTTCAACAATGTGATTCATCCCCCAGCAGTGGCCTTGAGACATGAGTCCACCATGTGTGTTAAGAGGGTACTTTCCGCCTAACTGTATATTGCCGTCCTTGACGAAGTCTGCTGCGCCACCACGCGGTGCTAATCCCAAGGCTTCTAATTCGAGCAAAACAATGTGCGTAAAACAATCATAAATTTGAAGAAAGTCCATGTCGGTGGGTTTGACTCCAGCCATTGCAAAAGCCCTTGGAGCCGCACGGTCTAAACCCAAATCCAACACATCCTTGCGGTTGATTAACTCATCGGGTCGATCTGGGTGACCCTCAGCGCCACCGATCACAATGACGGGTGTATGCGGCATATCACGTGCGCGTTCAGGCGTGGTGACAATGATTGCAGCTGCACAATCGGTCTCGACACAGCAGTCTAGTTTTCGCAGTGGTTCACTCACATAAGGCGAGGCCAGGTAATCTTCCATGGTCAGTGGTCGACCACGCATCAAGGCCTTGTCGTTGAGTTGTGCGTGCGCTCTGCAAGCTAATGCAACTTCGCCTGCTGCTTCAGGGGGAACGTTATACAGCTTGACATAACGTTGAAGATAAAGGGAATACCACCAAGGTGCAGACCGAAGTCCATAAGGCGCGTAGTAGTTTTTGACCACATCAAAGAAAGCAGCCGAAAACCGGCGACGGTTAGGTCGCGCATCTGGCCGTGGCCTAATGGCTGAATAGCCGTTCCAGCCAATTGGCACTAAAACCACACTGGCCATGCCTGTGGCGACCGCCATGGATGCATTGATGAGTGCTGCTGTTGGGCTAGCCCCCCCCATTTGCGGGCAGGCTGTGTAGCGCACATCGGGTACACCCAAGTGTGCAGCGATCTCATCCCATGCCACGAAACCGGGTGGTGGAATGATGCCATCCACATCAGATGGCTTGAGACCCGCATCCTTGATGGCAGCCATGCTGGCCGAAAGGATCATCTGAAGAATAGATTGATCTGTACCGCGCAAATAATCAGTCTCGCCAATTCCAACAATGGCTGCTTTGCCGGCGATACTATTGCCGCTCATGCTGAGTCACCTTTGGCACCAGTTGTACTAGCCTTAGGCAGTAGTTCGAACCAAAAATCGGTAATTCGCCCATTGGGATCTTCGACAAAGCGAACGGTTACTCGAGGTTGAGCATTGAGGCGTTTGGCTGCTGATTGGATGTCACTCAAATCTTCACCGCGTACAACATTGATCAACGCAGTGTCAGCCCCGTCAAGAGTGACATACGCCATCACGATGGGTGGCTCGGGTAAGCCTGGAAAGGCCGTCGTGATGATTGTGAAAGTCTCTAGCGTTCCCTCTGGGCCAACGCTTCTCCAATCAGTTGTGCGCGCCATGCATGCATCACAAAAGGCACGGGCAGGCACCAACAGTCGATTGCAGGATGGGCACAAAGATCCCATGATGCGGCGGTTGTCCTTCAACTCATTGAAGAAGCGAGTTGCAACCTCACCTGCGAAGTAGGTGTATTTAAAGTTCCAGTGCCCCTGGATCGTGATTAAATCGTTTGAATTCAATTAAAGTCTCCTCAGGAAGTTGGATGGCGTCCAAGCACGCACACCGTTGAGAACTGTGTTGCGCCACCTTGTCCGGTTGCCACGGCACGTTCAACCCCATCGACCTGATGTGTCTTTAATGAGCCACGTACCTGAAGCGCGCATTCGGCGATTCGAACCATCGCGGTAGCACTGACAGGGTTGGCACCTTGGGGGCCGCCAGAGGGATTGAAAACGGGTAAAGAAGAATCAATTAGTTGTTGCTCAACAAACGCAGGCCCATCTTTTGATGAACATAAACCAAGTGCTGGATATGCCATGGCTTCGGCGCTAGAAAACGCTGAGTAAAGCTCAAAGACCCTGATTTGTTTCAGTGGGTCGGTGACGCCTGCTTGCTTGTATGCCTTTTCAGCAGAAATTCGAAGTGATAACAGGTCAACCAAGTTTGCACCAGGCCGGTGAATTCGGTCACCCATGGCATAGCTGTCAGAAGTAGAGGCATAACCTTGTATCCAAACTGGTTTGCGACCGGCTGCATGTTCGGCATCAACCAACACCATGGCGCAGGCTCCTTCAGACATAGGGCAAGCTTCCATTCGGTGGATTGGCCATGCTAAAAGTGGAGATTCCATCACTTCTTCAGCTGTGGCATCGCGGCGAATGTGGGCAAGCGGATTTCTTGCAGCGTTCCGGTAATTGCGGGCGGCTATCTCTGCCCAGTGTCGATCAGTGTAGCCATAGAGACGCATCAGCATAGATGCTCGCAATGCGGCCATTGTGATGGTCGTGAGTGGAAAATCTTTTTCGTAAATGGGATCAAAAATGGTATTGAAAACTTGCTGCGATGAAGTTGCCTGACCCATTCGTTCAAGAGCAAATACCAATACAGCACGCGCTCGGCCTGCACGGATGTAGGATGCACCTGCAAAAACTGTAGAAGATCCTGTCACCCCCCCAGTATTGATGCGCATGAAGGGAACACCATGACCCATCATGCCTGAGCGATCAACTGCAGCCTCCCCAGCAAGGGCATCCGGTGCGACGCCTGCCATGACAACATCAATGTCGTCCATGGACATGCCGGCATCATCCAGTGCTTCTATGGCTGCAGCCCAAATGAGTTCCTTAGAGCTTTTATCGGCGTGATGGCGTCGATAGGAAGTTTGGCCAACACCCACAATTGCAACCGGCCTCATGATGCGCTCTCCAACACGATGGCGGTATGAGTCTGGGCTGCGACAACCGCCGGACAAATCGCAAGCGCACGTTGAACACCAGGATGTTGAATGGCCCCAGCAAGCCCCTGCACTTGAAGTGCAGCTTCTACGACTCTGACCAGACCCATGGCTGGATCACAAAACCCTGCAGCGCCGCCGCCAGATAAATTGACGGCAGGGTGATGGGCCAACACAGAGAGTCCTTGACCCGGCCCAGCCAGCCCAATGGACTCAAGAACAATGGCTTCATCCATCAAAGTTAAGCCACCAATTTCGAATAAGTCAATATCTTTGAGAGTGAGCTCTGAATCTTTTAGCGCCAGATCACAGGCTTTGCGCGCGCTTGGCATAGCGAGTAATTTGCGGTCTCCTACGGCATAGGGCTCAGAGGCTTGTCCCATTCCTTTTATTTTTACGGCCCCCCCCTTTGATGACACCACCACCGCAACGACGATATCAGCCCAATCAGGTAAGTCATCGGCTGTCAGGGGGTAATTGGGTTGCGACTTTTTTGATTTCGTATGCAATGCACGCTCGTTGGCAGCGGCTGCAGCCTGAAGTCGCTTGACTGCACTTGAGTGTTCGGTGTATTGCCCACCTGCCTGAAGCCACGACTGAGCACGCATGGCTGAAACTTGAATTTCATTCAACCCCATTGGGCCTTGTACGAAGGGATCAAACATGCACATCGATAAAGCATCAACATCATGTTCGCTGGCACGCCCCCATGTGGCGACGATAGACCGTGTAGCTTCGCCAGCCTCAATTCTTGCAACAGCAGCGGCTAAGGCGACTGCACCATCATCGCTGAAACGAATTTCGTCTCGCAAATAAGCACCAGCCGCAGGTGCGGTCACCATGCTTGAAAGGGATCTTCCATCCACTAGGTCGTGAGCTGCTAGAACCACTGACTCAATGTCATTGAGTCCATGCAGGCTGTCATCAATAGCACGTCGGACCGTATCGAAGATAAGTTCCGAAAGATTTCGGGTTTCATCTCTCCAGCCCATATAGAGCGCTGTAGATTCGATGAAGACTTGAGGTCTTGAGTTCGCCAAGCAATGCTCCAAATTAAGATGAAAATCACTTCACTGATTGAAGTCAAGCGAAGCATGATGTCGATCATGATGCCTATTAAATTTAATTTAGTCAACATACTTGTTGACAAGTTCTTGGGCAGTGGTTAATGTTGTTAAATCCTGTCATGCAAATGTATGCGTTCTGCACGACAGCACAACCGAGCTGACGGCTAAGCCGTCGATTTTCCCTTTGCATGGCAAGGGTATTTATTGGACTCCAACAAGGGAGCAGGCAGTCATGACGGAACACCAAGTCGTTGCCCGTGGCCTTGAATTTCCTGAAGGCCCAATTGCCATGCCAGATGGCAGTGTTTTGCTGGTAGAAATGCATCGTAAAACGCTTTCACGCGTCAGTTCCGATGGTCAAGTCACAGTGGTTGCGCAATTAGGGGGGGGGCCCAACGGTGCAGCCATAGGGCCTGATGGCCGTTGCTATATTTGCAATAACGGTGGCTTTACCTTTACGCTTAAAGACGATCAACTTATTCCAGGCTTGTTACCACCCGATTATTCAGGTGGTTGGATTGAAGCGGTTGACCTCAGTACGGGGCAGTCTGAGATTTTATACCGTGATAGCAAGGGCGTTTCTTTGCGGGGCCCAAACGATTTAGTGTTTGATCAATACGGTGGCATGTGGTTTACTGACAGCGGAAAGATGGTTGGCCGCCAACGCGATCGAGGTGCAGTTTATTACGCCACCACAGACGGCTCTACGATTCGACAAGTTGTCTATCCATTAGAGGGC
>JACCDH010428065.1_pt1 | contig 10075 bp, 5 predicted proteins | sample 7442481 | NCBI WGS metagenome assembly JACCDH01 (sample SAMN15323433, study PRJNA562643) | freshwater metagenome | isolation source: river surface water | place: USA:Blue River Watershed | collected 2017-08-15
CAACCGCTTCACCCAGCGCAATTGGTGACTGGCGGCGGCAATACTGCTCGAGTCCTGGCCCGGCTGCAGTATGGATGGCACCGGCCACGCCTGATCCAAAGCGAAGATTTGCGTTGGCCGAATTAACTAGGGCATCGACATCCGGTTGCTGGACGATGTTGCCGATGACGATTTCAATCTGCATGAAGTTCAAGTACCTTAAAAATCGTCAAAGTCATTTCTAGATTTTTTGGAGCCGATCCCAAAGTCGTCGCTTGGATTGTTGAAGACAGCGCCAATTCCGGTGGCCGTGCTGCCCATGCGGGTGCTGCCATCGGTGCTAAAGCTTCCCATCTGAGTGAAGACAGACCCATCTGACCCAACGGTGGTCGAGCCCATCTTTGTGTAGGTCGTGCCGTCAGACGAGACGCTGGTGGTGTTCGAGACCTTTTGCAAGGTTTCACCCGTGTCGGACACAGCCAATCGCCCTAAGATTTGCCAAAAAGACATGTTCATCTCCTAAAAGTGATGATTTCGGACCAACCGACAGGCACAACCTGATCAGGTTAAAAATTTTAGCACCAATGGCTATTTGCTGCATCAAAATGATTAAGCGCAGTCGCTGAATATGCTAGAGTAAGCCCTACGACAACAAAATGGGACAGACACGTGGTCAACAGAACAGTCGCTGCCGCACTAGACGACTTGACGCAGACGCAAAGAGAGCGACTTTTTTACATAGAAGTCAAAGCGTTCTTTTGTGGTGACCTGACTCGGACGGACATCGAACGCCGCTTCGGTGTCAAACCAGCTGCCTCTGCGCGCGACTTGAGCACTTACCGGCGCATGGCTCCACAGAACCTCTTCTACGACGCTGGTCAACGCAAGTACGCCACCACGGATCGCTTCGCCCCTCTGTTTGAACACTCAGCCGAGCGCGTGCTCACCTGGTTCAGGGCGGGCTTTGGCGACAACATGGACCAAAAGCTCAAGCGCACCGTTCCCTGTGAAAGTGCCAGCGACCTGGTTAAACCCGACATCGAAACCCTGGCGACACTTACCCGCGCCATCGCGGGCAGACGCCAAGTCAAGGTGAATTACCTGTCATTGACCTCTGGGTCCTCAAACAAGACCCTGTGTCCCCTTGCTCTGGCCGATACCGGCCTTCGATGGCACCTGCGCGCCTATGACCGTGAGCGCGCCCGCTTTGCCGACTTTGCGTTGACCCGCATCGTAAAAGCCAAGGCCATCGACCATCCCATTCCGGTCGAAGAACAGATTGAATCTGATGTTCAGTGGGCTCGGCTGGTCCATATCGAACTGGTGCCCCACCCAGACCTCACACACCCCAAGGCAATCGAGGCCGACTTCCAAATGCGCAACGGTGTAATAACCTTGGATCTTCGCGCACCATTGGTTGGTTACGTCTTAAGACGTTGGTCCGTGGATTGCACGACAAAGCATTTGATGGATCCAAAAACCCATCATCTCTGGCTGAGAAACCCACAGACCCTTTACGGAGTTGAAAGTGCTGTCATTGCACCTGGATACAAGTCAGATGACAAGAACACAACAAAAAACGAATTTGAATAATTGTTAATATTTATTATTAATAATTAAACAACAAGCAAAAAGAAAATTCCCTTGAATATAACAACATCAGAAAAACCAGCCATAGGTATTGCTACAACAGAGGTTGATCAGCAGGACCAACAGGACTGGAGACTATTCAAGCCTCAGTTGGATGACGATGGCTCTGGATACAACATATTGCGCCAACTTTTGAAAAGCTCAAAGTCAGAAACAATAAGCAGGCTAGATGATTTAATCAGAGCACAAAACACGTACGCACCACAATCAATCCGACTAAGAGTTTCGGCTTGTTTATTAAGGGACCTAATTCAAATAGGTTGGGAATTTAAAATCGATTCGCATTGGATATTTCTTCGTCCTGCAAAATCATCATCACAAACAGACAGGAAAGAAAATACCAGGCAGCAACTTCTTTATGGAAGGAATGACCAGCTTTCTGAGGACTCGAATAAGAAATTTATTTTTTCTATGGAGCGTCCAACGAAGTATTCATCATCCAAACCAGTAACGGATTTGATTGCTGACGGAAGAAGACTGAGCGAACAACTTGAGAGAGTGGTTGCGCTGCCGAAAGAGACACGACATGAAGCGCTGAAATCCATTTGCCAACCATATCTTCAGTTAGTGACTGATGAGCGAGACGAGTTTACAAACCTACGCTTAATTGATATCTGGAGATATTTTAGACATAGTTGGTCTACACGTTATAGATCGTCGCCAGGTCGAAATCTTTTCTATCTAATTAGAGATGCAGCACAACCCAACCACCCTGTAATAGGAATATCGGCTCTGGGAAATACTGTTATGCAACTGACTACTCGAGATAAGTGGTTGGGTTGGACAACAGAAGGGCTATTTGAAGCCATAGATAAAAAAATATTTACCGATAATGAAGTCATAAATGCATTTAGGAAAAGATTAGAAGAAGACTATCTGCAAATTTATCTTACTGATTTACCAGTAAATTCCAGGATAGATTTAAGTGTAGACGACGACACGCTGAGTCGATTAGCGGTCATCGAAGAAGACGCGTCAAAAGATCGGGAGACTGCTCTTAAAGAAGATCTGGATGGTGGCGGAACAAAAAAGACAGAGAATCTTACAGAAGAGCGACTTATAAAGTTGACCCAGTCTCCGCTGTACAAAGCCAAGCGTGCTCGCGCAGTCAGAGAAATATTACGAGCTTATCGCACTCTCTCAACTTGCACCGAAAAACTAATTGACCTGAACTCTACCGAAGAGGGCTCATGGGCAATAGGAATGGTAATTAAGCAATTCAAAAAACGTTTTTCGGCAACCAGCATGATGGAGATCACCGTTTGTGGAGCAGTTGCACCGTACAACCATTTACTAGGTGGAAAACTCGTCTGTCTCATGATGATGAGTCCAAAAGTTGTTCAAGACTACCGATCAAGATACGGTTCAGCGGTAAGCATTATTGCAAGCCAAATGGCAGGGCGGCCAATTACCAAAGACCCTGAACTGGCGTTTTTAGGTACAACAAGCCTTTACACAGACTACTCTGCACAATACAACCGCGTAAAGCTTCCACTCACGGCAGCCGATGGCAAATCCGAAAAAATTGAGTTTTTGTGTTTGGGCAGGACTGAAGGGTTTGGGTCGCCGAACCTCTCCTCAGATACCGAACAAGCACTTGCGCAACTTGCAACAACAGCAAAAAGCTTTAGGAACGTAAATTACGTATTCGGTGAGGGGCAGAGTCCAAAACTTCGTCTTCTAAGAGAAGGTTTCGCCGCATTAGGATTAGATCAATCAAATTTACTACAGCACGGATCCCCAAGGATTATCTATGGTGTAGCTCTAGTTAGAAATCTAAAACAAATTCTCCTCGGTATAGAAAATGAACCAGATTATTTGATAGACCCAGAATCTACAAAAGCTGATCAAGAAATAACCGATTTTTGGACTAATCGTTGGTTGAATTCGCGGCTAGATTACAAACCAGCCCTAACTGCGGTTGCCAGTTCAAGTCCACTAAAAGAGAGAGTTTCACGACTCATACCTGAACGATCCGAACTCAACAATGGTCAGCTAAATATTTTTCAGAGTCAATCAATTTTAGGAAGAATCCCGATGAGCACTGACACCAAAGCCGATGAACGCCTCAAGTACATCCGACTCTTATATCGCAACGAAAGTGCGTTTAGTGATCATGTAACCATCTCACGCCTGAAAGAGCTCAATATTAAAACTGGCCTAGAGGATGTAGTTAGGAAAATAGTAAGGAATGGTGGGTCCGTTGTCATTACAGGCAATGCAGGTGATGGCAAGACCCACACCATTATGCTTATGAAGAATGACTTAAAGGAAGCCGAAGTCATAACAGATGCCAGTGAGATTGCACCTGAACAAATAATTTCTCGTTGGCAAAGTGCGAGAGACAAAAATCAACCTTTTTGCATTGCAATCAATGAGGGGCCGCTTGTTGAACTTGTAAAGAGCTATCGGAAAGAACATCCATGGTTATCTGATATTCAAAACTCATTAATGAAATCCGTGGGATACAAACCACTGGAATCAACAAAAGTCGAGTCTGAGGACTCATGGAAACCAGTTGCAAGTAGTACAGCTGTAATTGATCTAAGTCTGCGCAGAGTTTTATCTGAGGATCTGAGCAAAGCAATCCTACTGAAGCTCACTGATGATCAATGGTATCAAACTTGTTCTAGCTGCCCGGCGTTGAATAAATGCGGTGTTACATACAACCGAAAGATGTTGCGTGAAAAACTACCGCAGGAACGAATGATAAAACTTCTAACAACGGTGGGCGAAAGAGGCGCAAGAGTAACATTCAGAGAAGCCTTGGCTTATACCTCCTACCTCATCTTCGGCGGGAGAAGTTGCAATGAATTGATTGAGCTTGGAAATTCTGAAACCAGCAGGTATTACTGGAATGCTTTTGAGGGAGAAGGTGTCATTTTCGAATATCTGTCTCATGGACTTGATCCGTTAAAACAGACAGAAGCAAAAATTGATGAGTCACTTTGGAGAGGTGTATTAAATCCCAATGAATTTGTTGGAAATTCCCACTATCCAATTGTGAAGAGAAATTTGGATGAGGTATCTGATAAGGAACCACATATTGTTAGAGACGATTTCACGGCTTTGAAACGTAGATGGTATTTCGAACATCCGATTGGAAAACTTCTAGTACTGTCTGAAGCCGACAAAATGTTCAAAGCTCTGCAGGACACAAATCAAGCTATGGCTATACGCTTAAGTCGATTACTTGCCTTGATCAACAAGTGGTGGAACAAGGGCGATGCATCAAAAAGCGATTCACTTCGACTTTGGACACGCCTCGCCTATTCACCACGGTCTAGAAGTCAAGCGATGGTTTCGGGCAATTCTGTTCCGAGGCCAGCACTGGCTCTTTTTAGACCTGAGTTAAGTCCTGTCTTAAGGGCTGCATTTGGAAACCAACCAGTAAGTCATTTACTACTTGGCTCAACAGCTGATCCGCGTTTTGCAAGACTTGTAATTGATAGCCAACTCCTCCAAGCACTTCTTTCAGGTACAACTTCTGAAGGCAGCGATGAAATTGCAAGACGACTAAGCCAATTCAATGATGTGTTGGCACAGTTTGCGGAAAAAAACTCCGACGTTCGATCGATTGAAGTCTTTGACCCGCACAGTGAACTGCGCACCACGGTGGTAGTTGATCTATCAAATCGTCGATATGACTCAGCAGTCTAAGGATAAATTATGAACAAAGAAATACGTAAAGCGCTGAGTGATGAGATCCATCGACGCCATGGTTATCGGTTCATGGAGGCCAAGATTAAGCCGGTACATATCGCGAATGCATTGATGCGAGTAGAACATCAATGCGTAGGCAGAATGGCAGTACTGGAGCAACTGTTTCATGCAACTTTGAACCGGAATCCAATAGGTCAGAGGTTGGAGGCAGCGCAAACACTAATAGACAGTCAAAGGGAGCGGTGGGGTCGACTGGGGGAATCTGATGACCTGAAATCTTCCCCATTGATGACAAAAGTCCTTCCGCTGATCCGGACGCTACTGGGTGCAGATGGTGCCGTTTTTGGTACATCCCCCGAATGGTCCTCATTTTCTTCGCCTACTGCATTAACGGTCACTGGTGATGCCTCCGACGACGGTGCAGGTGCCTTTGTTCATCGGCTCTGGTCTGCAGGACCAGAGCATTCCCGTTTGAATATATTGGACCTTTTGAATGCACTGACCGACCCAGAAAAAGACTCGTCACAGTTAGATGACCTCTCCGCTCTGCTAGTGCCTTTGGTTGATGGAACAAAGAAAAAGGTTCCTCCATCTGTTATTGCAGAAGATCTTTCCAGGTCCTTTTCCGCAGTGGAGATTTCATTACGAGAATCAGCCAGTTCACTTTGTAAATATGAAGAAAAATTACGCCCTAACCCTATCGCAAGTCTTCAACGAATAGTTTTACTTGCGGCATTGTCTGTATTCATCCATGCCTCAACCAGGCCACGGGAGCGGGCCGGTCTTGAACCACGTGTATTTTTGCTTGATGCATCTGGCGATGCCTATTCGAATATTGCCGACGCAAGCACAAGATGTGTCGCCCAGCAAATATCTGATGCCAGGTTCTATATGGCTCAAGTACTTCAAGACATGCTAGATGCTGCCGATTCAAATTGGGAAAACAACCCAAGAGCAGCAATCAATGTTCTTATGGAAAGCCTGGGCCATGCTCCCGTTGACGAAAATAATTCTGTTGTCAAGCGACTCAATGAGATAGCAACAGATACAGATACGGATGACCTGAAGAACGAACTATCAGAAGAAATTGTGAGAAGTATTGAGGGCAGTTCTGGTCGGGGTCTAGATGGTTATTTGCGTCTACTAGGTGTTCGTTCTGGTTTTCTTTATCCTCAACAAAAGAATCCAAAAAAACGACTAGTTCCAACAGACCGAACATTAGAAGTTCTCGTTGCTACCGTTATAGATGTTAATTCTCCACCGATCGAATATCGCGAATTTCTTGATTTACTTCGTGAAAGGTGGGGAATCATTGTTGGTGGACGACTAGAGGACGCCGAACTCCTCTCGGAAGTTGGTGCAGTGGTACCAACCAGAGAACTTACAACAAATAGTGAGCGATTCCTAACAAGGCTCGAGTCAATTGGGTTGGCTCGTCGTCTTGCTGATAGTGTCGCGGTAGTTGGACTTTTGGAAGATAGCTATGAATGAAATTACAAACAGTGCTGGCCGCCGAATCGCGGAATTGTTGATTACTGAAATTGATGTTGCGGTCACGAAGGAAGAGTTCGGCGTGATCGCCCGTGACATTGCACCCTTAGACGCAGCCCATTTAGTTGATTGTCTGCCAGCTTTGTTCTCCAAGACTGGGAAGAATTTGCGGCTAACACTTGTTCATGAACAGGGCACTAAATTAGTCAATGATTTTCTTCAAAAACACCCAAAGTACGCCGACTATATTGCTTGCGACGAAGAGACTGCTGTCAGATGGCGTAATGAAAGCCTAAAGACAATAGTCGTAATTGCCGATGGTCCGCTCAGCAAAGCAGCTTCGCTGAACACATTCAGACAGTTAGATGAGCAACCATTGATCTCTAGACTTTGTGACATCGAAAGAGATAAAGCGGAAGTGAGTTGGCTTCGCACGCTTTGGGATGCATTGAAGTCTAAACGCGCACCAGTGCTTTCAATTTACGCACTGGTACGTTTTTCAGAGTCTCTTAACCTCTTACCGAATCAAGAAAGGTCAATGCGGGCTCCATTGGCTTTATTTGCTCTTGGCCTTTTTCCTGACTCACATCTTGCAGACGAAGGAACAGAGGCACGCATAGTTACTCGATTGAAGCAAAACTTTGAACTTTTATCGATGATAAGAAACGCGAACCCAGAGGACTGGGATCGCATGTCTTCATATTGCAGGTTGCTCTCCGGTTCAAATAAAACGAAATTTAATTCCATTAGAAGGCGGCTAAAAGCAATTGATCACAAATCTTCTGGCGGTTTGGAAGAACTTGACTTCACTGATATTCAGACTATTTGGCGTGGGCGCGTTAGCGGCAGCACAACAACACCCAAACCAACAAGTGATGTTGTAAAAATCCAAGTTGAGTCCAAAGCCGCTGAGTTGCTGCTTGAAGGAAATACTGACTCTCTATCTGACTTAGTGGAAGCTGTTGCGCAGCAAGCACACGCTGCTGCAGACGATCAAAACGTTAACGAAGAAGATAATCTTGTATTTCAAAATCCAGGCAAGAATGCAACTGAAAATGTAGTCTCAGTTGCAAGATCAGACGTAATTTCTTTAGCAAAGTCCCGGTCTACCGAGACTGAATGGGGAGGTGTTATTGGAATTGAATCTGATCGATTAGAAGCATTGACTGAAGTTTCCGCATTCAAATCATGGGAACCATTTCTATTCAATAAATTCCGGGAATCCCTCGCTGAGTTTGTTGAAGCCAAAATCGCACCAAGTGTTTGTGCAGAACTAACCGACAAGATGGCTTCTTGTCGTGGACGTTTGATTGCACACCTTCCTGAACTTACTATTTCACCAATAACCGTATTGGCGGGAAGACCCGAAGTTTTCAAATCTGCCGAAGACTATCTAGATGCATATGATCAATTGCTAAAGCAGTTGAACTCAAGTTATCAAGAAATGCTTTCTCAAGCAATGGAAGAGGCTGAGCATCTCATTCATTGGCTTCTTGCAATGGAACTTTACGTTTATAGGAGAGAAAACGTAACAGAAGTCCTTCTTTCACCTTTGCACCCGCTTAATTTATGGCGATCTGTTGCGATCGTGCGGGACCTTCAATTATTGGGTGGAAAGATTTCGGATTTTGAAAAGAAAACTCTTATCGAAGCTGCTTCAGAGGAAATTCATTTTTTAAATGTACTGCTACTGCCAAAAATAGCGTCCTTCGATGGACAAGCTAGATTGTTAGGTCATGCTGGTGCAGTTGCTCATTTACCGATGTTTAAGGAAGCCCCACGGGGTGTTCTTGAACCAGATGGAATTAAAAGTATTCAATCCTTTGCCAGATTGATTGCACACTTGCGCCCCTTTGCGAGACCTGGTTTACAGGTCTTACTTGTCAATGCCCCAAGGCCGTCGCGCTTTGTTGAGGAAATTCTTGACGCCTTAGATCTTGACAACACTACAACTGATGACACGTTCTGGGGTGTCCATTTCCGCTTACGTTATACGTCTGATGACACGAAAGGTTGGACATCTGAACTAGACGAGATGGACGACCAGTTGAAAGAAAAGATCCGCAAGGGCCAAGAAAAAGGATTGATTACTTTATCTGTTCATTCTGAGCCACAAAAGTGGCCGGAGATCATTGCGGAGACTAATGAGCTTCCGGCTCATTTAACAGTCGTTTTCGATCCTTTCGAAGTCAGAACTGTGCTTGTTTCCAGAGCTGCGCTGCACGACTTAAGCCCATGGATGCCTACATGCGAATACAGATACAACAAGCTAAAAAAGCAAATTATGGTGGTACCGGTTTCCGAGGAATTCATCTTCGCAACTTACCTGTCTGTGGCAACACTAGTTCATGGAGAACTTCGGTCAAGCACGGCCACTCACCAACCTCAAGTTCCTGTTATCAAAGGTTGGCTTGACGAACTTGCAAAAGTTAGCACCTGGACTGTCATTGCAGATCCGCACCGTGTTCTTTTGCCTAGGCTTGGGGACTCTGAAGTTATAGACAGACGAACTGAGAAATCCAGACAGATAACTACCTTTGGCTCTGATTTAAGTCCATTTGTGCGTCGCTTGGATCAGCAGTTGAAAAAGACACATTTCGCTGCGGACCCCGTTACTCTTGAGCAACTCATACGCGATTTGGTTGCTATGGAACCCAATGGGATTTTAGGGTTGGCAGGCGGGGACAAATCGAAACACATAAAGGGGGCTCTGGGAAAACTTATTGCAATGCGTTGGTACAGACGCCTAGACCCCAGTGGTCTTGCTGTTAGTTTGGATACTCAGAATGCCAGTAGATGGCTCAGTGCTGGAGGACATTCCAACGAACGTGCCGACCTTCTTGGTTTACGCGATGAAGGAGGCGAACTTGTCATCGATGTAATTGAAGTAAAGGCGCATGACGAGGCGATTCCATACTCCATCAAAGATGGCGTGGTAAGAGGTCATGCAGTTGATCAAGTTCTGTCCACACTTCATGCCTTAGCTGAGGTATTTGGATCTGGGAGCGACAGTCCTCTTGCGAAGCCCAGAAGGGAAGTTTTGCGGGAACATCTCTTCACCGCACTGTTGAGGGATATCGACCCAGTGCACATAGAACGCTGGCACGGTCTTCTACAAGATTTATTCAACGGTAGCATCAAGGTCAAACTGGCCGGGAGAATAATTCGTCGGCCCTGCAAAATTCATTTCAAGCCATCACCCAGCGCTGATTTGAGTTTCGCAGTCGATTGAGGCCAAAGATTTCGGCCAATTTCTCAAACAAGCCCGCCAAACCGCTTGCCTGTAACAGGC
>JACCDH010341433.1_pt1 | contig 10073 bp, 7 predicted proteins | sample 7442481 | NCBI WGS metagenome assembly JACCDH01 (sample SAMN15323433, study PRJNA562643) | freshwater metagenome | isolation source: river surface water | place: USA:Blue River Watershed | collected 2017-08-15
AACGTTTCACAAAATAACGGTCTTTTTCACCACAGTAATAAATACACGAAACCGGTTTATTTGGATTCCATTTTTCCAACACAATCATGTCTTCGTCAAAGTGTGTGGTTAGTTCTGGAATAATGGTTTTTAGTTTCCCCGATTGATTGACAATCAACAAACGATCATTTGGACGGAATTCACCTAACAACTCGCCTCTACCATCGACATTCAAGCGTTGCACCGTATCATCAAACCAAACTTTTCGAGGGCGCAACGTTGAAATTCCTTTCTCTTTTAACTCGATTTTTTTGATTGGATATTTGGTCACTGTATTACCACGAGAAGCTCTTCCTTTAATAGCAATATCCGAGAAATCCACATCCCATTTCAATTTTTTCACGCTACCTACTTGACGGAGTAAAATCGTTACCACTTCAGCTTCACCATTTGGATTGGCAGAAAAATAAGAGACCATAGAGCCAGGATTTTCTTGTGTTAAATCGTAAAATTTATCACGAGTTACACCCGAAACATTGAAACGTTTGATGAAAGTAGCACCATTTTTACCATCACGATACATCATATTGTATATGGTTCGCTTGTCGTTTTTATCAAAAACAGCGATGTGAATAATATCTTTTCCAACAAATTTCTTATCATCCACTTTCGCTACCATCATTTTCCCATCGCGAAGGAATACAATTACATCATCAATATCAGAACAATCGGCAACATATTCGTCTTTCTTCAAACCAGTTCCAAAGAACCCTTCTTCCCGATTGACATATAGTTTTGTATTACGTAAAACCACTTTCGTTGCCTCAATAGTATCAAAACTTCTTAATTCGGTTTGACGCTCGCGTCCTTTTCCGTATTTGTCTTTTAATTTTTGGAAGAAATCAATCGTATAATCAATAATATGGTTCAAATGGTGTTTCACTTGTTCCATTTCGGCTTCCAATTTCGAAATCGCTTCATCGGCTTTATCCGAGTCGAAACGCGTAATACGAATCATCGGAATCTGAGTTAATTTTTGCAAATCATCGTCGTTAATATCTCGAACAAATGATTTTAAAAACGGCTCAAATCGGTCATACATATATTTGTACAACGATTCTCTGTCGGAATACAATTTGAAGTCGATGTACATTTCTTCACGAATAAAAATCTTTTCTAACGTTGAGAAATGCCATTTATTTTCTAATTCGTCTAACTGAATTTCCAATTCGCGTTTGAGTAAATCAACCGTTCTATTGGTCGAAATTTTCAACATATCAGAAACGCCAATAAACAACGGTTTGTGGTTTTCAATAACACAACCTAACGGCGCAACCGAAGTTTCACAAGCTGTAAAGGCATATAACGCATCAATGGTTTTGTCAGGCGAAACGCCCGGCGGAAGGTGAATTAAAATTTCAACCTCAGCAGCCGTGTTGTCTTCAATTTTCTTTATTTTAATTTTCCCTTTTTCGTTGGCTTTCAAAATACTATCAATCAATGTTGAGGTATTGGTTGAAAACGGAATTTGGGTAATTACCAAAGTTTGTTTGTCTAATTGTCCAATTTTTGCACGCACACGCACACGACCACCCCGTAAACCATCATTATAATTGGAAACATCAGCAATACCAGCCGTTGGGAAATCGGGAAATAAAGTAAACGATTTGCCTTTCAATACTTTAATGGAACAGTCTATTAATTCATTGAAATTGTGCGGCAATATTTTTGTCGATAAACCTACGGCAATACCCTCTGCTCCTTGTGCTAATAACAATGGAAACTTCACCGGAAGATTGATCGGTTCGGCACGTCGACCATCGTATGACATTCCCCATTCGGTAATTTTTGGCGAATACAATACATCGTGACCAAATTTTGAAATTCGGGCTTCAATGTATCGGGAAGCAGCAGCACTATCTCCTGTTAAGATATTTCCCCAGTTTCCTTGCATGTCGATAATTAGGTCTTTTTGACCAATTTGCACCATGGCATCACCAATACTTGCATCTCCGTGAGGATGATACTGCATGGTGTGCCCAACGATATTTGCCACTTTATTGTAACGCCCATCATCTAACTCCTTCATAGAATGCATGATACGGCGTTGCACCGGTTTAAAACCGTCTTCAATAGCCGGAACTGCACGTTCTAAAATTACATAGGAAGCGTAATCCAAAAACCAATCTTTGTACATTCCTGTAACTTTGGTAATGGTGTCTTCTGGGTTTTCGTTGTTTTCGTAAAAATGATGTCCCGTTGAAACGTGAATATCATCAAAACCTTCCTCGATAGCGGATTGGTCTTGATAGTCGAAATTTTCGTCTTCGTTTGGAATGATGTTATCTTCTTCTTCTTTCATTTTTATGCTGAATTATATCAGTATAGTTTTTTAATTCAAAATCACTGCTCACTATAAGCTGAACACTGAACACTAATTTTTTTCCACCACATCCAACTCCACTTTCAAATTATTGATGATAAACTCTTGTCGGTCTGGGGTGTTTTTACCCATGTAGAACTCTAACAAGGTTTCAATTGAAGTGGCTTTATCTAACATGACTGGATCTAATCTAATGTCTTGCCCAATGAAATGCTTGAACTCATCTGGCGAAATTTCTCCTAATCCTTTGAATCGGGTGATTTCTGGTTTTGGTTTTAGTTTTTCAATAGCATCGATTCGTTCTTGGTCGGAATAACAATAAATCGTTTCTTTTTTATTTCGCACACGGAACAAGGGCGTTTGTAAAATATACAAATGTCCGTCTTTAATCAACTCAGGGAAAAACTGCAAGAAAAACGTGATTAACAACAAGCGAATGTGCATTCCATCGACATCGGCATCGGTTGCAATTACGATATTGTTGTAACGCAAATCTCCCATGTCTTCCTCGATGTTTAATGCAGCTTGTAATAAATTGAATTCTTCGTTTTCGTAAACAATTTTCTTGGTCATTCCATACGAATTCAATGGCTTACCCCGTAAACTAAAAACCGCTTGCGTATTCACATCACGACTTTTAGTAATGGATCCCGAAGCCGAATCTCCCTCGGTAATAAAAAGCGTACTTTCTAAACTTCTTGGATTTTTCGCATCGGTTAAATGCACACGACAATCGCGTAATTTTTTATTATGCAGACTGGCTTTTTTTGCTCGGTCTTTGGCTAATTTTCTAATGCCTGAAAGTTCTTTACGTTCGCGTTCGGCTTGTAAAATCTTGCGCAATAACGCATCGGCAACTTCTGGATTTTTATGTAAGAAATTATCTAATTTGGTTTTAATGAAATCATTTACAAACGATCGCACCGAAGGACCATTCGGACCAATTTCGGTAGAACCTAATTTGGTTTTGGTCTGCGATTCAAACACGGGTTCTTCAACCTTAACCGAAACCGCCGAAACAATCGACTTACGAATATCGGAAGCTTCAAAAGGTTTGTTGTAAAACTCTTTAATGGTTTTTACAATTGCTTCACGAAAAGCACCTAAATGCGTTCCTCCTTGCGTTGTATTTTGTCCGTTAACAAACGAATGGTATTCTTCTGAATATTGCGATTTACTATGTGTAAGTGCCACTTCTATATCGTCGCCCAACAAATGAATTGTTGGATACACCATATCGTCTTCGTGAATCGCTTCTTCTAATAAATCTTTCAATCCGTTATCTGAAAAATACTTTTCACCATTGTAAAAAATGGTCAATCCTGTATTGAGATAACAGTAATTTTTGAGCATCTTGATGATGTACTCATTTCGGTATTTATAGTTCTTAAAAATCGCTTCATCGGCAATAAACGAAACCTTGGTTCCTTTGCGCTTGGTTGTTTCTTGAACGTCTTCTTCTAAGGTTAGATTTCCGGCTGAGAATTCCGCTGCTTTTTGTTGGTTATCCCGAACCGATTCTACTCGGAAATAATTAGAAAGTGCATTAACGGCTTTGGTTCCGACACCATTTAAACCAACCGATTTCTTGAAGGCTTTGGAATCGTATTTTCCACCAGTATTCATTTTAGAAACGACATCAACGACTTTTCCTAACGGAATACCTCTACCATAATCGCGAACCGTTACGAGTTTATCTTTAATAGTAACTTCGATGGTTTTTCCTGCACCCATGACAAATTCATCGATACAGTTATCCAATACTTCTTTTAATAATATATAAATACCATCATCTGGCGATGAACCATCACCGAGTTTTCCGATATACATACCAGGACGCATACGAATGTGTTCTTTCCAATCGAGGGAACGTATATTGTCTTCGGTATATTGATTTTGATCTAACATAAACAGAATTTGGATTTTGTGCTAATATAAAGGAATTAGCCCAATTTTAAAAAAAGAAGTACTATAACTTATTGACATATTTACAAACAAAAAAACCGCTGAAATTCTTCAACGGTTTTTTCTATTTTCTATATTCTTTTCTCTGAAAAATTACACATTAAAACGGAAATGCATTACATCGCCATCTTTTACAATGTATTCTTTACCTTCTACTCTTAATTTTCCTGCTTCTTTTACTTTAGCTTCTGAACCGAAATTTGAGAAATCTTCAAATGCAATAACTTCTGCACGAATGAAACCTTTTTCAAAATCGGTGTGGATAACTCCAGCTGCTTTTGGTGCAGTATCTCCGATGTTGATCGTCCAAGCACGAACTTCTTTCACTCCTGCAGTGAAATAGGTTTGTAATTTTAATAATTTGTATGCCGCACGAATCAACACTGCCGAACCTGGCTCGGTTAATCCCATATCTTCTAGGAATACTTGACGTTCTTCGTAACTTTCTAATTCGGTAATATCGGCTTCTGCTCCTACTGAAAGAATAATTACTTCTGCTTGTTCGTCTTTTACTAATTCACGCACTTGATCTACATATTTGTTTCCGTTTACTGCCGAAGCTTCGTCAACATTACATACATATAAAACTGGTTTTGTGGTAATTAATTGGAATTCTTCCATCAAATCCACTTCGTCTTGATTTTGAGGAATTACAGTACGAGCCGATTTTCCAGATAATAAAGTTTCGCGAATTCTATCTAACAAAGCTTTTTCAGCTTGTGCTTCTTTGTTTCCTGTTTTAGCAGCACGATTGGTTTTTTCCAAACGTTTTTCAACCGTTTCTAAATCTTTTAATTGCAATTCTATATCGATAGTTTCTTTATCGCGAATTGGATTGACATTACCATCAACGTGCACAATATTATCGTTATCAAAACAACGTAAAACGTGAATAATTGCATTACATTCTCTAATATTTCCTAAGAATTGATTTCCTAAACCTTCTCCTTTACTAGCTCCTTTTACCAAACCTGCAATATCTACGATATCAACAGTTGCCATTTGAACACGCTCTGGCTTAACCAATTCCTCTAAACGAGCAATTCGTGGATCTGGAACGTTTACCACACCAATATTTGGCTCAATAGTACAAAACGGAAAGTTTGCACTTTGTGCTTTAGCGTTTGATAAACAATTAAATAAGGTTGATTTTCCTACATTTGGTAATCCTACAATTCCTGCTTTCATTTTTAATGTAATTTTTAAAAGTGTGCAAATATACTTCTATTAATTGAAAAAAATAATAAAATCAAAAAAGACAAAAAAAATCCCGAAATGAATCGGGACTTACTTTATTCGTTATGCAAAAATGCTTGTCTGTTTAACAATGTTTCTTCGCTTTCTACATGATTATCATCGGGTACACAACAATCAACCGGGCAAACGGCAGCACATTGCGGTTCTTCATGAAAACCTTTACATTCGGTACATTTACCTGGAACGATGTAATAAATATCATCTGAAATAGGTGTTTGAGCCGCATCTGAATCAACTTCAGTACCATCGGGTAAAATGACTTTTCCGCTTAATTTTGTTCCATCTTTATATCTCCAGTCGTCAGCACCTTCATAAATTGCAGTATTAGGGCACTCTGGTTCACAAGCTCCACAGTTAATGCATTCGTCTGTTATAATTATTGCCATATCTTCAAAATTAGAAGTTAGAAGTTTTATAAAAATCTACTTATTAGTCTAACTAAATGATTATTTTTGTGCAAAATTACAATGTAAACCACATATATACAAGTTACAAATGTTACAAAGTGAAATAAAATCGAGTTTTGTTGAATTAGGAAACTTTTTACGCCAATTTTCTTTTGAAAAAAATACTAAAGAAACTTCGGTGTTACAAAACGATTTATTTTATGATGAATTCATTTCGTTAGTCGAATTATCACAATCTCACAATGGATGGTTTACTCCCGAACAAGTCTATTTCAGTATTCAATCTTGGGGAAATGCATTAACTGAAACCAACCTAAATCAGTGGCTTTCTTCGTATGATTTTTCAAAAATAACCACTAAAAAAGTTGGATTAGTTTTGGCCGGGAATATTCCGTTAGTGGGCTTTCATGATTTTCTTTCAGTATTGATTTCCGGTCATGATGTGCTCGTGAAAACCTCATCAAACGATCAACATTTATTAAAATTTTTAGCAAAATATTTAATTGCTATTCAACCCGAACTTAACTCAAAAATAACATTTGTTGAAGGAAAATTAGAAGGTTTTGATGCGGTAATAGCTACTGGAAGTAATAACACCGCGCGTTATTTTGAATTTTATTTTAAAGACAAACCTAGTATCATACGTAAAAACAGAAATTCGGTTGCTGTTTTAAATGGAAATGAGACTCACGGAGATTTAGTGGGTTTAGGAGAAGATATTTTTAGATATTTTGGTTTAGGCTGTCGCAATGTTTCTAAACTTTTTGTTCCAAAAGATTACAATTTTGAAGCTTTTTTTAAAGCTATGTATACCTATCGCGAGGTAATCCAATATGAAAAATATGCAAATAATTATGATTACAACAAAGCGGTTTTCTTAATGAGTAACTTTGAACTATTAGATAATGAATTCCTAACCATTAAGGAAGACACAAGTTACTCCTCGCCTATTTCATCTATATTTTATGAGTTTTACGACAACTTAGAAGCTGTTAAATCTCGTTTACAAGAAGATGCTGATCAAATTCAATGCATTGTTTCAAAAAATCTCACTGAAAATTCGATTGCTTTTGGACAAACGCAACAACCAAAACTATGGGATTATGCAGATAATGTTGATACTTTGGCATTTCTAACAAAAATATAATTACACAATTAATAATTTTTAGCAATTTCTAAAACGTTTTCGTTAATAACATGGGGTAATTATTATCAAATTATAACTCATTATTTCATTGCTATTTACGAAATTTGCTTTTTTAAAAACACATACCTAACTACAAACAACATAATGAAAAAACACAACTACAGCGCAGGTCCTTGTATACTTCCTCAGGAAGTTTTTAAACAATCGGCAGAAGCTATTTTAGATTTCAACAATTCTGGATTGTCTATATTAGAGATTTCGCACCGAAGCAAAGATTTTGTAGCGGTTATGGAAGAAGCTAGAGCATTAGTTTTAGAACTTTTAGGATTAGAAGGCAAAGGATATCAAGCGTTGTTTTTATCTGGTGGTGCAAGTTTAGAATTTTTAATGGTTCCTTATAATTTAATGAAAGTTGACGGTAAAGCCGCTTATTTAGATACGGGAACTTGGGCAAGTAGTGCTATTAAAGAGGCAAAACATTTTGGCGAAACGGTTGTTGTAGCTTCTTCAAAATCAGAAAATTATAATCATATCCCAAAAGACTATACCATTCCTGCTGATGCTTCTTATTTTCACTGTACCAGCAACAATACTATTTTTGGAACGCAAATGAAATCGTTTCCAAAAACAGATGCTCCCTTAGTATGTGATATGAGTTCTGATATTTTTTCTAGAACTATAGATTTTTCGCAATTTGATTTGATTTATGCTGGCGCTCAAAAAAACATGGGCCCCGCCGGAACAACTTTAGTCGTGGTTAAAGAAGAAATTTTAGGAAAAACAGGAAGAACTATTCCAAATATGTTAGATTATCAACAACATATTGCAAAAGAAAGTATGTACAATACACCGCCTGTATTTCCAGTTTACGCTTCTCTTTTAACATTACAATGGTTGAAAAAATTAGGTGGAATAGCTGCTATAGAAAAAATAAACGAAGCAAAAGCAAACTTATTATACACAGAAATAGACCGAAATCCTTTATTTATAGGAACGGCTGCTAAAGAAGATAGAAGTACTATGAACGCCACTTTCTTATTAGTAAATGAAGCACATCAGGAAACATTCGATGCCATGTGGAAAGCCGCTGGAATTTCAGGTTTAGCTGGGCACCGCTCTGTTGGTGGATATCGCGCTTCTATGTACAATGCGCTTCCGTTAGAAAGTGTACAGGTTTTAGTGGATGTAATGAGAAATTTAGAAAATAACATTTATTAATTAGCAACAACATAAAACATGAAAGTTTTAGCAAACGACGGAATTTCAAAAAGTGGAATAAAAGCCTTAGAAAAAGGTGGATTTGAAGTAATCACTACAAAAGTGGCTCAAGAACAAGTTGCCAATTATATCAATACTCACGACGTAAAAGTCATTTTAGTAAGAAGTGCTACCAAAGTGCGTAAAGATATTATAGATGCTTGCCCAGGATTAAAAATTATTGGTCGTGGTGGTGTTGGAATGGATAACATTGATGTAGCTTATGCTCGTGAAAAAGGATTACACGTAATCAATACACCTGCTTCATCTTCTGAAAGTGTTGCCGAATTAGTTTTTGCACATTTATTTTCTGGAGTTCGATTTTTACATGATGCCAATAGAAATATGCCATTAGAAGGTGATACCAACTTTGACGGATTGAAAAAGGCCTATGCAAACGGCATCGAACTTCGTGGTAAAACATTAGGGATAGTTGGTTTTGGAAGAATTGGACAAGCAGTTGCAAAAATGGCTTTAGGATTGGGAATGAAAGTAATTGCTGCCGACAAATTTGTGAATGAAGCCGTAATTCGTGTTGATTTTTACAACGGACAATTCATCAATGTTGAAATTGCAACCGAATCATTAGAAGATGTTTTCAAACATTCCGATTTTATTACCTTACACGTTCCTGCACAAGATGGATATGTAATTGATAAAGCTGAATTTCAATTAATGAAAGATAATGTGGGTATCGTAAACTGCGCCCGAGGTGGTGTAATTAATGAAGTAGCATTAATAGAGGCTTTAGATGAAGGTAAAGTATTATTTGCCGGTTTAGATGTTTTTGAAAACGAACCAAATCCTGAAATTCAAATTTTAATGCATCCGAAAATTTCGTTAACACCTCATATTGGTGCAGCAACTGAAGAAGCTCAAGATCGAATTGGAACTGAATTAGCCGATCAAATTATCAGCTTATTAAAAAATTAATACTCATTCGATATATCTATTAAAAGCATCGATATTATCGGTGCTTTTTTTTAATTTTGACTTTATTTTAAATTTGGGAAAAACATACCACTTACCATTTTCATGAAAAAACTAAAAGAACGCTGGGGTGTTACTAGTAATAAACAAATTGTTGTTATTTTTATAGTATTTGCAATTACAGGATTTAGTTCCTTACAATTAGCAAAACCCTTTTTGTCATTAATAGGAATTCCCGATACCTTTGAACCACATTGGTTGTATCGTGTATTACGTCTATTATTAATTTTTCCTATTTACCAAATTCTATTAGTCTTTGTAGGATATATTTTTGGTCAATTTTCATTTTTTTGGGAATTTGAAAAAAAAATGTTAGTACGATTAAAATTAGGATTTATCGCCCGTTATATTGATTCAAAACTAAAAAAGGAGCCTTAAATTAAGGCTCCTTTTTTTATTTATTTTTATTGTTTGGTTTAATGACATAAGTGTACAACCAAGTTATTGTGAAGGTAGGTATAACATCTAACATAGGAATCATTTCTTCTATAAAGCCAAAAATACCCGCAACTTTTCCCACAGTCCCTTTATACATATAAGCTAAGAGTAAACCGGAAATAGGTGCCCAAATAATATCAATACCTTCACCAAAAAAGGGAACTGTATAAGATATTAAACCAATTCCATCAAATAGTAAACTTAAAATTAATTTGATTTCCTTATGGTCTTTTTTCGGATTTTGAACAAG
>JACCDH010339123.1_pt1 | contig 10072 bp, 10 predicted proteins | sample 7442481 | NCBI WGS metagenome assembly JACCDH01 (sample SAMN15323433, study PRJNA562643) | freshwater metagenome | isolation source: river surface water | place: USA:Blue River Watershed | collected 2017-08-15
ACTGCAATAAATTCTGGAATAATTTCCAATTGATCAAGCGCCTTGTGCATTGCTAAAATACTGGCATTTAGTATGTTAATCTGATCAATTTCAGTGGGTGTACAAATACCAATACCAAAAGCTATTGCATTTTCTTTGATATAATCTCTTAAAATTTCGCGATGTACTTTCGAAACTTGCTTGCTGTCATTCAGCAAAGGGTGATGAAAATTGTTTGGTAAAATAACTGCAGCAGCAACAACAGGACCTGCTAAACAGCCTCTACCCGCTTCATCACACCCAGCTTCTTTCGAAAATGGTGAACATTGAAGAACCAATGACATTCTACAAAGTTAGCGGATTAATCTTGCTCTTTTATTTCGATGGTCCAAGAACCAGTTAAACAATATACATTGAGCCTGTAGAATCCTTTGGGCAACTTATGAGCGGCGATCATTGCAATCGACTTACTTACAATCAACCGTTTCCCCGAAGCGTCGAACAAAGAAAATTTTGCATTCGGTGGAAAATCTAATGCTGTGAGTTGACGATTTAGAGTGGATTCTGGTTTGTATGAAATCTGGTTATTGATAGTGGAATGTTGGAACTGCTCAAGACCGTTCGATAGAGATTGAGACAATCCATTTTTTGCTAAAATGACTGATAAAATCAACAAACTAGTTTTTAAATTTTTCATTTTCTCGTTTTGATTTGGGTGAATTCAATGTCACTTTATCCATTTCACAAACACAAATTTATTCAAATATTTGAGAAAAGCAAATCCACAAAACAATATATAGCAATGATTTATGTCATAGTTGTGTAACTATTATGAATTATTCCTACATCTATCGCTACAAAATTTCACGTTGTTCCATTCTCTCTCCCATTTTTTTCTCCAGGCAAATGGTTTTTTGCAATTTTCGCAAATTTTCGTTGGCAAATCTGATTTTTTTACGGTTTTACCATTTTTTTTCATGACTCAATTTTACTAGGCCAAGTATTCGGTTTTGCGTATGTTAATCGGGCTATTTTCTTAGTAATATGGTAACTATCGAGTCCACTACATGTGATACTCTCGGCAGTTTCAAGATCTATGAATCCATCGTTTCCCATAGCGGCATCTGGCAAAACAATTTCCTTTATTTCGGCAATAATCATGCAAGTTCCGTTGATTTCAATGTCAATTTTTTGTTTGAATTCACACAAAAATTTCAGGTGTGATTCTTTGACATAGACTACATCATGGCCAGAAATTGATTCCCGATTTAATTTCACTTCATCAAATTCAGAGATGGTTTCATGATATCTTGCAGAAGTTTGATGGGCATTTACATAAATTTTCTCATTCAAATGATTGATTGTAAAATAATGATGATCTAAAATATTTTGTAATGTATGCCTTGGAGAAACATCAGGTCTCACAATAAATCCGCACAGTGGAGGATTTGCGCCCAGATGAAAAAGTGAATTAAAAATTGCAAGGTTATGAACTTTTTGAGTTGATATGGTAGAAATCATCACCACGCTTTTGAAACCACCGAGAGAATTTACCAAGCTTGCCCTGTAGCGGGTTTCCATTTGGGAGAGTTGTTCTAAAGTAATTTTCATTGATGAATTTTGTTTAAATGTTTTTTATTTTTCATGCAAGCTTGCCAAAATTTAAAGAATGAACCATATTGGTTACTTACTTCAGGAAACACCCATTCCCTTTCGTGTTTTTGTCCCTCATAATGAGCAAACAGAGGATGTTCTTTATACACAAATGAATGATGTTGCCCAACAGTTTGTTTCAATTCATGGAATTCACCCACAAAGACTTGAACATTTGAAATGTTTTGGGCTAATTTCAGCATGAAATCGAAATTATTTTGAGAAATTGGAAATTCAGAAAAGTGCGAAGGTTCTATCAGGAGCACGTTGTTTTGGTTTCCTGATTGGTTCCAAATTGGGTCTAAATTGTAATAATTGTATACGTAAATAGGAGAATTTTCAATGATTTTTAAAGGCTGATTAGTCGGAAGCTTTGTTTCTAATGTTATTGAAGTTCTATGGTTTAAAATTTCAGGAATGGGCATATTTTCAAATATTTCATATTCTACATCTAGAAAAGTTTGCTTATCGTTTGATCCGGAGTATTTATTGATATTTTCTTGGTTTGCCACATAAAGTTTGGAGCTAAATGAACCACAAACCCATTGCCAGCTCAAAAAGTTACTGGCGTAGTCTGCATCGAGCAAATGATAATACATCCATTTAGAGGGCAATTGCCAAGCTGTTTTGGCTATGTTGCAAACTATAGAAGATACATACATACGTGTATGATTGTGCATCTTTCCATTTTGATACAAGTTGTGAATAGACTGATCGATGGCCGTAATTCCTGTTTGATGATTCAAAACCGCAGAGGGAATATCTGTAAATTTAGCGTTTGATTGGGGAAATTTCACCCACTGTTTGTGTAATTTGTTTTGATGTTGTGCAACTCTTTGAAAGTACTCTCTCCACGATAACTGCTGAAAAAACCGTTCACATTGTTCAAAGGTAAAACCTCTGTTTAATAGTGAAATCACGATTTGCTTGGTTGAGATCACTCCTCTTGATATGTAGGGCGACAGTTGGGTCACTTTACCATTGAGAAAATTGCGAGATTTACCATACGCAATCGGATCAATTTTTTGGATTTGTGCTAAAATATCTGTATATTGTGTTGTCAACATTTTATCTTTTGCTGATTTTGTTCAGGGTTATTTGACGTTGTAACTTGCATTTAAATCGTTGTATTTCTGGATTTCTTTTGAATTGATGTTTTTGGCTCACTCCGGAATTGACGCGTTTTCGCCACAGATTGAAACTACTTCTTTTGAGGGACTTGCGCATGAGTTTGATGACCATGGCTTCTGTATATCCAAATTGCGTTTCAATGGCTTCGAATGGTGTTCTATCTTCCCATGCCATTTCAATGATTCTATCAATTTCTTGGTCCGTAAGATTCATATGCGAATTAATTTTTTGGTTCTCAGTGTATCGAGTGTTAAAACTTGATGGTCATTTTGATTTTTGTATGCTAAAACATCACACAAGAACATGTCGTGATCACCTGCTGGGATGATTTGGATGGGTTTCAGTAGCAAAACAGCCACCGCATTGGAAAGTACATGGTGTCCGTTCCATAAATAAGTGGAATAAGGATTTTGTGATGCGCTCAATTTCAAGGCATTTTTTCTTTGGATAAAACCATGTTTATCGAATTTTAGACCAGATTTTTGTCCGAAATTCTTCACCAAACCATATTGATTTTCTGCAAGTAATTGCAAAACAAAGATTTGATTTTGAGAGGCAACAAAATGGGATTTTGTATTGTGATAAATGGCCACCATGTAACGCTTAGGTGTCATGCTGACTGCGCTCACATAAGTGCAAATATTCATATTCACAATATCCTTGTCAACAGTACTTATGCTGTAAACAGGAACATTTACAAGGTTCCAAGGCTTCTTCATTAAACTTTCAATGACGACATTCCACCGTCGACATGTAAAATTTGTCCGGTAATCCAGGATGCATTTTCCGACAATAAAAACTCTGCCAATTGTGCAATATCGTTTGGTTCACCAATTTTCTTAAGCGGGTGTTTTTGAGCATTGGCGGCAATTTTGTCTTCGGTATTCAATAAAGAAGCCGCTAGGGGTGTATTTGTAATTGAAGGTGCAATGCAATTGACTCTGATTTTAGGAGCAAATTCCGCTGCAAGTGCTTTTGTAAGCCCTTCAATTGCTCCTTTAGAACTTGCCACCATAGAATGAAACGGGAATCCTAGCTGTACAGCAACGGTAGAAAAAAGAACTATGCTGGGTGAATCAGAAAGTTTAAGTTTTGGGAGGGCATATTGTATGATTTTGATGGCTCCAACCACTTGTTTTTGATAATCTTGCAAAAACTCGGATTCTTGAATTCTGTGAAAAGGTTTCAGTTGAATGGCACCAACGCAGTATACCAGTCCATCAATAACTTCCGGTAAAAAATCAGGAGCTGATTGAAAATCCAAAACATTGAAATGATGGTAGTTCACTTTCAATGAATCATCAGATTGGGTGTTATTGAATGTGGCAATTACGTTATGGTGAACAGACAAATTCTCTGCCAATTGTTTACCTATACCGGTTGATCCGCCGATAATCACAAAATTCTTCATATTTAAGGAACAATTTTATGGAGTAAAGGTTTAAGGAATTTTCATCTTTACAGAGACACAAACTTGAATTTCTGAGTAATTTCTTTTGGCTTTATAATAGTTAAACCAAGCGTTTGCGTTTGAAGGAGTTGATTCTGCCAACTTTCTCCATATTTCGGCTTGTTCAATATAATATTTATCTGGTTTAACTACAGTTACCCTGCTATAAATTGTTTCGGCTTGTTGTGCTTGTAGCAGCTGTTGGCAGATGAGAATGACGAGGAAAATGAGATTTTGTTTTTTCATACCCTATTATTTGCATAGGTAGTCAGAAAGGTTCAAAAAACTTATTTTTATTTTCTAAGTTAAATCACAATGTGCATTTTTTTTGACTATATTGTAGACGCAAAATTGTCAATATTTTTAACAAATGGAAAAGAAATTTATCACACACATGGATTTAGACTCATTTTTTGTGAGCGTAGAACGATTACAAAATTCTTCATTTGTAGGGAAACCATTGATTATTGGAGGTCAAAGCGACAGAGGGGTTGTTGCGAGCTGTAGTTATGAAGCCAGAAAATACGGAGTTCATAGCGCCATGCCAATGAAACAAGCTAGAATTCTTTGTCCCGATGCCATTGTCATTCGCGGAGACTCACAACTTTACAGTGATTATTCTCACATGGTAACAGAAGTCATTGCCGATAGTGTTCCGCTTTATGAAAAGAGCAGTATCGATGAATTTTATATTGATTTAACGGGTATGGATAAATTTTTTGGATGTTTAACATTATCCAAAGAATTAAAAAAGAAGATTTTAAACGAAACTGGCTTGCCCATCAGCTTTGGGTTATCGGCAAATAAAACGGTGAGTAAAATTGCAACAGGAACAGCAAAGCCTGAGGGACAAGCGTTTGTAGAACACGGAACGGAGTTGCCTTTTCTAGCTCCGTTGTCGGTCAAGAAAATACCGGGGGTTGGAAATGAAACATACAAAACATTGAGAAATTTAGGAATACAATATATCAAAACACTGCAAGAAATACCAAGAGAATTGATGTATAAAACGCTTCAAAAAACGGGGGTTGATTTATGGCAAAAAGCAAGAGGGATTGATGATCGGCCTATCATTCCTTTCCATGAAAGAAAGAGTATCAGCACTGAACGTACGTTTGAAAAAGACACCATTGATGTTGTGATGCTTAAAAATCTCATGAGTGCAATGGCAGAAAATCTGGCCTATCAACTAAGAAAAGGGAACAAATTATGTGCTTGTGTTACCGTGAAAGTGCGGTACAGCGATTTTAATACCCACAGCATGCAGGCAAAGATTCCTTACACGAGTGCCGATCATATTTTAATCAAAAAAACAATGGATTTATTTGATAAATTGTATCAAAGGCGGCTATTGATTCGGCTTGTTGGGGTAAGATTTAGTGATTTGGTTAGTGGAGGATTTCAGATTAACCTGTTTGAAGAAACAGAGGAATTGGTTAATTTATATCAGGCCATGGATGCTATTCGAAATAGATTTGGGGAACATGCTGTAAAAAGGGCAAATGGAATGGGCGCAAAAAGCATTGGTAGAGGAAACAATCCTTTCGATGGGTCAGCTCCAATGTTATTGGCCAATAGACGGCAATAAGCATCCACCATTATAAAACAATAAAAAATCCGTATATTCGATTGTTAAATTACATGAAAAACAAATTCATTCTCTTTCTAATACTGTTGATCATCTTTGAGTGGATGCGTGTTTATTTCATCATGCCGATGCCGGGAAGTCAGAAAATCAATAGTATCGATATAGCATATGGCTTACATTCTATTCGTTGGGTCATTCGAATTGTGTTATTCATTGCAATGATGCTGTTTGTGAAAGAATCTTGGAATGGAGGTAAACTGTCGACAATCGTGGGGAGTGTCATATTAATAGCCAGTATTTATATGACAAACTTCCCGATGAGCGCAGATACCATGTTCAAGAAAATGTTGGAACAGAACTTTGCCTCAAAGGCAGGAAATCTGATAGACACAAATCGGTTGATTATTGGAGTAATCATTGGCAATGAAGCGAGGGCCTATCCTATCAACATCATTGCACATCACCACCAAGTGAAAGATAAAATAAATGGAAAAGATGTTTTGGTTACATATTGTTCAGTTTGCAGAACAGGGAGGGTTTACAATCCCACAATTGATGGTAAAATAAGCGATTTCAGACTTGTTGGCATGGATCATTTCAATGCCATGTTCGAAGATCCAGAAACTAAAAGTTGGTGGAGACAAGTAAACGGAGAATGCATTGCGGGGGAATTAAAAGGTAAAAAGCTAGAAGAAATTGAATGTTTCCAGACTACCTTAAAAACTTGGCTATCATTGTATCCAAATAGTTTAATCTTACAGGAGGATGTACAATTTCAAAATGAATATAAAGATTTGGTGAAATTCGATCATGGCAGTTCAAAAAGTACATTGACTGGTAGAGATAAAAATCCAAAATCATTCAAAAGCTGGGTGGTTTGGGTCAAACATCAAAATCAGGTAGTGAGCGAAGATTGGTCTGTAATTGAAGCTAAAGGATATACGATTAAAAATATCGGAAATACCAAATGTTTAATTATCAGCAATGATCAACAAAGTTTGTTTGCCTTTGATTTAAATCCACTTCTTAAAAAAATTTCCCCACAACATGTTTCATCCGTTAAAATCGAATTAACCTATTTTGAAATCATTACAAATTCTGGAAATACTTATCAATACAACTATTTAGGAAATGGCATAAATACCTCTGATTCAAATATTCAATTACCACAAATTCAATGCATGCAAGAATTTCATCACAGCTATCAACATTTTCAATCATTCAACAATAAATAAGCCATAAGAAAAAACATATCAAATACATACAGCAATTCTTCAATTTAAAAAGTCGAAATAAATCTAACCAATTAAAGCATTAATTCTTGCAGTTTCTATTATATTTGTACCAAATTTAACTTCACATGAAATTAAAGCCATTTTTTGCATTATTACTTTTTACAATTGGTCTCTTGCAATTTGTTGAAGCTCAAACTCCAAATTTGGTTTTGTGTAAAGGAAGTTCTGTAAATTATTCGGAAATTAATACAGGAAGTTCATTGCCCAGCGTTTCATGGGATTGGACATTCGAGGGAGGAAATCCAAATAAATCTACCATTAGAAAACCTCAAAACATTACATACTCGAACCCTGGTTTTTTCAAAACCACTTGTATAAGTACGTTTTCAGACGGCTCTAAAGACACTGGTTACATTTATGTGCTCATTGTAGATGGTACTTTCGCCAATATTCCAATGCGCGATACCATGGTGTGTAGCAACAACATAAGCATCACCCTTGATGCTGGCAATAAATTATCTATCAATCGTTTTGCTTGGAGCAGCCCTGATGTAGCTTTGAACGCAAATGATACTTTTTCTACCTTAAAAGTAACTAAACCAGGCACATACAAAGTATCCATCACCAATTTGTGTGGAAACAGTACAAAAACAGTGGTTGTAAAGCAAGGATTAGTCCCTACCGTATCACTTGGAGGCGATCAATTCGTTTGCAGAAACATTTCAATTCCATTGGATGCAGGATTTGTAGCTGGATATACATACAATTGGACACCAACATTAGAAACAACTTCACAAATCATGGCCTCAATGGCTGGTACTTATAAAGTCACTGTAACAAGTGCTGATGGTTGTACAGCTTCTGATGAAATCAATTTAATTGATAGCTGCCCTCCTGTAGTGTACTTACCAAATGCATTTAGTCCCAACGGTGCTTCACCAAATGATGTTTTCAAACCTTACCTTGAAGGATTTAAAAAATTGAACATGCGTATTTACAATCGTTGGGGAGAAAAGATGTTCGAAACCAGTGATTTAAACGGTGGTTGGGACGGTTTTTACATGAGTAAAGAAGCAACAGAGGGTATTTACATTTGTATATTAGAATTGGTGGGTAACGACAATTACCGAAAAATGATTCAGCAGAATTTCCAATTAATGCGTTAACTTTTACACCCCTTTTTCACAATATTGAATTAGAAAGCGATAATTACATTAATTTGTGTAAGTTTATCGTTTTCATATCATGATATCAAACCTCAGATTGAAACACATCGCCTTGTGGGCCGTGTTTATTATGTTTTCAATTCTAAGCCATGCTCAACCGTTGAGCGTGATAAAAGCTGAAAAATTCTTCGAATCGAAAAAGTTTGAAAAATGCGTTAAAGTTTGCGAAAAAGGGATAAAAAAAGATAAATCGGTGATTGAGCTGATCTATATAAAATGTAAGGCTGAGTATGAATTGTCGTTGATTGTCCCTCAAAAAGAAGGTGAGAAAAATTGGGCTAAGGAATGCATTAAAACTGCAATAAAAGCAAAAAGCAAAGACAAGGAAAAGGAGTTTACAAAGAAATATGCTGTATTATTTGATAAAATTGCCAAACAAAACAATCAAGAGGCAGCCGAACTGTTTCAACAAAAAAAATACGTAAAGTCAATCGCATTTTATAAAAATAGTTTCGAATTAACTGGAGATACCATTGCATATGGCATGATGGGTATTGGACATTGGTTCAATAAAAACGAGGCAGAAGCCCTTAAAATCATGCAAAAAGTTGCGTTATGGAATTACGACGCGCATGAAGATCAATTGCATACTTCGACCTATTTGGTACAAGCATTTGAGATATTGGCTAGTTATTACAACAAACGAAAGCAAGCCGATAGTTCATTGCGATACACAGAAATGGGTTTGGATATTTTCCCTAAGAACCCGTCACTATCTCAAAATGAGAAATATCTCATTCATCAAAGAATCATTCAAATAAAAAATGATTTTGGCATTAATTCTGAAGCGAACAATTGGGCAAAGAGAGGATTGTATTACCTGCCCGGAGATACATTTTTATTGCTCACTCAAAATCAATTTTATTTAAACAAAATTGGTTTTATGTGCGAGAAAAGAGATTATCCTGAAGCTAAGAAATATCATCAAGAATTTTTCCAAACAAAAAAAGAACTCGCCTTAAAAGGTGTAAACATTCAAACTGATGAATTTTTAACAAGTGATAGTCTAACTTTTTCTGGAAAGTGTTTGACTTACTATTTGAGTAAAAATACCGAAAAATCTATCTTGTTTTATTTTTACAATTGGTACCCACAATATTACAACACCAATCAAATTGACGAAAAACAACTAGAAAGAATTTTAAACAATCCTCCTGACTTTGTAAGCAAGAGGCTCGTATTAGCCTTAATGAATCATGCGGGAAGATCGTATCCTCGAAATAGAAATTTCAAAAATTACAGACTCGAAACATTTTTAAAATGGAAGGGACAAGTGATTTATCCAATTGAATGGAAAGGATTATTGTCTACAAATGATTCAGTCATCAAAGACTTTCCTACTAAACTAGAGCTAAAAAAAACCAAGGAGTTGTTGATTGTGCAAGCTTTAGACAGTTTTTTTAAATACAAGCAACTTGATATTTGTTGGGGTTATTTGAGAAAATTAAAAGATGAATTCCCAGGAAACAAGAAAATCATGGGATTTAACATGAATCTATCGAAGCTCGATTTTGAAATTCGCTACAAAGGAACAAAAATTCACAACAGAAAAACTGAAAAGGGATTGATGGTGGCTGAAACTGGGTGGAATGGATTTTCTAAAAGATGTGATTACGGAGAATTGCCTGATTCAACGCTGAAAAAATTAGAAACGAGAATTAATTATTTTAGACAAAACGCAGGTTTAAGAGATTTGTTGATGTTAGATAAAGATCGTACAGAAAAATGTCAACAAGCATCGGTGATGTTTGCGCCAATTGGTGTTTTTAGTCGAGAGCCAGGACCTGAAACACACACTTGTTACTCAAGG
>JACCDH010086977.1_pt1 | contig 10071 bp, 4 predicted proteins | sample 7442481 | NCBI WGS metagenome assembly JACCDH01 (sample SAMN15323433, study PRJNA562643) | freshwater metagenome | isolation source: river surface water | place: USA:Blue River Watershed | collected 2017-08-15
AGCCTACTGCGTGTACCATTTGAATTAAAGGTTTCTAACTGGCAGCCTCCTGCATCCCAAGTAACGGTATGTACTAGCTTTTGGGAAATTTGAGAAATGTAGTTAGCTGTTAGCTGAATGTCTGTTTCAACAACACTTTGCTTGTCAATAAAGCCATAGCCCATAGACTCAGGTAATTGAAGACCGTTTTTGGAAGTGTAAGCGATTTGCATACTGGTATGATTTTAAGGTTATTAAATCACACCAAGAACTAGATAGGGATTACATTTTATTGTGACTGTAAGTCCTCATCGTATTACCACCGCGGAGTGTTGCTCTCGGTTGGTACCCAGTTAAGGGTTCTTGATGACAAGGCGAAGGTAGAAAGGTTTATTGAATTGAGAGAGGTTGAGGAGTTAAAGGGTTCTTAAAAAGAGAATTAGTGAAATATTAATACTTCTCTCATGTAAAATTTTTAAAATTATTTTCTTTGGTCCATATTTTCAAAACAGTTTCTAGTATTTCATTATCTCGCAACCCAGTGCTATTTTTATATCCTATTTTTGAAACATCCTTATAACTTTCATGCGTTTTTAGAATGTGAAGGTAGGCTAAGCTGTAATAGCCATAACAAAACAGACTATCCATCCCTAAAGAAAAATATATTATATGTAATAGATTTTACTTGGAGGGAATAGCATACTAACAGCATTTGGCTTAATCTTAAATAATGGCCCCTTTTCAACGACCTTCCCATCTGGAACCCTTTTAATCAAATGATCAACTGTAATAATGCCTTGCTCTAGCATCAAATCAAACTGTGAGACTATAGGCTTCCTTGTATGCTGAATCTTCTTGAAATGAAAGTACTCTATCCCATTATCAATTGAGGATTCAGCAGTAATCCAAAATGTTTCATTATGCTTTTCTAACAACCTATTATGTAGAGTCTCTAACTTCCATGCAATGAAATCGCCTATTGCTAGATTGTCCGAATTTTCCAGTAACAATTTATCCTTTATATTCAAATTAAGCTTTAGCCCTTGAGAATTTCTCTTGATAGCTGACACGGTACAATATAATTTAGTGTCTATCCCACGAGTATATCCAAAATAATTTAATACTTCTGCCGAGCTTTTAAATTTACTTATTGTCCAATCTGGTACTTGAGCAAATAAATTCTTCCTATTACCTCGTTTATCCCTAAAAGACTTAATTTCAATCCCTTTATAGTCTGGTTTTTTTGAGCTATTAATCTCAATTCCCAATATAGTTTCAAGTGTCCTTCCAACAGAAGTATCTGCATCCAATATTGATAAAATAGCCCTATCAGCTACCTTATCACGTATTAAATTTAATAATTCTAATGCAACTATATTAGAATCAAAATTAATAGTTGAAAGAATATCTTTTAATGGGTTAATCAATGCCATTTGTAAAATATTCTCAATATCAATTTGAGTAATATTCAGAACATATAAATGTGAATCAAAATAGAAGATCGCAACAATATCGTTGGGATTAGCGTAAGAACCCAAACCCTTAAACCATATTCGATTATCACCCTTTTTTGTAATTGGCCTATAAAGTGATGCTAATGATGAAATTGTATCTTTACTTCGAATAAAATAAGATTTAATAAGCACTTTATGGTCTGTGCCTTGCTTTTGGGTTAAAAAGTCGTGAACGCCCTTTTCTCTCAAATAGTTACTTACGGGAATTGTTGCGTCCATTATGGATTTTTCAAGGCCATTCTTTGTAGGCTCAATAAGAGTTAATTCAACTGAATTTTCAGTTAAAATTTTAATTCTCCCTATTTCTATATCTGTAAGCTGTCGCATATTAAAATCTACTGGATATGTTTCAAAATTTCTACAGCAACTGCCCTTGCCATCAAAGGCGGAACAGCATTTCCAACTAAAGTGTATTGAGGAACTTCTGTTTTTCTTTTTGTACCCCCAGTTGAACGCTTACCTTGAAACACAAATGAATCATCAAAAGATTGAAGTCGAGCCATTTCCCGAACAGTCAATGCTCTTGGATTAGCATAATGTATATAATCATCAGCTATTGTCATTACAGTTGGACTTTGTGAGTTTGGCTTTAAAATATTATAATTTCTTTTGTCCGAATCAAGCCCAATTTGCTTTAGCTTTTTTTTGGCAAGAACATAATCACCCGACTTTCTGATAATATCTAGCCTTTTTATAACATCTTCATTTTGCTTGCTAGTTTTATGGTTATTTAACGGAGCAACTAAATGACTACTTGGGTTTTGGAGTTCCTCGAAATTTCTAACATAAAAGGGGCTTTTGGCATTACTAAACCTACCACTCAACCTTCCTCTTCTTGACCATTCAGCATAAGTAATTCCAGAATTAGCAACTACTTTACCATCAACTTGCCTGCTTTTTAATAATGAAGTATATTCTTTGCTATTAGCATTATATTTTGACTTTAAATCAATTGGCTCGTAGTTAAACTTCTCTTCATCATTTTCGACAAAGTCTAAATCATACAAAGCTTCAAAAATTGTAACTTTTTCTTTTTCCGACAATGTTGGCGGTACTGATTTTACCAAGTTCTGGTCTTTTCTACAACCAATAAATAGTACTCTTTCTCTATTTTGAGGCACGCCATAATTAGATGCTAAAGCAACGAAAGGCTCACCAATATTATAAAGTCTAATAAGTGATAGTATACTGTTAAATTCGCTCTCAAGTGAGGCTTTTTTTGCAAAATCAATTAATTCTTCAACACATTCATCAAAACTAAATGCATAAATTTTAAGAGCTTTGACAATGTCGTCAATGTCATTTAAGAATTTTCTATCTGGCTTTAAATTTTTAAAAGCTTCTTGTATTCTATCTATGATTGCACTTGGCTCTATTGAAGTCAAAAAGTTATTAAAATCATCAATAAAAAAGTCATTATCCAAGTCACAAAATGTCTTCTCATTAATTACTTTTTTCTTAATTAATGCTAATTCGTGCTCTCTCTTTAACAAATTAAAACCGTGTCTAATAGTACTAATACTGGTATCTGTTTTACTGGTTTTATAGTCAACAATTTTAGGTGTCAATACCCTAAACTTACTTTCGACAGATAAAATATAACTTTCTCTTAGATTTTCTAATTTCCCTTCAGTGGCCATCTCAAACTGCAGTCTTAGATTATAACAATCCAAAATAAACTGCTTATTTTTCTCTTGTTTTCTTAGCTTGGATATAAATTCTATAAGTAAGTGAAATTCTTGTAAATCAACTATTGACCTTATTTCTTGTAAAATCATTTCCTTTATAGCTCCGCCTTCCTTAGTTAATATGCCCTTTACATTTTCCATTACGAAATATTTAGGTCTTAATCGCCTAATTACTTTTAGATAATGGGAAAACAAATCATCTTTTTTGTCAAATTTTTTCCTTTTCCCAGCTAAACTAAAGCTTTGACAAGGCGGGCCACCACACACTACATCTACTTGCTTACCATTTAAATTCTTAATTAAATTATTTAAAAAATCTGGCTCACTTATATCTTGTCTAAGAAATGCGGTATCGAGACCTAATTGGTAATTATAACGGGCTAAATGTGTAAGCTCACAATTTTCATTAATATCGCTGGCAAGTAGAAAATCATATAATTTATTTTCGTATTCAGCTTGCAAAAAGCCTTCGCTAAAACCACCAGCCCCAGCAAATAAGTCTAAAAATGTCACTTGCTTCTTGCCATCATAAAATGAATCATCTTCGCAAACCATTTTAATGTCAGTATTAACTTTCCTTGAATTTACAAAAGACAATATCTTCTCTTTTATCTTCTTATCAGTCATTTGTGAGTAAGGGGCAGTTTCTAAATGCTTCTCTATCTCTTTATTTAAAAAATCAAGGAACTTATTTATTGCTTTATGATTTGGACAAGAGTTCTTGACGGACTGTGTTTTACTATCCCAATCACTTTTAATCACCTTTTCTCCAGTTGCCACTTTAACTTGTACATCCTTTTGACGCATAACTAAATGAATAGGGAATAAATTATTCTTATCAGCCTTATCCAAATAAAATTTTACGCTTACCATTATTGTAGGTTTTATTAATTACGGACAAACTTACGGACAATTTTAATAACTAGATAATTTTATTAAAACCTAGCCGATTGTGAGCTAATTTTGAAAATCAATCAAATTTGATGCATTTGATTGATTTTCAATAAGAAAAGCCTTGGTTAAAGTATAAAATCATTAAATCCCTGAAATATCTTCTGCTTAACTATTTTTAATATAATCAATTTCAAAAAAAGCCAGACTCGTTTCTGTAACTGCATCAACACCATATAATTTCTCATTACCCAAAATTTGAAGGTCTTGGGTTATTTCCATAGTTTCAAGAAAGTTCTTTAATCCAGTGGCAGGTTTATAACTTATTTAAAATTATCCAAAGTTGATGAAACCCTCAAACTAAAGGGCTCATGCACATTTCTTACCCACTCAATAGTAACTAAATTGTCTAAATTACTGGGAGCAGCTATTCTATTTGCTACAGTAAATGAATTTATTAGTTTATTGAAGGTCTTGGAAAGTTTTCACAGAAGTTCAATTATCTGATTCAGAATTGCAACAAAATGAGACTAATTCTAGTAGAATTATCAACTTTTAGATTGATGAGGCTAAGACGGGACTTAGAGTTCGAATGAATCACACATTTTCAAGCCAAATACACTAAATTTACTATATGTACTAATAGCAAATATGGAATTAACAGAGAAATTATTATTAGAACTACAAAGTCGTCTAAAAATTGGCAACCGCAGAGGCGTACATTTAAACGCTATACCAGCAAATTCAAAATATAAGTTTGACTTAAACAGGCTTTCACATATTGATAAAAATTTACCTAACAATTTCATTAAAGCATTACTTTCTGAACAGCCTTTAAAGTTCAAGATTACTTGGAAAGACAACGTACCAGACCTTAATTCTTTATTTGAGGATGAGCAGACGCAATTAATAAGAATCACTAAGGCTTTTGAAAACCTTATTAATCAGACTGAAGCAATCGAATCTGAAAAGGGGATAAACACCTTTGGATTTGGATACCCTATACTTGCAAAACGTGACAAAGCAGACAACAAACTGACAGTTGCCCCCGTTTTAATTTGGAGTTTACGAATTAAACGAACAAAAGAATTTAATACTTGGGAAATCTTGCGAAACGAAGACGACCCTATATATATTAACGAAGTATTAATAAATCACTTGCAAAACGATGCAAATATCAAAATAGAACAAATCCCAAGTGAAATGCTTGATGATGGGATTATAAATAAAGACGAACTAATTGAAATTTGTACTAAACTCATAAGGACTGTAAATACTACCACTCCAGATGATTTGGAAGAAACATTTAAGAAAAAATTAGACAATGTTGTATCAATTGGAGATAAAGCCCATTATGATAAATTACCCTTAAACTCAACCAATTCGTTGATTGATTTTGGGGGGTTATTTTCAATTTTTGAAGTTCAAAAACAGAACATCATAAATGATTATGGAAACCTTATGGAACTTGAAGGTATTAACATTCCTCTTGACGATTTAGAAGGACATTCATTTCAGCCTATTTCATCGATTGAAACCGACCCTTCTCAACAGAGTGTTTTACATTCATTGGAAGCAACGAGAAATATTTTAATTCAAGGCCCTCCTGGAACAGGGAAAAGTCAAACACTTACTGCGATTCTTGTCAACGCACTCGAAAACAATAAAAAGACAATTGTTGTATGTGAAAAAAGAACAGCTCTTGAGGTTTTGCATAATGCTCTTATTGAAAAGGGGTTAAACTATCATTGTGTTTTAATTCGAGATATTGTTAAAGACCGAAAAACGGTTGTTGAATCTGTGAGAGAGCGAGTTGATACTTCTGAATATAAACGATACAGATACAACTACTCAAAGGAATCTTTGGATAATTTAATTCTGAAGGCTAAAGAGTTAATTACAGTTATTAATAATAAACATCTAAAACTTGACGCTAAAATTATTGGTAATAAATCGTGGTCTGACGTGGTTGGAAATTTATTGGCCGAATTAAAGGGGAATCCTCAAGACAGCAATTTGAATATTGAAAAGAACTTATTCAACTATTCTACGCAAGAATTAAATATATTGATTGAGCTTGTTGAAAAAGGTCAAGTGCTATACTCTGATTTTAAAACAATAGAGGCAGTATCTTTTTTTAATTCAATAAACCTTATTGGAGAAAACCCGTATTTAATTGAACAGAGTATTAATGAAGACTTTGATGTTTATTCAAAGAAAATCCAAGAAATTAATTCACTTCTGGAAGCAACCAGAACTGAATTCTTCTCCAAACGCAGCAACTCTTTTCAATCTGAAATTCAAATTGTCAATAAAATTATTACTGATATCGATGAAATTTTAAAAACAAATGAGAGTAATATTGAATTGACCAATGAATTAAAGTTAAATAGCTTTCTCTATAAATTAAGCTCTTTCATTTCGAAAACTAAGAAGCAAACCATAAATGACTATAAATCATTGCAATTTCTATTTTCTAATCTTAATTCTAAAATTAAAAATTGCAATGATTTACCTGATGAAGAATTTGCTAATAGTTTAGAGTTAAATAAAGGTCAGTTAGAAAAATATAAGAACAAATTAAAAGATTCAGAGCAAAAATTCGATTCTAAATTACAAAATGAGTTTCAAGGGATTGATTTACTAAGTGCAAATTCTAATCTTGAGGAAATTAAGAGTATTTCATTTCTTATTGAAAAAGTAAGTTCATTAGTCAATAAATTAGATAGTGATAACTGGACTATTGAAAAAGTTCGTTGTACTGAATTTTACAAGTTCATTTCAGACGTCGAAACTCTAATTAAGAAGAAAAATGAATATTTTAAAGCAGAGAAAGATTTATTTACAATTGAATTTAAGTGGTTTCAATATTTTAATTCCTTATCCGATACAAATAAGCTAATAGTTAACGAATTAAAATCAAAAAGCAATTGGCGAAAAACTTTTCTGGTGTTCTATCTAAATTCTCTACTTGTAAATTCTGCAAATTTGAATTTACCAACAGACGATAATGAACATTCTGAGCTAGAGAACACTTTAAATGGACTGGAAAAGGAGCAACTTAAATTTATCAAACAATTTTGGTATTCAAAACAAATTGATTCAACTAGAGAATTTGAGCAGAAAAACGTAAATCTTTCAGTTGAAAATCTCTACAATAAAAGAAGCAGTAATCGATTTAAAAGACTTTCTTTAAGGCAAATTGTACAATATGATGCAAATCTCTTCACAAACTTTTTTCCGATAATTCTCACCTCGCCTGATGTTGCTAGTAATTTATTCAAGGGGATGAATGGTTATTTTGACATTGTGATGTTTGATGAAGCAAGTCAATTAAGACTTGAAGATAATTTGCCAGCAATTTTAAAAGGAAAGCAAATCATTATAGCAGGTGACGAACATCAAATGCCCCCATCAAATTATTTTAGTAAAGTTTTTGATGGTTCAATTGAAGATGATGATGATATAGAAGAAGAAAATGAAATTATAGTTGATAAGGATAATATATTGTTGTCTTGTGAGTCTTTACTTGATTTTGGCTCGGAATTGAACTTTCAGAAAAAGCACTTAGATTTCCATTATCGTTCAAGACATCCGTACTTGATAGATTTTTCGAACTATGCATTTTACAACCAAAGACTTAAACCATTACCGAATAACTTTGAATATGTTCCAATAAAATATATTCAAGTCAATGGTACATTTTCAGAGCATACTAATGAAGCAGAAGCTGAGATGGTTTTATCAATCATTGACAAAAACATTAATAGATTGCCAAATGGTCAATATCCAAGTGTTGGCATTGCAACATTTAATATCACTCAACGAAATTTGATAAAGAGTAAGATATTAGAGCGACAAAAATTTTCTAAGTTCCAAGAGTTCAATGCTAAAATTCAAGAGCTTGAAGAAAACGGAATGTTTATTAAAAACCTTGAGAATATACAAGGAGATGAAAGAGATGTGATTATTCTTTCAACAACATATGGAATTGGAAAAGATAGAAAATTTGCACAACGATTTGGCCCAATAAACCATTCAAAAGGGTATAAACTATTAAACGTAATTATTACAAGAGCGAAGTATAAAGTTTATTGCTGTACCTCTATCCCTGAACAAGTCTTTATGGACTATAAAAGTTACTTGGCTACTGAAGGTTCAAATAACAAGAGGGCGGTTTTATATGCATATTTAGCTTATTGTAAAGCGGTAAGTGAATCTAATAATGATTCTCGTTTATCTGTATTAACAACTCTTGCAGAAAATACAACGAAAAGTGTAGGTTTTGATTCTTCTAAAGGTGGGGATTTGGAATCACCTTTTGAAGAAGAAGTATATCAAAGTTTAGCAGAACACTTTGGAACTGAAAAGTTAATACCTCAATTACAATTTGCAGGTTTTAGAATTGATATCGTTTATGACTCAAAAGTTGTTGGAGTTCCTAAAATCGCTATAGAATGTGATGGTGCAAAATATCATTCAAGTAGAGAGGCTTATTTATATGACCGACACAGACAAAAAATATTAGAAAATCACGGTTTTGTCTTTCATAGAATTTGGAGTACAAGATGGTGGCGAAATTCAAGTAGAGAAACTGCTATACTTGTTGACTTTATCAAACATATAGAATCTACAAAAAATCCGAATTATATAGACCATTCTAATACAGCACTTGCATTTACGGATGAACTTGAAATTTTAGAAGAATATGTATCGCAGACATCTTTTCTCGACGTTGAGAAGGATAACGAAAAAATAAAAGCAATTGAAAAAGTAGCTACTGTTCAGTCAAAAATGTTTTCTGACGAGGTAAAGCTTAATAGTATAGTAAAGGTTAAGTATGTAAATAATGGGAAGGATATAACCATTCAATTGGTTACAACGGAACATAATAAGAATGACAAGTTAGACGAAATTCAATTGGTTTACTATAAATCACCTTTAGCTTATTCTTTAATAGGACATATTGTTGGCGACATAGTTAAAATTGGAAGCCTAGACAATTTTGTTGAAATAATTCACATTAAAAATTAGTACATTATGAGTAAGGAATTAATTATGATAGTTAATGACGTATTTTATATTACAGGTAGGGGTGTCGTAGTAGTAGGTCAAGTACTTAACACGAAAATTGAAGTGGGTCAAAAAGTTGTTATTGACCCGGAATTTCTACCAGAATACGAATCAGAAATTACTGGTATCGAAGCTTTTCGAAAGATTTTAAAAATTGCATTTCAAAATGACAATGTTGGCATTTATTTAAAAGGAGTAGAAAAAAATAAGATTAAAAAGAAAATGAAAATTTATTCAACTTAGATTTATTAGCTCTTTCTTACATGATATAACTAACTCGATTCTATAAATGGAATTATCGTCATTCTGTAAATTGAAATATCTTGTATTTGACAATGACTGTCTACTTTTTCTTTTATTATGAAAATATACCACCATAATACATTAAGATAAAACCCTTTCAAACTATTCGCTTCGGGATTGCCAGCTCCGTTTCACTTCTCGCTCATCTTTTCTAATTATAAATATTCTCGGATTTTTCGACTACGTCGACATCCTCCCAGTTCGCCTTACCCAAAGCCTTACAAACCAATCGCTTCGCAAATAGTTTGCCTTTTTTGCTTTTCGTCTGTATATTGGATTGCTAGCTCACTTCGTTCGCTACCATCTTTTCTAATTATAAATAGTCTCGGATTTGTCGACTTCGTCGACATCCTCGTAGTTCGCCTTACCCAAAGCCTTACAACCAAACGCTTCGCGTTCAGTTGGCTTTTTTGCTTTTCGTCTGTTTACGAAAGTGAACTTTCGCCACAGCCTCAAAACAAAAAAGCCTGTCACTTACGTGACAGGCTTTGTAGCGAGACCGGGATTTGAACCCGGGACCTCAGGGTTATGAAGATTTTTCAAGAAAATGAAAGCGTTGATTTGCAATTAGTTATGTTTTCACAAACCCGAAATCAACCGATTTTAACCGAATTCAGGGGGTG
>JACCDH011812991.1_pt1 | contig 10071 bp, 3 predicted proteins | sample 7442481 | NCBI WGS metagenome assembly JACCDH01 (sample SAMN15323433, study PRJNA562643) | freshwater metagenome | isolation source: river surface water | place: USA:Blue River Watershed | collected 2017-08-15
CGCCCCAGCCAGAACAGGTTTTCCGCGGCGCGGCTGGTCACGGGGCGGCGCGCCTGCGCCAGGGCCAGCGTGGACGGGGCCGATTGCAGCAGGCTGGTGGGGTCCACGTCGCCTTCGGTCATCACCCAGCAGTCGGCGCTGCTGCCGCCATGCTGCATGCTGGCCATGAGCTGCCCCCGGGGTGCCACCCGCACCAGGCCGCCGGGCAGCACCCGCCACGACTGTGGGCCATCGGCCAGCGCGTACACCCGCAGCATGGCCGAGCGGGGGGCCATGCGGTCGCCCGTCCACGTGGGGGTTTGCGAGAGCGGCAGGTACGACTGCACCGTGTAGTCCTCGGGCTGTTGCACCATGCGGCCCGTCAGGCGGTCCAGACCATCGGGGTTCAGGCTTTGCCCCATGAGGGTGTGCAGCGGCGTGTTGGGGTAGGTGGGCTTGATCACGCCCTGGCGCAATTGCGGCAGCACCCGCTGCAGCGCCACCCGTTCGCCACACCACCAGGTGGACAGCGCCGGCAGCGACAGCTCCTCACCCAGCAAATGGCGGCAAATGGCGGGCAAAAACCCCAGCAGCGCGCTGGACTCCAGCGGGGCCGAGCCGGGCGCGTTGGCCAGCAGCAGGTTGCCCGCGCGCAGCACCTGCAGCAAACCCGGAATGCCCAGTGTGGAGTCGCTGCGCAGCTCCAGCGGGTCCAGCCATTCGTCGTCCAGCCGTTTGATGAGGGCGTCCACCGGCTCCAGCCCGTTCAGGGTTTTCAGGAACAGGCGGCTGTCGCGCACCGTCAGGTCGCTGCCCTCCACCAATGTGAGCCCCAGGTAGCGGGCCAGGTAGGCGTGTTCGAAATACGTTTCGTTGTGAGGGCCGGGCGTGAGCAGGGCAATGCGCGCCTGTTCGCCCCCCGGCGCCATCGCGCGGATGCCGCGCACCAGCGCTTGGTAGCTGGCGCCCAACCGTTGCACCTTGAGGCCCGCAAACGCTTTGGGGAATTGGCGGGCAATGGCGATGCGGTTTTCCAGCAAATAGCCCAGCCCCGACGGGGCCTGGGTGCGTTGCGACACCACGCGCCAGTCGCCGTCGGGTCCGCGCGCCAGGTCAAACGCCACCACGTTCAGCCAGGTGTTGCCGCAAGGCACCACCCCCTGCATGGCCCGCATGTAGCCGGGATGGCCGTGCACCAGTGCCGAGGGCAGCAGCCCGCGCTGCAAAAGCGTTTGGGGGCCGTAAAGGTCGGCCATCATGCCGTTGAGCAGCCGGGTGCGCTGCAGCACGCCCGCTTCCACAACGGCCCAGTCCTGCGGTGTCACCAGCAGCGGAAACAAGTCCAGCGACCAGGGGCGCTGTGCGCCGTTCTCATCGGCGTAGACGTTGTACGTCACCCCGTTGTCCCGGATTTGCCGGGCCAGGCTTTGGGTTCTGCGGTTGAGTTCGCCCACCCCGTCCAGCCCCACATGGCTGAAAAACCGCGCCCATTGCGGCCGCAGCGCGCCGTCCGCGTCGGGGTCGCGCAGCTCGTCGAAATGGCCCGGTGCGGCCTCCAGCGCCAGTTCACGGGCCAGGGCCACCGGGTCTGGGCCTGCGGCGTTGGGGAACAGCGGCAGGGCGGCGTCGCTCATGGTTGCGCAGCGGGGGGCCGATGTCACGCCGACGCGTGGCGCAGGTCCAGGGTGAAGGGGAATTCCCGGTTCACCACTGGCGCGGGTGCCACCACCCGTCCCGGTGTGTGGCCCATCTGGAAGAACCGCGCCAGGCGGCGGCTCTCGGCTTCGTAAGAGTTGACCGGGAAGCTGTCGTAATTGCGACCACCCGGATGCACCACGTGGTACTGGCAGCCGCCCAGCGAGCGGTGGGTCCAGGTGTCCACCACGTCAAAAGTGAGCGGGCCGTGCGCCCCGATGCTGGGGTGCAGGCTGGAAGGCGGGTTCCACGCCTTGTAGCGCACCCCGGCCACCCACTCGCCCGCCACGCCCGTGGGCTGCAGCGGCAGCGCATGGCCGTTGCAGGTGACCACGTAGCGGCTGTCGTTGTAGCCGCTGACGTGAACTTCCAGCCGCTCCAGCGACGAGTCCACATACCGCACGGTGCCTCCGGCGGCGCCTTCTTCGCCCATCACATGCCAGGGCTCCAGGGCGTTGCGCAGCGTCATCGTCAGGCCGCGGGCGGTCAGTTGGCCCACCAGCGGGAAGCGGAATTCAAAATGCGGCTCGAACCAGCCTGGATCAAAGTGGAAGCCAAAGCCCCGCAGGTCTTCCAGCACGTCTTCGAAATCCATGCGAATGAACGTGGGCAACAGGAACCGGTCGTGCAGCTGCGTGCCCCAGCGCGTGAGCTGGCCGCGCCAGGGCGCCTCCCAGAACCGCGCCACCAGTGCGCGCAACAACAGCTGCTGGGCCACGCTCATGCGGGCATGGGGCGGCATTTCAAACGCCCGCAGCTCCAGCAAACCCAGTCGGCCGGTGCTGCTGTCGGGCGAGTAGAGCTTGTCGATGCAGAACTCGCTGCGGTGGGTGTTGCCCGTCACGTCCACCAGAATGTTGCGCAGCGTGCGGTCCACCATCCATGGGGGCAGGTACTGTGTGCCCCCACGCTCACTGCGTTCGCTGCCCCCCAAGGGGGCGCTCGCCTGCTTGGGGCTGCCCTGCGCCGGCTCGGTGCCCCCACGCTCACCGCGTTCGCCGCCTCCAAAGGGGGTGCTTGCGTGCCTGGAGTTGCCGTGCGCGGGCTCGGTGCCCCCGCGCTCACGGCGTTCGTCTTGGGGGGCAATGCCGCGCAGGCGGTCGATCTGGTTCAGGGCAATTTCCAGCTCGTACAGCTGGTCGTTGCGGGCTTCGTCCACCCGGGGGGCCTGGCTGGTGGGGCCGATGAACAGGCCGCTGAACAGATAGCTCAGGCTGGGGTGGTTGTGCCAGAACGCCACCAGGCTGCCCAGCAGCTCGGGGCGGCGCAGGAACGGGCTGTCGCCGGGCGTTGCCCCGCCCAGCACGAAATGGTTGCCGCCGCCGGTTCCGGTGTGGCGGCCGTCGGTCATGAATTTTTCGGCGCACAGCCGGGTCTGGTGCGCGGCCTCGTAGAGGAATTCGGTGTGGTCCACCAGCTCGCGCCAGTTGTGGGCGGGGTGCATGTTGTCCTCCATCACGCCCGGGTCGGGGGTGACTTGCAGCAAGCCCCGGCGCGGGTCGCGGGGGGGCGGGTAGCCTTCCAGCACGATGCGAACGCCCAGCTTCTCGGCCGTGGCCTCCACTGCGGCCAGCAGGTCCAGGTAGTCTTCCAGCCGCGCCAGCGGCGGCATGAACACGTAAAGGTGGCGGGTCTTGCCGCCGTGTTCGGTTTCGGATTTGGGGCCGTTGGCCCGGTGGGGGTCGCGCGCTTCCACGCACAGCGCCGTGCGCGTGAGCCACGCGGCCGATTCGCCCCGCTGGGGGTAGGCGCTGGTGCGGCCCTCGGCCCCCGCTTCGCCCAAGCCGTCGCCTCCGGCTTGGGGGCTGGGTCCGCCGTCCGGGGCCCAAGCCCCCGTTGCCGGGGTGGCGTACGGGTTGCCCTGAACCGCCACGGTGCCCCCTTCTGCAAAGCCGCCGCCGAACTGGTGCGGGGCGTACTGGGCTTTCAGGGCCGTGCCTTCGGGCAGGGCGTCGCGCGGCACGCTGGGGTCTTGCTCGATGTGGTACGGATAGTCCGACCGGGACACCCAGGGCAGCGAGTCCAGCGGCAGCCGGTAGCCCATGGGGGAGTCGCCCGGGATGAGGTACATGCGCTCGTCGCGGAAGAACCAGGGACCGGTGGTCCAGGCGGTCCCGCTCAGGCGTGGCAAGGCCGCCGTGCCCGCCGGCGCGTAGGGCGAAGAGAACGCGCCCGCCACCGGGCGCGGGGTGGCCTGCAGGGGCAGCACGTAGCCCACCACGGCGTCCAGACCTTGCTGGAACACGCGGCGCAGACGCACCCGCTCCAGCTCGTCGCCCAGCCGCGAGTCGAACGGGTCCACGTTGACGGGCAGTTTGCGCTCGCGCCACAGGTAGTACCAGGTGTCTTCGTAGCCGGGGGTGATGTGCTGGCCCGACAGGCCCAGCTTGCGCGCCAGCGCCTGCGTGAAGCGCCGCGCGTCGTCGGCGGTGTAGTGGGCGGGGTCGCGCTCGTCGGCAAACAGCGCGGGGTTGTGCCATGCGGGCTGGCCGTCGGTCCGCCAGAAAATGGACAGCGCCCACCGGGGCAACTGCTCGCCGGGGTACCACTTGCCCTGGCCCAGGTGTAAAAAGCCGCCATCGCCGTATTCCGCCCGCAGGCGGTGAACCAGTTCGGTGGCGTAGCCGCGCTTGGTGGGGCCCAGCGCGTCGGTGTTCCACTCGGGAGCGTCGCGGTCGGCGGTGGCCACAAAGGTGGGTTCTCCGCCCATGGTCAGTCGCACGTCGCCGTCGGCCAGTCGTTGGTCCACCGCCTGGCCCAGTGCGTCAATGGCGGCCCACTGGTCGTCGGTGTACGGCCGGGTCACGCGGGGCGATTCATGCACCCGGGTGACCTGCATGTGGTGGCTGAAGTCCACCTCGCAGGGGTCCACCCCGCCCTCCACCGGTGCGGCGCTGGACGGCTGGGGCGTACAGGCCAGCGGAATGTGTCCTTCACCGGCCAACAGGCCGGAGGTGGGGTCCAGCCCGATCCAGCCGGCGCCGGGCAGAAACACTTCGCACCAGGCGTGCAGGTCGGTGAAATCGGCTTCGGGGCCGCTGGGGCCGTCCACGGCCTTCACGTCCGGCGCCAGTTGAATCAGGTAACCCGAAACGAACCGCGCCGCCAGCCCCATGTGGCGCAGCACCTGCACCAGCAACCAGCCCGAGTCGCGGCACGAACCACTGCCTTTGGCCAGCGTTTCTTCAGGGGTTTGGACCCCGGGCTCCATGCGGATGGTGTAGCTCACGTCCCGCTGAACCATCTGGTTGACCTGCACCAGAAAGTCAATGGTGCGCTGCGGCTCGCGGGGCACGCGGCTCAGGTAGTCGGCCAGCCTGGGCGTCGCCGGCTCGGTGGCCAGGTAGGGCTGCAGCTCGGCCGCTTGCGCCGGGGCGTACGCAAATGGGAACTGCTCGGCGCTGGGCTCCAGAAAAAAGTCGAAGGGGTTGTACACCGCCATTTCCACCACCAGGTCCACGGTGACCTTGAAGGCGCGCGTGGGCTGGGGGAACACCAGCCGCGCCTGGTAGTTGGCAAACGGGTCTTGCTGCCAGTTGATGAAATGGCCCTCGGGCTCCACCCGCAGGCTGTAGGACAACACCTTGGTCCGGCTGTGCGGCGCGGGCCGCAGCCGCACCACTTGCGGGCCCAGTCCCACCAGGCGGTCGTACTGATAATGGGTGACGTGGTTGAGTGCAACGTGAATGGCCATTCGGGTGCTTTCGGGACGGGGAGGGTCGGTCGGATGAATGCAAACGGTTCGGCAACGGGGTTAGCAAGGACTGCGCCACGCCACCGGCCAACGCCACGTTGGCCGGGGTGCGGTCGCTCCGCCCTGTTGTTCAGCATACCGCAGCCGTGGGCCGACCCGAGCCTGCGGGCCGCACCCTGTCCCCCGCCTGGCCGGGCGCCATGACCCCCGCCCTGTGGGCTTTGGCCGGTTGGGCCGGTGGTGTGGCACTGCAGTTGCAGCAGCCGCAGCTGTGGTCGGTGCCGAAATATCAGTTTTTTTTGGCATTGGCGCACGTCCCCATTGGTTTTGTAGCTCTCTTTTTTGTTTTCAAGCGCTGGCTCGGTTGGGGCCCAACCGGGCCCGCCGGGGGGCCAGCGTTTGCCCGGCCGCTGCCTGCGCGGGCGGTGGGGCTTGGGCTGGCCGTTTGGGCGGCGGCGCTGGCGTTTGGCGCCACGGGTTGGCGCGCCGCCGTGCACCAGGCCCAGCAGTGGCCCCAGGACGCACCCGACGCGGTGTGGTGGATCAGCGGGCAGGTGGTGGATTTGCCCCGCGCCACCCCCTTGGGCTGGCGGCTGGTGTTTGCGCCCGACGCACCGGCGCGGGCCTTGCGCCCGAGCGGCCGCGCCACCCAGGCCCTTCCCCCCGAGCCCCAGCCGCTGCCCGAACGCTTGTCGCTGAGCTGGATCCACCGGCCCGATGTGGCAGCCCCCCGAGCGGGCGAGCGCTGGGCCTTGGCGGTGCGCCTGCGGCCTCCGCACGGGCTGGCCAACCCGCACGGCTTTGACACCGAAGCGTGGTTTTGGGCCCAGGGTTTGGGGGCCAGCGCAACGGTCAGCCAAAGCGCAAGAGACCCCACCCCGCAGCGGCTGTCCGGTGCCGCCATAGGCCTGCCCGCCATCCGCGAAGCGGTGCGCGACCGCCTGCACCAGGCGCTGGGCGCCGGCCGGCCCACCGCCCATTGGCGCGCCCCCGGCGCCGACACCCCCGCGGCGGCGGCGGACCCAGCGGACGATGGCGAGGGGCAACGCGACGGCGGGGACCAGGGGGATGACGATGGCAAGGCCGACGCCCCGCCGCTGGCCAGTGGTTTGCCCGCGCAAGCCTTGTCGGCCCGGGTGGCGGGCATTCTCGCGGCACTGGTGGTGGGCGATCAGGGCGCCATCGACCGCGACGATTGGGCCGTGTTCCGCACCACGGGCGTGGCGCATCTGGTCAGCATTTCCGGCCTTCACATCACCCTGTGGGCTTGGCTGATGGCCCGCGCGGTCGGGCTGGCGTGGCGGTGGCTGCCCCGCGTGGCCCCGCATTGGGGCAGTCGTTGCCTGCTGGCGTGTCCGGCCCCTGTGGCAGCGGCTTGGGGCGGTTGCGCGTTGGCGGTGGCGTATGCGGTGTTTTCGGGCTGGGGGGTGCCCGCCCAGCGCACCGCGGCCATGCTGTTGGTGGTCACGGCCTTGCGCAGCGGGCAGCGGCGCTGGCCGTGGGGCGCGGTGCTGTTGGTGGCCCTCGCAGCGGTGGTCACCATCGACCCCATGGCGTGGTTGCAGCCGGGGTTCTGGCTCAGTTTTGTGGCGGTGGCCGTGCTGTGGGGCCAAGCCCGCGTGCCGCTGCGCCCCGCGCCTCAGCCGCTCCTGTGCCCCCCTTCGCCAGCGGGCGGCCGCTGGGCGTTGGCCCGCAACCTGGCGGCTCGGTTGGGCCTGGCGGCGGGACCCCTGCTGGGCCGCGCAGCCGGTGCGGCGTGGTCTGGCGTGCGGGTGCAAACGGCCTTGACGATGGCGCTGGCGCCCCTCACGCTGGTGTGTTTCAACCAGGTGTCGGTGGTGGGGTGGTGGGCCAATCTGGTGGCCATTCCCGTGGTCACGCTGGTGGTCACCCCGCTGGCGCTGGCCGGTGTGGTGTGGCCCGCGCTGTGGCCGGTGGCCGCTTGGGTGGTGGCGCAAGGGTTGGCCCTGCTGCAGACTTGGGCGGCTTGGCCTTGGGCCAGTGTGCTGGCGCCGGCGCTGCCGCCCTGGGTGCTGGCCTTGCTGTTGTTGGCGGGGGCTCTGCTGGCCCTGCCCGTGCCGTGGGCGGTGCGCGCGTGGGTGCCCGCGCTGCTGTGGCCCGCGCTGGTGTGGCAGCCCCAGCGGCCACCGCCCGGTGCGTTCGAGGTGCTGGCGCTGGACGTGGGGCAGGGCAGTGCGGTGCTGCTGCGCACGGCCACCGGATCGACGCTGGTGGACGCGGGCCCGCAGTGGGGCCCGCACCAAGACGCGGGCCAGCGCGTGGTGGTGCCGTTGCTGCAGGCGCTGGGCGAACGGCCCCAGCGGGTGGTGTTGACCCACGCCGACGCCGACCACGTGGGCGGCGCGCTGGCGGTGCTCACCCAATTGCCGGCGGCCCAGGTCTGGGCGTCGTTTGGCCCGCAGGAACTGGGCGGACGCCTGTCCGACCCGTTGTTGCTGGCGGCCTGGCCCAACGCAAAGGCCCGCCACCGCTGGACCGCCTGTGCCCGGGGCCAGTCCTGGGTGCAGGACGGCGTTCGCTTCGAGCTGCTGGGGCCGCCTGCAGACGGCGAGGGGGCGTTGGAAGGCGGCAGTGGCCGCGAAGCCGCTGGTCGCCAGACCACCGGTCGCCAAAGGACCGATCGCAACAACCGCTCTTGCGTGTTGCGGGTGCAGGGTGCGCAGGGCACGGCCCTGTTGACCGGCGACCTGGACGCCCGCCACGAGGCCGAGCTGCTGGCCGCGCACCCCGATCTGCGGGCCGACTGGCTGCTGGCGCCGCACCACGGCAGCGCGCACTCGTCCAGCCCCCGGTTCTTGCAGGCCGTCGCGCCGCAATGGGTGGTGGTGCAGGCGGGCCATCGCAACCGGTACGGCCACCCGGCGCCAGCCGTGCTGGACCGCTACCAGGCCGTTGGTGCCCGCTGGGTGGCCAGCCCCACCTGCGGCGCGGCCACCTGGTCCAGCCTGCAGCCGGAGCGCTTGCGGTGCCACCGCAGCGACCAACCCCGCTATTGGTGGCCCTGAGATCGCATGTCCCGGCGTGTTTCCCCCCTCATGGAAAACCCGTGGCGGGGCCAGAAGCCCGCTGGCCTGCGGTTATGCTGTTTCCCAGTGCGGTGGGCGAGCGGCCTCAAAAGGGTGTCTGGCCCAGAACTTGCTGGTGATGGTTTGCTGTTGGCCGTCTGGCGTTTTTGGACGCCGGGCACGGCCCCCTGATAGGACTCGGTTCATGCAACTCCAGATGTACGACGAAATGAACGCCACCCCGGAGCAGGTCCGGGCGCACTACACCCGCTACGCCCAGTGGCTGGCGCAGCAACCCGAGGACGTCATGCGGGCCCGCCGCGACGAGGCGGAGATGATCTTCCGCCGCGTGGGCATCACCTTCGCCGTTTACGGCGCCAAAGACGAGGACGGCGCCGGCACCGAACGGCTCATTCCCTTCGACCTGATTCCCCGCATCATTCCCGCACACGAATGGTCCAGCATGGAAGCGGGGCTGGTGCAGCGCGTCAATGCGCTCAACCGGTTCATTCACGACGTCTACCACGACCAGGAGATCGTCAAGGCCGGCCACATTCCTGCCGAACAGATCTTCCAGAACGCCCAGTTTCGCCCCGAAATGGTGGGCGTGGACGTGCCCGGCGGGGTGTACAGCCACATCAGCGGCATCGACATCGTGCGCGCCCCCGATGCACAGGGCAACGGCCAGTACTACGTGCTGGAAGACAACCTGCGCGTGCCCAGTGGCGTGAGCTACATGCTGGAAGACCGCAAGATGATGATGCGGCTCTTCCCCGAGCTGTTTGCCGAAAACCGCGTGGCCCCCGTGGCCCATTACCCCGACCTGCTGCTGGACACGCTGCGCACCGTGGGCCCCGCCCACGCCGCCGAGCCCACCGTGGTGGTGCTGACCCCGGGCATGTACAACAGCGCCTACTTTGAACACGCCTTCCTGGCCCAGCAAATGGGCGTGGAGCTGGTGGAGGGCCAAGACCTGTTCGTCAAGGACAACTTCGTCTACATGCGCACCACCCAGGGGCCGCGCCGCGTGGACGTGATTTACCGCCGCGTGGACGACGACTTTCTGGACCCGCTGGCGTTCCGGCCCACGTCCACGCTGGGCTGCGCGGGCCTGCTCGATGTGTACCGCAGCGGCAACGTCACACTGTGCAACGCCATTGGCACCGGGGTGGCGGACGACAAGTCCATCTACCCCTACGTGCCCAAGATGATCGAGTTCTACCTGGGCGAAAAACCCATCCTGAACAACGTGCCCACGTACATGGGCCGCAACGCCGACGACCTGAAATACATCCTGTCCCACCTGAAAGACCTGGTGGTGAAGGAAGTGCACGGCGCCGGTGGCTACGGCATGTTGGTGGGCCCGGCCGCCACCCAGGCGGAAATTGAAGACTTCCGCAAGGCCGTGGAGGCCAACCCCAGCGGCTACATCGCCCAGCCCACCCTCAGCCTGTCCACCTGCCCCACCTACGTGGAAAAGGGCATTGCGCCGCGCCACATCGACCTGCGGCCCTTTGTGCTCAGCGGCAAAACCGTGCGCATGGTGCCCGGTGGCCTCACCCGGGTGGCGCTCAAAGAAGGCTCGCTGGTCGTCAACTCCTCCCAAGGGGGCGGCACCAAAGACACCTGGATTTTGGAAGACTGACCCGCCCCGCGACCGCCCGCCACCCCGACCCC
>JACCDH010963364.1_pt1 | contig 10070 bp, 8 predicted proteins | sample 7442481 | NCBI WGS metagenome assembly JACCDH01 (sample SAMN15323433, study PRJNA562643) | freshwater metagenome | isolation source: river surface water | place: USA:Blue River Watershed | collected 2017-08-15
CAACGCCAGCGAAATTCTGGTCAGCCTGATGCTGGTGTACGTGGCCGACATGGTGCTGAGTTACCTCGTCTATGGCCCCTGGAAAGACCCGGCGGGTTTCAACTTTCCGCAATCCAAAACCTTTGAGGCCGTCACGCAGATCCCGCGTTTGATGGACGGATCGCGCGTGAGCGTGGGCTTGTTGATGGCGCTGGTGGGCGCGGGCTTGTTGTGGGTGTTTTTGTTCCGCACCCGTGCAGGGTTTGCCCAGCAAGTGGGCGGTCTGGCCCCGGCGGCGGCGCGCTATGCGGGGTTTTCTTCGCGCAAGGCGCTGTGGGTGGCTTTGCTCACCTCGGGCGGCGCGGCAGGGTTGGCGGGTGCTTTGGAGGTGGCGGGGCCGATTGGGCAGCTGACGCCTTATGTGTCTGCGGGCTATGGTTTTGCCGCCATCATCGTGGCCTTTGTCGGGCGCTTGCACCCAGCGGGCATGGTGTTTTCGGCGGTGTTGATGAGCATGTTCTACATCGGCGGCGAACTGGCGCAGTCGCGTCTGGGTTTGCCCAAGTCGATCACCGGGGTGTTCCAGGGTTTGCTGTTGTTTTGCCTGCTGGCCTGTGACACGCTGGTGGCTTACCGCATCCGTTGGGGCGCGGCTGCGGGCGCCGGCCGGAAAGGGCAGGTGGCCTGATGGAAACCTATGCACTCCTGTTGGCGGCCACGCTCAACGCCGGCACCGTGCTGGCGATCGCTGCGCTGGGCCTGCTGATCAACGAAAAGGCCGGGGTGGTCAACCTGGGGGCCGAGGGCATGATGCTGTGTGCGGCCATCGCCGGCTTTGCCGCCGTGGTGCACACCGGCAACGACTGGCTGGGCTTTGCGGCCGGCATGGGCGCAGGGGCGCTGCTGGCCGCGGTGTTTGGCCTGCTGGTCATCTGGCTGGGCACCAACCAGTACGCCACCGGGTTGGCCCTGAGCCTGTTTGGCGTGGGTTTCTCGGCCTTTGCCGGGATCGGCTATGTCCAGGAAAAGCTGCCCGAGCGGCCGCAGTTCGAGGTGCCTTTCCTGGCCGACATCCCCCTGCTGGGCTCGGCGCTGTTCAAGCAGCACCCCATGGTCTACGCCACGGTCGCCCTGTGTATTGCACTGATCTGGTTCCTGGACCGCACGCGCACCGGTTTGGTGCTGCGCGCGGTCGGCGAGTCCCCCGAATCGGCGCATGCCCTGGGCTACCCGGTGCGGCGCATCCGTCTGGCCGCCGTGGTCATGGGCGGGGCCCGGTGCGGGCTAGCCGGGGCCTACATCTCTGTCATTTACACGCCCTTGTGGGTCGAGGGCATGGTGGCCGGCAAGGGCTGGATCGCCCTGGCTCTGACCACCTTTGCCACCTGGCGCCCGGCACGCGTCTTGCTGGGGGCTTACCTGTTCGGAGGCGTGACCATGCTGCAGTTCCACTTGCAGGGCGCCGGGGTCGAGGTGCCCAGCGAGGCCCTGTCGGCCTTGCCCTATGTGGCCACCATCGTGGTGCTGGCCCTGATTTCGCGTAATCCGACCTGGATCCGGGTGAATATGCCCGCCTCTTTGGGCCGGCCTTTCCATCCGGGCTCATAATCTTTTTTTCAACCAACCCTGCTCATTCGCAAAGGAAATGACATGACAGACTTCTCCAAGCGTTCGGTGATCAAGCTCGCGGCACTGACCGCTGTGGCGGCGGCAGCCCTGATCGGCTGCGGCAAGAAAGAAGAGCCCAAGGCCGAGGCCCCCGCGCCGACCAAGGCCGAGCCGCTGAAGATCGCTTTCGCCTACGTCGGCCCGGTGGGTGACGGTGGCTGGACCTTTGCGCACGACAACGGTCGCAAGGCGATCGAAAAGGAGTTTGGTGACAAGGTGGTGACCACCTTTGTGGAGAAAGTGCCCGAGAGCGCCGACGCCGAGCGCGTGATCCGCGACATGGCCCAGCAAGGCAACAAGCTGATCTTCGGCACCACCTTTGGCTACATGGAGCCCATGCTCAAGGTCGCCGCCGACTTCAAGGACGTCAAGTTCGAGCATGCCACCGGCTACAAGAGCGCCGACAACATGCGCACCTACGACAGCCGCACCTACGAAGGCGCCTACATGGCGGGCGTGATCGCTGGCCGGATGACCAAGACCAACACCCTCGGTGTGGTCGCTTCCATCCCCATCCCCGAGGTGATCCGCAACATCAACACCTTCACCCTGGGCGCCCAGTCGGTCAACCCCAAGATCAAGACCAAAGTGGTCTGGGTGAACGAATGGTTCAATCCGCCGAAAGAATCCGAGGCCGCCACCTCGCTGATCAACGGTGGCGCCGATGTGCTGTTCCAGAACACCGACTCCAGCGCCGTGCTGCAGACCGCCGAGAAAATGGGCAAGCGCGCCTTCGGCTGGGACAGCGACATGACCGCCTATGGTCCCAAGGCCCACCTGGGTTCGGCCATCATCAACTGGGGTCCTTACTACATCAAGGCCGTGCGTGATGCGCTCGAAGGCAAGTGGACCGGCAACAGCGGCGTGTGGTGGGGTGTCAAGGAAGGCGCGATCGACATGGTTTCCGTGGCTGCTGACGTGCCCGAAGACACCAAGAAGCGCGTCGACGAGATCCGTGCTGGCCTGAAAGACGGCAGCTTCGTGATCTGGAAGGGCCCGATCGTCGGTCAGGATGGCAAGGAAGTCCTGGCCAAGGACGCTGTGGCCGATGACAAGTTCCTCGGTGGCGTCAACTTCTACGTCAAGGGCGTGGAAGGCAAGGTGCCGAGCGGCAAGTGATCCTGCAGGGATCGGCTGCACCCAAGGGCTGCTTCGGCAGCCCTTTTTTCATGTGGGGTTTGCGGGCGCTGGCGTAACATGGCTACACATGCCCCGGAGCACCCGATGTTCAAAGTCCATGCCATCGCCCCCCACCGTTTGCCCGAGCTGCTGCGGGCCATGCCCAAGGCCGAGCTGCACATCCACATCGAAGGTTCGCTCGAGCCCGAAATGATCTTTGCGCTGGCGCGCCGCAACGGCGTGCCGCTGCCTTATGCCAGCGTCGAGGCCCTGCGTTCGGCCTATGCCTTCACCGACTTGCAAAGCTTTCTGGACCTGTACTACGCCGGGGCCAGCGTGCTGTTGCACGAGCAGGATTTCTACGACATGGCCTGGGCCTATTTCAAACGCGCCCAGGCCGACGGTGTGGTGCGGGCCGAGCTGTTCTTCGATCCGCAGACCCACACCGCGCGCGGTGTGACTATGCAGGCGGTGATCGAGGGCCTGAGCCGCGCCTGTGCCGATGCGCGCACGCAGCTGGGCATCAGCGCCGACCTCATCCTGTGCTTTTTGCGGCATTTGTCCGAAGACGAGGCCCTGGCCACGCTGGAGGCGGCCCTGCCTTGGCGGGCGCACTTCATCGGTGTGGGGCTGGATTCGAGCGAAGTCGGACATCCGCCCGAAAAGTTCGCCCGCGTGTTTGCCCGTGCCCGTGCCCTGGGGCTGCATGCGGTGGCCCATGCCGGCGAGGAGGGGCCGCCCGCCTACATCTGGAGCGCCCTCGATGTGCTGCAGGTCGAGCGCATCGACCATGGCGTGCAGGCCATCCACGATGCCGCACTGATGCAGCGCCTGGTGGACACCCAGGTCCCGCTCACCGTTTGCCCGCTCTCCAACCTCAAGCTGTGTGTCTTCCAGGCGCTGGCCGAGCACAACCTCGGCCGCATGCTGGAAGCCGGTGTGCGGGTGACGATCCACTCCGACGATCCGGCGTATTTTGGCGGCTACCTGCTGGACAACTACCTGCAGACCTTTGCCGCCCTGCACCTGGGCGCCCCGCAGGCCTACCGCCTGGCCGCCAACAGCATCGAGGCCAGCTTCGCCCCTGAGGCCGACAAGCACCGCTGGATGCACCAGCTCAAGCAGGTGTTCCAGTCCTTCGCCGAACAGGACTGATTTCGAGCCGCTACAATCGCGCCAAACCCGCGCCCCGGCGGGTTTTGTTTCTTCCATCCCCGGGGCCATGTAGAGGACCACCATGTACAAAAACCTCGCAGCCACGCTCGTGGCCGCCTGTTTTTTCTCTCCCTTTTCTTTTGCACAATCCACGCCGGTGACGCCACCGGTCAAGGCCGGCTTTGTCTATGTCTCGCCCATCACCGAGGCGGGTTGGACCAAGCAGCATGACGAGGGCCGCAAGGCCGTGGAGCAGGCCCTGGGCCAGCAGGTCAGGACCACTTTTGTGGCCGATGTGGCCGAAGGGGCGGATGCCGAGCGCGTGATCCGCGACCTGGCCCAGCAGGGCCACCAGATCATCTTCACCCCCAGCTTTGGCTACATGGAGCCCACGCTCAAGGTGGCCCGGGACTTTCCCAACGTCCGCTTCGAGTCGGTGACTGGCTACAAGACGGCCGCTAACGTGTCGGCCTCGAACGCGCGCTATTACGAAGGCCGCTATCTGGCGGGTGTGGCCGCCGGCCGCATGACGCAGACGAATGTGGCGGGCTATGTGGCTGGTTTCCCAATCCCTGAAGTGCTGCAGGGCATCAATGCCTTCGCCCAGGGCATGCGCTCGGTCAACCCCAAGGCCACCGTGCGGGTCATCTGGCTCAATGCCTGGTTCGACCCGCCGCGCGAGCGCGAGGCGGCCATGACCCTGTTCAATCAGGAGGTGGATGTGATCGCTTTCCACACCGGCTCGACCGCCGTGATGGCCGCCGCCCAGGAGCGCGGCCGGATGGCGGTGGCCTACCACTCCGACATGCGCAAGTTCGGGCCCGATGCGCAGATCATCGCCGTCACCCACCAGTGGGGTGACTACTACACCCGGCGCGTCAAGGCCGTGCTTGATGGCAGCTGGAAGAGCGGCACCGTCTGGGGGGGCGTGAGGGAAGGCATGATCCGCGTGGGCGATTTCGGCCCCAAGGTGCCCAGGAAGGTTCAAGACGAGGTGCTGGGTCTGCAAAAAGCCATCGCTGAGGGCAAATTGCAGCCCTTCACCGGCCCCATCGTCGACAACGACGGCAAGGAAGTGCTGGGCAAGGGCCAGCGCCTGAGCGATGAGCAGATCCTCAACATGAACTACCTCGTCCAGGGGGTGCTGGGCAAGGTGTCCCGCTGAGGCGGGCCGCCTCAGAACGGCGGGTTGTCGGCCGGCGCCTGAACGCCCCAGGCCAGCTCGCCGCCGAGTGCGGCGATCAGCTGGTCGAGCAGGGCAGAGAGCAGGCCGGTGGAGAGCGCCACATCGGCGTCGAAGCGGTCCTCGTCCCGGTCGCCGCTGTCGTTGGCGGGCATCACGCCATCGAGGAATTGCACCTTCTTGAGCTGCAGGGTCTCGGTCAGCACAAAACCCACGCGGCCATCCCAGCTCAGGGCCAGTTGCGTGGGCAGCTTGCCCTCGCTGACGTGCTGGCGCACATCGTCGGTGGTCAGGTGGTGGCGCACATAGCGGATGCTGGCCGCGTCCTCCCCCGTGGCCTTGAGCGTGCACTCCCGCTCGACGCAGAGCTCAGCGGGCCAGTCTTCGGGTGAGGGGGCCAGCAGCCACTCGGTCATGGCCGCTTGCGGCGTGGTGGCGGTTTGCAGCAACGCGATGTTCAGACCGGGCAGGGCCTTGAGCAGGGCCGACACCGCTTCGTCCGCTTTGCCCTGGCTGGCGGCATTGAGCACCAGACGACGCGCTTTCATGTCGAGCCAGACCAGCACGCTGGACTGGCGGGCAAAGGCCTGCGGCAACAGCGACAGCAGGATCTCGTCCTGCAGGTTGCGTTTTTCCTTCTTGCCCGGTTTGCGGCCGGTGGCGGCTTCGATCCCGCTGACTTGCTCGTCGAGCTTTTTGCGCACCACGCTGCCGGGCACCGCCTTGGATTCGATCACCAACTTGGCGATCCACTGGCCACCGACCGATTCGACCAGCGGGCCATGGGCCTGGCCCCGCGGTTCGGCCCAGCCGACGGATTTGTCCTGGGTGGCACCGCACTCCACAAAGCGCTGGCTTTGCAGCGCACTTTCCACATCGGCGAGGCGGGGGCTCCAGCCCTCGCCGATGCGGTAAACCATCACATTCTTGAACATGCCAATCTTTCTCGGGAGCGGCGATCTTACGTGATGGACCACCGGCTTGGACTTTGTCCCCGATTCCACAGCGCGCTCGAGCACGTGTATGAAAGTGCTGTCGGACTGGACATGGTCTGTCGCGATCGGCGGCACACCATGGGCGACAAGAAGAAACCCTGGGGGAAATCGGCAAGAGCAATGGCATATCGGCAGCGACCGGTGCCCACCTCAACCCGACGATCTGCCAGTTCGCCGAGCGATTTCGCGCCTGTCCCAGGCTGAACGGCCTGAGGCTGCGGCCCGCAGGCCGCAGCCGGCTTCAGCGCGAGGCGCCCATCAGCCAGTCGGGCACGCTGGTCACGATCGCCGGGAACACCGTGATCAGCACGATGCCCAGGATCATGCAGCCGAAAAATGGCAGCGTGAGTCGGGCGATGCGGTTGCTGTCGATGCCTGTCATGTTCTGCAGCACGAACAGGTTGAAGCCCACCGGGGGGGTGATCTCGGCGATCTCGATCAGCATGATGATGAAGATGCCGAACCAAACCAGATCGAAGCCGGCCTTTTGCACCATGGGCAGCACCACCGCGCTGGTCAGCACGATCATCGAAATGCCGTCCAGCGCCGTGCCCAGGATCAGGTAGACCACCACCAGCACCGCAATCAGTCCGTAAGGCGAGAGGTTGAGGCTGTGCACGAACTCGGCCAGTTCGCGCGGGATGCCGGTGAAGGCCATGGTCTTGGTCAGAAAGGCCGCGCCGGCCAGGATGAACATGATCATGCAGCTCACCCGCGTGGCCCCCACCAACCCTTGCCAGAAGTTTTGCCAGCTCAGGCTGCGGCCCGCCGCGGCAATCGCCAAGGAGCCCAGCACGCCGTAGGCCGCGCACTCGGTGGCGGTGGCAATGCCGGCCACCAACACCCAGACGATGAACACGATCAGCAAGGTGCAGGGGATGAGGCTGCCCGAGCGCCGGATCTTGTGCCAAAACGGGGTGGGGGCTTCCGGCGGCGGCACCTTGTCCGGGTGCCGCAGGCTCCACCAGGCGATGTAGGCCGAGAACAGGCCCATGAGCAAAAAGCCCGGCAGAAAGCCCGCCAGGAAGAGCCGGATCACGCTGGCGTCGGCCGCCACCGCATAGACCACCATGGTGATCGAGGGCGGAATCAGGATGCCCAGGCCACCGGCCGCCGCCAGCGAGCCCAGGGCGATGCCCTTGTCGTAGCCGCGCCGCTCCAGCTCGGGCAGGGCCACCTTGGCAATGGTGGCGCAGGTGGCGGCCGACGAGCCCGAGACCGAACCGAAAATGCCGCAGCCCAGGACGGTGGTGTGCATCAGGCGGCCCGGCACCTTCGAGAGCCAGGGCGAGAGGCCATCGAACATCTGCTCGGACAGCCGGGTGCGGTACAGGATTTCGCCCATCCAAATGAACATGGGCAGGGCGGCGAGCTCCCAGCTGGCCGCCGTTTCCCAGAAGGAGGAAAACAGGTTCTTGCCGGGCAGGGTGTTGGTGAAGAACGCCTGGCCCACCCAGCCGACGATGGCCAGCGTCATGGCGATCCAGACCCCGCCGCTCAGCATCAGCAGCATCAGGAACAGCAGCAGGCCGCCGATTTCAAGCAGGCCCATCAGAGCTCCTCTGAGAAATCGCCGCGGGCATGGCGCTCTTCCACCCGCGCCACGTAGCTCGGCTTGCCGCCGCGCAGCACGCACACGCACTCATCGATGACGGCGATCACCAAAATCAGGGCGCCCACCACGAAGCTCATCTGCGGGATCCAGATCGGGATGGCTACCATGTTGCCGGCGATGTCGTTGAACTCCCAGCTCTCGTAGGTGAAGCGCGCGGCCCAATAGCCCAGGTAGCTGATCGCCACAGCGGCAATCGCCAGCGACAGGACTTCGAGCCAGCGCCGCACCCGGGGCGAGACCGATTCGAGCACCAGCGTCACCCGCACGAAATCGCCGTTGCGAAAGCTGTAGGCCATGCCCAGAAAGGCGGCGGCCGCGCACAGCCAGGCCACCACATCGTTGATCCAGGCGACACGCCAGTTCAGGCCACGCCCGACCGAGGCATAGACCATCAAGATCAGGATGGCCAACACGCACAGGGCGGCGAGCTGGCCGCCTGCCGCATACAGGCCATCGAAAAAAACGCGCCAGCGGCTGGCGCTGGCGCGGGGCGGGGCCGTCATCCGTGGCTCAACGGTTGTAGGCGTCCACCAGGGCCTTGCCCTCGGCGCCGGAGCGTTCCAGCCACTCCTTGAGCATGGTCTCGCCCACCTTCTTCATGTCGGCCTTGAGCTGTGCGGACGGTGCGGTCACGGTCATGCCGTTGGCCCGCAGGGTGACCAGCGTGCTCTCGTTGACCTTGCGCGACTCGGCCCAGCCACGGGCTTCGGCGTCGGCGGCGGCCTTCATCACCGCGTCTTGCGTGGGCTTGTCGAGCGCGTCAAAGGCGCGTTTGTTGACGATCACCGCATTCTTGGGCAGCCAAGCCTGCACGTCGTAGTAGAACTTCAGGTGCTCGAACAGTTTGCTGTCCACGCCGGTCGCGCCCGAGGTCATGGTCGATTCGACCACGCCGGTGGCCAGTGCCTGGGTGAATTCGGCCGCCTGAACCGTCACCGGCTGGGCACCGACCAGCTCGGCGATGCGGGCGGTGGACGGGCTGTAGGAGCGCCACTTGATGCCCCGCAGGTCGGCGGCGCTGTTGAGCGGCTTCTTGCTGTAGATGCCCTGGGGCGGCCAGGCCACCGAGTACAGCAGCATCATGCCCTGCTCGGCCAGCTTCTTCTCCAGCAGCGGCTTCTGCGCGCGGTAGAGCTTCATCGATTCGTCGTAGCTGTCGGCCAGGAAGGGCAGGCCGTCGACGCCGAAGGGCTGCCACTCGTTCTGGAAGTTGACCAGCAGGATTTCGCCGATCTGGGCCTGGCCGCCCTGGACGGCGCGCTTGATCTCGGGCGCCTTGAAGAGCGAGGCGTTGGCGTGGACGGTGATCTTGAGCTTGCCGCCGCTCAGACGGTCTACATCGTTGGCGAACTGGGTGAGGTTCACCGAGTGGAAGTTGGTGGCCGGGTAGGCGGCGGGCAGGTCCCACTTGGTTTGGGCGGCGGCGGGCAGGCTGATGGCGACGGCACTGGTGGCCAGGGCGGCTGTGAAGAGGCGACGAAGCATGGGGGGCTCCTGGTGGATGGGGGTAAAGCCCCTAATGTAGGAAGTGGAGGTGCGCGGCGGCACCAGGGTTTCCCGAGGGATGAACTGGGTGCGCGCCTAAACTCGCAGTATGCGTTGGCAATTTTGGATCGACCGCGGCGGCACCTTCACCGATATCGTGGGCCGGCGGCCCGATGGCCGCCTGGTCACGCACAAGCTGCTGAGCGAGAACCCCGAGCGTTCCCGCGACGCGGCGGTGGCGGGGATGCGGCACCTGCTGGGCCTCAGGCCAGGGGAGCCGGTGACGCCGGCGCAGGTGGCCTGCGTGAAGATGGGCACCACCGTGGCCACCAACGCCTTGCTGGAACGCAAGGGGGAACCCACCTTGCTCGTGACCACGGCCGGGTTTCGCGATGCGCTGCGCATCGCCTACCAGAACCGGCCGCGCCTGTTCGATCGGCAGATCTTGTTGCCGGAGCTGCTGTATTCGCGGGTGATCGAGGCGCAGGAGCGTGTGGGCGCGCAGGGCGAGTTGCTACAGGCACTCGATGAAGCGCACCTGCGCGAACGCCTGTGGGCTGCCTTCGACGCCGGGCTGCGGAGTGTGGCCATTGTCTTTCTGCACGGATGGCGCTTCACGGCGCACGAGGCCGCAGCGGCCCGCATCGCCCGCGAGGTGGGTTTCATGCAGGTCAGCACCTCGCATGAAACGAGTCCCCTGATGAAGTTCGTCAGCCGCGGCGACACCACCGTGGTTGATGCCTACCTCTCGCCCATCCTGCGCCGCTATGTGGACCAGGTGGCCGGCGAGATGCCGGGCGTCAAGCTCTTCTTCATGCAGTCCTCGGGTGGCTTGACCGACGCGCACGCCTTCCAGGGCAAGGACGCGATC
>JACCDH011811338.1_pt1 | contig 10070 bp, 12 predicted proteins | sample 7442481 | NCBI WGS metagenome assembly JACCDH01 (sample SAMN15323433, study PRJNA562643) | freshwater metagenome | isolation source: river surface water | place: USA:Blue River Watershed | collected 2017-08-15
CGATCGATCAACCGCCACCCGTGCTGGGTGCGTTGATCGGTGCCGCGCTGGTGGGCACGCTGATGGGCGTGTTCTTGGCTTACGGCATGTTCGAGCCCTTCGCCGGGCGACTGACCCAAATCATCAACGAAGACGCACAAGCCTTCGACGTGATTCGCGAAATGATCGTCGCCAACCTCAAAGGCCACCCGCAACCCTTGGTCATTGAATCGGCCCGTGCCTGCATTGCGCACCACAGCCAACCGAGCTTCTCCGAAGTCTTTGACGGCATGCGAGGTTCCTGATGGCCGAGGCAGACAAAGCACCGCCAGCAGCGCCCGACGAGGCCGCCGAAGCCGCCGAAGCCGCGGCAGCGGCTGCTGCCGCGGAGGCGATGCGCCCCATCATCCGCAAGATCATCGTCGAAGATGGTCATGCGGGTGCGCACGGTGGCGCCTGGAAAATCGCACTGGCCGACATGATGACAGCCATGATGGCTTTTTTCTTGTTGATGTGGCTGCTGGGTGCCAGCAACGAAGACAAACGCAAGAGCGTGGCCGATTATTTCCGGCCTGCTTCGCACAGCCAGATCGTCTTTGGCGAACTGGCAGGCTCCAACGGTTTGTTCGGGGGCAAGTCCATCATCGACACCGACGGCTTTCCTTTCACCGCCAAGCAAACCGCAATGCTCGAACGCTTGACGCCTCAGGCTCAAGGCGGGCCGGCCGAGGGTTTTGGTTCGTCCAAGGAAGAGAACAACAAGGACGGCCCTTCCGAGCAAGAGCCCGGCAAAGACACCGGGTCCGGCACACCTGGTCAGGGCGGTGGCACTGGCACGCCCGGTCAAAAACAGGACAAGGAAAATTTCGACAAGCTGGAAAAAGAGATCAAGCAAAAATTGTCGGAGAGCAAACAGTTCGAAAAGATCAAGGAACAGGTCAGCATCACCCGCGACAAGGAAGGCTTGCGCATCGAGGTGATCGACAAAGCCGACTTCGCGATGTACGGCTCGGGTGGTTCGGAGATGGGCGCCAAAGCCGCTGCCTTGATGACCGAAGTCACCAAATCACTCAAGCCTCTGCCCAACAAACTGGCCATTCGCGGGCACACTGACAGCACGGGCTTCCCACCCGAGAGCATGCGTAATAACTGGTCCTTATCGACCGAGAGGGCGGATGCCACGCGACAGTTCATGCAAGCGCAAGGCATCAGTGCCGACCGGTTCTCGCGCATTGAGGGCGTGGCAGACACCAACCCCAAAGTGCCTGGCAATCCGGCCGATCCGAGAAACCGCCGCGTGAGCATCACCGTACTCAACCAGTGATGGGCTCTGAACTAGCACTGCACCAATTCACCTATGATGACGGATCACCTTGGCCCACATCACCCCCTGCAAGAGGTTCATCCATGTTGAAAAATATCGCCACCGGCATCGTCATTGGCCTCCTGGTGATGGGCGGCATCTGGGGACTTGTGCACCTCATGGGTGACACCACCGCGCCACCCGAGCTGACCAGCGAAAGCATGCCGGGTGGCAATAAGGGGGTGATCGATTTGATTTGTGAACTGGAACTGGACCTGGATGGGCAGCTGGCACTAGGCATCAAGGAAAACGAACCTTCCAGAATCACCATGGCCCAGGTGGATTTCGAGAAAAATTCGGGTTGGTACCAAGGCAAGATTGCCATTTCCGAAAGCCGCGCAGGCACCCTCAGTTTGATGGGCACGCGTCTGAAAATTTACCGACCCGCTATGTTCCAGCGCTTTGGCGTAATGATCACAGGCGAAGAGTTTGTGGTGGACCGCAAAACCGGAAGTTTCGTGCAATCGCTGAGTCTGCAGGATGGCCACACCGTCAAGCTGATTAAGGGCACCTGTGCCAAAGTGATCAAGCCCCCGTTCTGAACGCCAGGCCCTGCCGTATCGGTGACTGAACCCAAGACCGCTCGTCACCGCCCTTAAGCGACGCCGCGCAACTCGTACTTGTTGATCTTCTCTATCAAGGTAGTTCTTTGTAACTGCAGCAACTTGGCAGTTTGTGACACATTGCCTTGGGTGCGGGCCAGCGCTTGCTCGATCAGGCTGCGTTCAACCTCGACCAAATGCTGCTTGAGGGACATGCCCTCTGGCGGCAGAGTCTGAATGCCTTGCGCCAACAAGATGGCTTGCTCCACCTCGTTGATTTCATCGTTGGATGCCGACCGTAACGCAGGACTGAAGGCCTTGGCAGACTGGCCCGCAGATAAAGCCGGAGGCGCCAACAAATGGGCCATCGGATCGTCCTCGCCCTCGAAAGGTACGCCACTATGGCCTTCACTTGCACTAGCCACGACCTGTGATACGCCCGGCGATGCGCTGAGCGAAAGCGGAAAGGCGTTGGCGGCGGTCATGCCGTTCTGAGCCAGCCAGTCAGCCTGCAGTGCTGCCAAGCCTAACGGCATCATGCAAGCGGGCACAGTCTGAACTTGCAACAACTGCGCGGGGTACAAAGTAGAGAAACGGTCAACCAGGTTGGACAACTCGCGCACATTCCCAGGCCAGGCATATGCTTGCAACAGCTGCATCATGTCTGGAGAGAAACGAACCGCCTTGGTGTGGGGCAAAGCGTGCTTGTCGGCGTAAAAATTCAACAAGGCGGCAACGTCAGCGGGACGCTCGCGCAGCGGTGTGGTGACAACCGGCAACACATTGATGCGGTAGTACAAATCTTCCCTGAAACGCCCGGCCTCCACCTCGGCCTCCAACTTTTTGTGTGTAGCGGCCACCACGCGCACATCGATGGGCACCTCTTTGGACGCGCCAACAGGCAGGATGCAGCGCTCTTGCAAGACACGCAGCAACTTGACCTGCATGTCCATCGGCAAATCGCCGATTTCGTCCAGAAACAGTGTGCCGCCGTGCGCCAACTCGAAGCGCCCCAGGCGGTCCGTGAAGGCCCCGGTGAAACTGCCTTTGCGATGCCCGAACAGCTCGCTTTCGATCAACTCACGAGGAATCGCCCCGCAATTGATCGGCACGAAAGGACCGGCAGCACGCGGTCCTTGCATGTGCAGCGCCTGCGCCACCAACTCCTTGCCGGTGCCGCTTTCCCCGGTGATGAGCGCGGTCGACGACGAGACCGACAAAGTCTTGATCAGTTCACGCAGAAACAGCGTGGCTTGACTTTCACCAATGATGAGGGGTTTGCCGTGGGATTTCATCCGCAAAGGACCGGGTGCTTGTCGTTTGGATTGATTGTCCGAAGACTTCAGCAAGCTGAAAATCGGTACACCAAAAATGATTTAAATGTTAATAATGCGTTTATATCTCATTAATGAGACTTTAAGCAAGTAAAAATGGCAACTTTATGGAGCAAACATGCAATAGCAATCCTATTGTCTGCTTTTGACAAGCCCAGCCCCCTGGTTGTCTGTTGCGTCAGGTCGGTGGCGAACTCAAGACTTTCTGCATGCTGCCGATACATCATTCAAGATAAATCAGCCAGGCCAACCACTTCAGGTTGCGCCGGGCTTGCCTCTGGAGTTTAAAGATGATCTTCAACCGACCCTTAGCGTTCGCGCTGCTGACTCTAGTGGCTTTGACTGGGTGCGAGACCACGCCTCTGTACGCAAAGTCCTCGGGGCCTGCTGCCCCCGCCTCCATGATCACGCCCATGGTCGAGAAACGCGAAACGCTGGTGGCCACAGGCTATGCCGTGATCAGTGTGCAAAACCACAAAAATCCCGCTCAGCAACGTCTGCTGGCCATTCGGGCGTCCAAACTCGACGCCTACCGCTCACTCACTGAGCAGGTCTACGGCCAGCACCTCGATGCCACCACCACCGTGGCCGACATGACCGTCATGAGTGACACGTTCCGCGCCAAGGTCGAAGGCGTGATTTACGGGGCAGTGCTGGTCAGCATTGCCCCCGTGGGCGAAGATACCTACGAAACCACACTGTCGCTCGACCAGCAGGTGGTGAGAGACTTGCGCACGCTGTACCTGAGCCAGTTGGCAGCACGCCGCCGCTGAAAACATGTCCGCTACGCCTGAACTTTCCAAGACCATGCGCTCGCCCATCCACTGCATCACCCGCCCTCTGACCAGAATTCTGCGTCTGGGTCAAGCTGCGGGCATGGGTCTTTTGTGCGCCGCGGCTTTGGGAGCGCAAGCGCAAAGCACCACAACAACGCCGTCCGCCGCCCCCCGTCAGTCGGACACCAGCCAGCCCACTGCGGCCAACCGTGGCGCTCGCTCGACCACAAGCAAGCAGCACGAGGCCCAGCTCGCCGCCATTCGCCAGGCGATTTTGCAGGCCACCATCGATCGGCCTACGCGCGTACTCAGCAGCGCCTGGATCGATGACAAAGGCGCGCTCCATGAAAGCGCACACTTCCAATCGGAAGCACAGGTGCGTGGTGTGCGTGTGCTGTCCTATCTCCAGGACGATCAAGAGGCGGCTCCTCAAGTCAGTGCCGAGGTGCTGCCTTGGGGTTGGCGTGAAGCCCGGACCCAAGCCACTGAATGCAAGGCCCCACCCCGCCCCTGGCGCCAGCCCTTGATGCTCCAAACCCGGCTCGACCACGGTTTCTCGGGCGCCCAGCAGTTCGCCAGCCAATCCCTGCTGCAAGTGGCCAGTCAGGCCTGGACTCAGCAGATGCACGACTCGCAACGTTGGCGTGTCCAGCTCAAGGCCGCCCCCCCAGACAGCGCATACATGCGGGCTTTGACAGGCCCCAGCGACAGCCCGACTGGCTGGACCGCCGAGGTGGTGCTTAAGCCCCATGCCACAGAGGCTGGTTTCAGCATACGCCAAGCCTGGCATGCCATAAACCAGAGCGAAACCGAGTGGCGCTGGACCTTGAGCTTCACCTTGGGTGAGCGCCACACCAGTCATGGACCCATCGAGCCACGCTGGCAAATCGAGCATGCCATCACCGTCGATCCACAGACTGTGGCTCAAAACCCAAGCGCCTGGATTCATCGCCTCAAGCAACAAATTCAGCAACAGATGCAAACATGGGTCAAGCAGTTGGACAAGCGCTCCGAATGCGAACCCGTTCAATTCCATGTGCGCCGCAACGGCCCGGACGGTCTGCAACTGCAGGCCGGTTTTGAGAGCGGTCTGCGTACGGGTGACCGTGTCCTGCTCATGAACCCTAGCCATATTCCCAGCCAAATCCTGGAGCCAGGTGCAACCCAGCACTTGGCACTGGCCCAAGTGATCAAAGTAGGCACTGACCGGATCGAGCTGCAGCAACTGGCCGGACCGGCTTTGGCCGTGCAGGGGCACTGGATGGCTCTGCCTCTATGAACTGGGCCTGCTGGACCTGAACCATAAATCTGATGCGATGCGCCACCACCCCATGACCGCCAAGAACACCACCGCCCTGTCTGCCCTCCCAGCCAATCGGGCTTTGGCCCAGCTGCAGTTGGCGATCTGGCTGCTGTGCGGCACAGCCGCCGCCTTCAGCGCCTCGATGGTCCAAGCCGCCGAAACCTCGGCGGCTGCAGCCTCTGCCCTGAAGGTTCTGAGCACACCACTGAGCGAAACTGCCAGCGCAAGCAGCCCATCGGGCCAGGCCAATCAAGTCCACGAGGGAACAAACGCTGCTGCCACCATCACGGTCCAAAAAGGTGAAAGCATCGATGCCGTCATCCGGCGCGGCTTGCCAGGGCTGACCCTGAACGACGAATTCATGCGCCAAGCATTGGCCAAGGCCAACCCCCGGATTTTCCCGAGGGGCCGAACCTACCCCGTGCGGCCCGGCACGGTGCTGGCATTGCCTTCTCATGAATCCCTGCGCCAGCAAATCCTGCTGCAATACCCACAAACGGCGGCTCTGTTTCAGAATCAGCCCTCAGCCGAGCCTGCCGAGCCCGCACAAGCTTCCGGCCCCGACAAGCGCCGTTGGGTGCGCTTTCCTTGACTCCCAGCAAACGAGTTTCGCATGATCACAGGGGCTGAAACTGCCCACCTCAGCCCCAAAACGCCCACCATTTACTTGGAAGGCAAGCTGCCGCTGGTCATTGAAAAAACCGCTGCTGAACTGGGTTTGCGCGACGGCCAAGTGGTGCAAGGCACCCTCGAATCTAAAATCGATGCGCTGCGTCTGATCCTGCAGGGCACTCAACCCGGTCAAACTGGCGCCAGCATTGACCTGCCCAAAGAATTATCCGCCGGCATACGTTTGGCGGCGGGCGACACCGCCTTGTTCAGGGTGCAGGTCCTGGCCAATGGCAGCATCTTGCTACGCCCGCTGCAAGCAGCGCCCGCGTTAACTGCGCCCGCCCCTGCAGCCCCATCCACGCTGCCCGGAAGAACCGAACAGCTAGGCTTTAGACCCCCTGATATGCAAGCCTTGGCGCAATTGCTTCGCCCAGGCGCACTCGACGGCCTGCTGCAAGGCATGAGCGCTTCGGCTCCTGAGCTGGGCGCACTGCGGCAATGGCTCAAATCACGCCCCAGCATGGCCCAACTCACCCCCGACAAACTGCAGCAAGCCATGCACCGCAGCGGCTTCATGACAGAAAACCTGCTCATGCAAGGCACAGCGGGCGGGCTGATCGATCTCAAAAGCGTCTTGCGCCAACTGCTGCGCAGCGGGATCACCGACCAGGACAGCTTGATGAGTGACAGCCTTGACGACATCGAATCGCGCCAATTGCTGGCCAATGACAGTCTGAGCGGGCGCGAATGGGTGTTCTCGATGATGCTGCCTTTTGCCGATGCCGACCCCGTGGCGCTGCGACTGGTGCGCGGTAGGCGTCAGCCCGGGCAAGACAAACCGCCTCTGGTCATCCACCTGCACACCCGCAACCGCGATCTGGGCGAAGTCTGGCTGCAAACCCGCATCACCGAACAAACCGACGTGGACATGGTCATGTGGGCCGAGCGCGAAGACGTGGCACAAAGGGCCAAGGCCATGGCGAACAATCTGGCTCAGGAACTCGACAGCGCGGGGCTGCACATGACACGGCTGCAGATCATCCACGGCCAGGGCCCACAAGCGGCCATGCCCTACGCGCCGCCAGAGGCAGGCAGCCTGGTGGATGTGCAAACATGAAAGCCCCGCTCAAGCAAGCCATTGCACTGGAATACGGGGTTCGCAAAACCCCCGTCATCAGCGCTAAAGCACAAGACGATCTGGCCCAAAAGATCATCGAGGAAGCTTTGAAACATGGGGTTTACGTGGCGCAAGACCCGCAATTGCTAGCCCTGCTCAGCCGCGTGGACCTGGACGCTGAAATTCCGCCTGAGATGTACACGGCGGTGGCGGTCATTTTGTCGTGGGTGTATTGGCTCAAGGGCATGCGCCCCGGCGATGAAAAGAAGCTCTGACGCAAAGCTCTGGGCCGGGAATCCGCTCAGCCGGGATTCGGCCTGCACCCAAACCGAATGGAACCTTCAAGCCAACTGATAACCCCAAGCACCCGGGCGGCGGGCAATTTGACCCATGCGATCGTACAAATCCACTGTGGGTGCCAATGACTCACCTTGCAAGGCCTGCAAGGTGCCCTTGACTGCCTGAAGCTGGCGCTGCAAGAGCTGGATGTTGCGCAGATGATCCTGCTTGCTCTGCTGTAGACTGTCTTGAACCTGTTGCCACAGCTCAGGTACCGGGACCTGTCTGACTGCCCACTCGGCCACAGTCGCAAGCCGCTGCAGCAGCATGGTTTTTTCTTCCTGAATGGTCTCAAAGGCCGCCAGATCGCGGGTTTTCAGGGCTTCAAATTCCAAACCCAGAATATCCGACAAACGTGCCGCATCATCCGGCACAGCCAGCAAATCGGCTTCCGTGACTTGAGCAGAGTCGTCAGATCGGATCATCTGGTTCATGAAATTTTCAACCTTTGATCATTTTTTCAATCGCGATGAAATTCTCGGCGATTCGGCGCGAGTCAAGGGGGTACTGCCCTTGCTGAATGGCGGTTTTGATGGCTTCGACCTTGGCACGGTCAAACTCGGGCTCTTGCATCGCTTCTTGAGCCACCTTGCTGAGTCGCAATTCATCTGTGGCAGCAGGGGCAGATCGCCCGACCTCCTCAGAAGATGGCAAAAAAGCCCGCGGCTCACCCTTGGCAACCGCATGGCGGTTGGCAGATTCTATTTGGGCCTTGCGGCCAAAATGAGAGACGGGATCGGTCATGATGTTTCTCTTTTCTGGTCTCTGGACATGGAGCTGAGACCTTGCTCGAATACTGAATCGGCATGAGATTCTAGAACTTGAGCCGGAAATAAAAAATTTTTCAGATTTGAACTGGTCAAACGCTTGGCAGCTGAGTTTCACAAACCAATCACTTGGTTAGGGCCCTGGACTCGACCGCTCAATTCGCGGCCGGAGTCCCGGTTTTTAAGTTTAATTTGCTCACCAAAACGTCCATCCTGCAGGGCCTCTACTCGGGCGGAAATCTGAAAACCCTGTGGCTGCCCCACCGACATCAACACCATCTGGCCCCTTTTGACCAGCACCGTCGGCCGAATGTCATGACTGCGCAAGGGCACACCAGGCCTGACATCCCGAACCACTTCGGCATGCAGCACTTCCGAGGTTTGCTCCAGCACATTCACCGGCATGACTGAAGCATCGACCTGAACACGTTGAACATGAGTTTCATTGAGCATCATCCCACGCTGCAGGGGCACGCTGGCCATCAAAACCCAGCGCTTGGCAGGCTCGGCAGGGGTTTCTGGCTTGGCTTGCGCCTGCCTTTCGGGGGCTTTGCCCCCCACGCTGACGCGCACGAACTGCTGCCAAACCGGTTGGGTACAGCGCACGCGCACGGTCTCGGCACTGGCGAAGGGTAAATCCATGGTCAATGGCTTGTCACAGGCCCGCACCTTGACACGGGCGTCCATCGGTGCCAGTGACACCTGATCAACAGGCACTTTGCGCGACTGAGCTACCCAGCTTTTCACCGAAGTCTGCAAAACATCCATGGGTAAACCCGAGGAAGCACCCGCTTTAGACGCGTTGGCGGCAAAGGATGGCGCACTGAAAAGCCACACCACCAAACCCAGCAACACTCCCCTGGCGACCAGAAGATCCAGCAGGCGGCACAGGATTTGCGGAGCGTGTTTCATATCGGTGTAGAAGTTTTGACAGTCGGATGATGTGCATGGACACAAGCAAAAACGAGACCAACCCAGACAAGCGGTCAAAACCTGCACAGCGGCAAGCCCTTGCCGCACAAGACCAAAGTTTGCCGCCCTCATCCACCAAGGCCATGCTTTGCCTTGAGCAGACCCCCTCAAAAGGTGACAGAAAAACTTGGCACAAGTTTTGCAGCATTCGACACGAACCCGCTCAACTTGAGTGGCCAACGTCAAAAGACCGACGGGCCGAGATCATCGCAACCCACCGTAGCACAGGAGTCCAGATGAATTTGTTGAACCAAGCACTTGGCGTGCACGAACAGGCTTTGCAAGTCAAAAGCCGCCGCCTTGAAGTGTTGGCACAAAACATTGCCAACGCCGACACCCCGCACTACAAGGCGCGCGATATCGACTTCAAGGCCGTAATGAACGCAGCCCAACAACAAGACACTGCCATGACTGCCACCAACGTCGGGCATTTTGGCGCAGGGGAAGCCATGGGCCACGATGGCATGCGCTACCGCACCCCATTCAACACCTCGTTTGACGGCAACACCGTTGAAATGAGCGTCGAACAAGCCCAGTACGGCAAAGCAGCTGCCGAGTACCAAGCCACCTTGCAGTTTTTGGAAAACCGGGTCAGCAGCGTGCGCAAAGCACTCCGCGGAGATTGAACATGAGCATGGACAACATTTTCGGCATTGCCGGCAGCGCGCTGAACGCGCAACTGACCCGCATGAACGCCACCGCCTCCAACCTGGCCAACGCGGGCACGGTCGCCGGTGCAGAAAAAGACGCCTTTCGGGCCAAACGCCCCGTCTTCAAGGCGCTGATCGACGAGCAAATGACCCATGCCGGAGCGGCCTATGTGGGCGGCGTGAAGATCGACCGCATGGCCGATGACGCAGCACCGCCAAGACGAGTCTCAGACCCCAAAAATCCCTTGGCCGATAAAGACGGTTATGTGTACCAGTCAAACGTGAGCGCAGTCACCGAAATGGTGGAAATGATGGC
>JACCDH010196752.1_pt1 | contig 10069 bp, 7 predicted proteins | sample 7442481 | NCBI WGS metagenome assembly JACCDH01 (sample SAMN15323433, study PRJNA562643) | freshwater metagenome | isolation source: river surface water | place: USA:Blue River Watershed | collected 2017-08-15
CATGCCTTGCATAGCCGCTGAGGGTTCGACGCAGCAACTGCATGCCGAGTCCCCTGTGATCCATGCCGCAGCCGGTACCGTGCGTGAGTGCGACCACGCCATCAATATTGGGGAAGGCGCGCAAGGCATCCGGGTTGCTTCGACGCGCAAAAAAATCGGCGATACCGCGTGCGACCGTAGCAGAACAATTCACGCTAGAGAGTATGCCGATGTAATTACGGGTGGCGACTTGACCGTTACTCCGACGGTAGCCCATGAAGCTTGCCTGTTTTTTTGCCGGTGCTGCTGGCGCCTCTGTACAAAACGCATAGTCACGTTGAAAACTACCCTTGTCATCGCCGAGCGAGCAGTTGTGAACATGCACATGCTCACCTGCCTGAATGCTTCTGCTGGCGAAACCGATAATCTGGTTGTAGCGACGTATTGGATCGCCGGTTTGCAAATCACGCGTGGCGAGCTTGTGCCCGGCAGGAATCAGGCCACGTACCGTGATGTTTTCGATCGATGTGCCTCCAACGAGCTGATGGCGTGCGATGAGTACGTCGTCCAGTGCGTGCAGGCGAATAAAAGCACTGTGCTTGGTCATGGTATTTCCCCCGGCGTGATGGTTTGTTTTTTGAGCATGAGCTTACTACGGAAGCGCCGGACAAATAAGACGCTATACCTGCCCGTTTGTAAATCCGGCCACTAGCCCATGCTTTTTCGAGCTTATGCATTGTGCATCAGTACAGGCTCACCATAGAATAGTCGTGGTGCCTCATTTCCCTGCGTTTCGCCATGGCGGAGAAATTGTGTAACCATTGCGACGAGGCTGTCATTAACATTAACAAAAACATTATTACAAAGCCCACCGGCAGCGCCGGCCAAGCACGAGACACGAGATCATGACAACAAATTACGAAGAAGCGGCGGCCCATCTTTATCCTCTTTGGCAGCATAAAACCCGGTGTTTGAATTTACCTGAGGCGATCCGACCGCGTGATCGTATCGAGGGTTATCGAGTGCAGCAGGCGTTTGGCGAACGCCACGGCGTGTCAGTCGCCGGCTGGAAGATTGCGGCAACAAGTATTGAAGGCCAAAAGCATATCGGTGTGGATGGACCGCTTGCGGGCCGCCTGTTTGCCGATCGTGTTCTTGCGGATGGCGCAAACGTGTCGCTGACCAATAATCTGATGCGCGTGGCTGAAATCGAATTTGCTTTTTGCTTTGGAGAGCGGCTTGCCCCGCGCGCTGCAGGCTACACCACCCCGGAGGTGCTGGATGCCATCAGTACCATGCACCCCTCGATAGAGATACCCGATTCGCGGTTCGAGGATTTCGTGACCGCCGGTGCACCTCAGCTCATCGCCGACCTTGCCTGTGCCAATCTGTTTATATTGGGACCGGGGCAGAGCGACTGGCGCGATTTTGATTACCTCGATGCCGCGATTGAGATCAAACAAAATGATGTTGCTGTCGATCCGGGTTTTGGGCGCAATGTCCTGGGTGATCCACGCGTTGCACTGACCTGGCTTGTCAATGAATTATCACGACTGGGTATCGCTTGCGAACCGGGTCAGTTCGTGACGACTGGTACCTGCCGTGTTCCCATCACGGTGCGTCCCGAAGACCGTATCAATGCGGACTTTGGTGTGCTTGGACGGGTGAGTTGCTCTTTCAGCGAGTAAGCGCGCGAGATCGCTACTGAATTTCAGGCAAGGGTTTTGCCTTCGGCGCATCGCCGTGCTACCGACAATCACCGCATCGCTGTGGCTGCCAATGCCCGGTGCAATGGCGGTTGATGCGACTAAGAAAGCGGCCTGTTATGGCTATCTGCTTGCCTTTGTCGATTTCAGGACGATGGGGGGAATCGCAACGGACGCAATTGCGAAATGCCCGCTGGGCATGAGAAAGAAACGCTGCGCGAACAGATAGTGAAGAAAATGGATGAAACGCCGAAGCGGCAACCCGACTCTGCCGGCACGCTCATTCTTGATTTTCTCAATCAAAAATATCCGTGCCGGTAACGGATCCCCTCTGGATCCGTGAGCCTTGTCAGCGTGAAGCGGGCTTGCGTGGTCGTGCGTAGGGTGAGGCTGCGGGCTGTCGTTTGTTTGCTGCGCGCTGACCTGAAGGTCTGAGAGAGGCATGATCCGGCTCAAGCGTCAGCACTGAATTCTCGGTGATATCCTGACCGATATTGATCTCGCTGCCCATCGTGGTCCTGGGTACCACCAGCGTCGAGCCGGGTTTGGGCTGCATGTTGGCGGGGATGGCATTGGCGCTGCGGATGACTTGCGGCGTGGTTTGGAATCTTGCCGCAATGCTTTCGATACGCTCACGTGCGATGGTCACTTTGTGCGCTGTCCATGAAGACAGTGCCTCAGTCCAGTTTTTCAGGTTCTCGCGGAATTTTTCTGCATTCGATGTAGGAAGCAGTATCTGCGTATCCGTACTACCGGTAATGACCGGACTATTGAACTGAGGATTGAGTGCCTTGAATTCTTCCATAGGCATCTCGGCCAGTTCGGCGGCTAGTTTGAGATCGATATCGCGGGTCTTTTTTACCGACACAAAATACGGCTTGTTTTCAACCGGCGGCAGTTTCACACCGAATTGCGCTGGCGAGGCAATCACGTTCTTGAGTGCCTGCAGCTTGGGATAATAATTGCGTGTCTCATTGGGCATGTAGGCCGACAGACTGTTGTAGTCGATCGGGCGGCCTGCCGCTTTCGCGCGTGCAATCGCGCGCATCACCGAACCCTCGCCCCAGTTGTAAGCAGCCAGCGCCAGCTGCCAGTCGCCAAACATGCCATGCAGCCTTTGCAGATAAGTCAGTGCAGCATCGGTCGAGGCCAGCACATCACGGCGATCATCGCGAAAGGCGTTTTGCTTGAGGTTGAAACTACGACCAGTGCTCGGAATGAATTGCCACATGCCGGCCGCTTTGGCGTGCGAGTAAGCCTGGGGATTGAAGCCCGACTCAATAAAAGGCAGCAGCGCGAGTTCCGTTGGCATCTGGCGCTTTTCCAATTCCTGTACCACGTGGAAGAGATAGCGAGATGCGCGCTGGGCAGTGCGCTGAACACCCTCAGGGCGCGCACCGTACCAGAAGCTGTGATTGGCCACGAGCGGGTTGTTCAGTTCCTGGATCGCGAAGCCTTTGCGAATACGGTCCCAGAGGTCGCCCTGGTCCGCAACATTATTAGTGAATTGCTGATCCAGTAGTTCAGCTTCTGCGGCGGGCATGAGCGTGGCAGGTGCTAATTCGAGCGTCTGCTGGCCCACGTCTTCATATTGAGCAAGCAGCAAGGCGCGATCATGGTCGGCGAAAGCGGTCACATGGAAGAACGAGGCCGCTGCCACAGTCGCAATGCTAGCCAGCGAGGCAGGTTTCAAGTACAGCATAGGGTAGATTTTCCTGAGGGCATGCCGGCGAGGCCGCCCTGTATCAATTGAACACGGAGTCTATTGATTAGATGGAAAGGCCGTCAAGCAGAATATCGCCTGAGTTTGACCATCGAAGGTTTCAGTTTGACAATATTTTAACGATGGGTCTTGCGTATGTTGCTACTTTAATCTTTCATCAGTGAAATGTCAGCGAGCATTCTGGCGCGTCTGGCGGGCTCCTCAGCGATATTGCGATAACCCACTTGGGTTGGGTGAATTTTGTCGCCCGCCAATTCAGCTTCAGGTACCGACAACCAGGTGTCACCCCAGATTTCAGCCACGTCGCGAACCATCTCGCGCTGCGGGAGCTTTGCCTTGGGGGGGAGTACCCAGAACACGCGAGTCCCCGGCTTGACGTTTTCCCGGATTTTATTGAGCTCTGCAATGGTATTAATACCTTGATAATCATTGGTGCCCAAGCTGATGATCAGACTTTTTACCGGAAATTGAGCATTAAAAGTCGGAAGATATTGCTTGTTCCACTTTGACGAGGTCCAGCCCGTGCGTGCAAAGGTGACGCATTCCTTGCGAAACTGTGAAATACCCACCGCAATGCTATCGCCGATTACCAAACATTCCAGCATGCCTAATCCCCTTAAGAAATCGATCTATCCTGCGTTACGGTCACGATGGCTTATCTGCCAATGCTGTCGAAATACCGCGAATCACCTCAGACACCGCAATTCACGTGCCAGTAAAACCGCGAGGTGTCAGAATATTACATAAATAGCAACAAGTTAGGTGCAGGGATTGACTATTCGTTGCGCTAGCTAGACGGCCAACAAATGTGCGTTTTACGGCGAGCTCGTACGTATTTGCGGTGCAGAGTCATGGAAAATCAAGGACTTGACAGCCTTTTTCACGGCCAAAAAAATTGGCAGCCTGATCGACTCAGTGTCTCTCTTAATGGTTTGATATCGAAAAAAGCCTTTTTTGGCTTCGCAGGCGGGATAGGCAGCAGCGCAGATGGCCGCAACCGAAAATTTCTCCAGGTATCGATGGCGGTCGTTGTGATTGGATTGGCGGAAAATCGTCAGTCAGGGCGCTGGCCTATAATGCCCCGGTAGACCTTGTCAAAATTCAACGCCCGAAAAGTCGGGCGGTACCAGCGAAAAATTCCCGGGGATCGCGGCCGACATGCAAAACAAAACAAAAATTTTTCTGTGGCTGGCCGTGGCCTTGAGCGTGGTGCTGGCGCTGGTTTTCTTGCTGAAGGCACCTTCACGGGAACCTTATGTGGAGGAAGCGCCGCAGGCCGCAGACAACTTTGCCGTGAACTCCCTGGCTGCCTTTAATCTTTCTCATGTGAAATACATCGAGTCGGTGGCAAAAAACCGGGTGGCTGCCTGTATTAGCAGGCGCTACAAAATCACCTCGGACGCGGCAAGAAAGATCACGCAGTTGGCCGAGCAGGTGGCCGGCAAACATGATCTGGACCCGAACTTGATTCTGGCCATCATCGCCAATGAGTCCAAATTTCATCCCTTGTTGGTCAGCCCCGTTGGCGCGCTGGGTCTGATGCAGATCATGCCCAATGTGCACAAGCGCAAACTGGCGGCTTACGGTGGAGAGAACGCGGCACTCAATCCTGAAGTCAACATGATGATCGGTGCCGGGATTATCAGCAGTTTCATTCGTCAGACAGGCTCTCTGGACGGCGGCCTCGCGATGTACGTGGGCGCAGGCTTTGACACTTCGCACCCCTATGTTTACAAAGTCAAATACGAACTGGATGTATTCCGTGATTGTGCCAACGGTATCGTTCGAAACACGCCCGATCCTTCCGCATCGAGAGCCGCCAAATCAAGCGGATCTGAGCCTGAAGAATCGCCGCCTGCGGACGCAGTGGACAACGAAAAATAAACAGGAAGACGCTGAGTAAGTCCACGTTTTATGCCGAGCCAGCCAAGTTATGCGACGCGGGGCCAGGCAAAACCAAGCACTTATCACGATTAATTTTTCTGAAAAACTTTCCGGTTTTATTTAATCAGTGCCCCTTAGGAAATGACGCACTGACGGCCGGCACGCCCGCCACTTTTTACTCGCTGCGGCGTTTTCGTCCTGCGAGATCTGAAAAAGGGCGCTTACTTGGGCACGCCCTCATCGCTTGATGACGGCTCAGGCGCGATGATCCCTGATGGGCCTGCTTCGTTTTTCCATCCCAGACTCGTCGCTAACTCCTGCGCAAGACGCTGATAGCCTTTGATGGTGAAATGGGTCAGGTCTTTCGACATCAGCGATGGATTGGCCAGCAGCCATGCATAGGCCGAACCTTGTCCCCCCATGGCTGTCTGCATGCTCCAGACTTTGCACGCATAACGCGCACCTACTTCTTTTTGAATGCTGGATATTTTTTCGTGGATGGCAGAAAACCGCAGCAAGTCCACAGCCGAGTACTCATAGATCACGCGGTCTCGCGGTTTGACCTTGTGCCCGCTTTTGTCTCGCTGCGCTTGTATATTCTTATTTTTGCTTGGCTTCTTTACCTTGCGTGACCGAGGTACCAGAATGCCCCGATCACCAGGCGCAATCAACAGGCATTCTGATTGTGGAAAAACTTGCCGCAGATTTTTCAGCGATTGATCCAGCGTTTTTGTATAGCCTGCTGCATCGAAAGGTGCCGCATTGCCTTCATTAGTGCCGTATTCCAGCATGACCAGATCGTATTTTCTGTCCTTAAAATACTCAGCAAAATATACGGGATCCAACTGCTGCCACGCGCGAACCGTTGCGCCCGGTATTCCAAAGGAATCCAGCGTGGCGACCGGAGCCTGCCGATAATTCAAAAACATGCCGTTCAGCTGCACCGGCCTCTCGCTCACGCGAATTTTCAGCAGAGATAATGGACGATTACCGACGATGGTCAGAGAGCCAAAGCCCTGCGCGCCATCGAGGCTGATTTTATTCTCCGGGCCATCATCGACACTGATCGAGATACTGCCATTCCCCGGTGCCTGATGAAAAAACAGCTCGATGCTGTTGACATCGGCTTCGCCAGATTCGTTACGCACATCAAAATACAGGTAGGCGTCTGGTTCACCTTGCAACACATTCAGACCAACGCCGGTGGGTATGCCTGCGTTGCGTGCAATGTAAGTCAGCTCTGATTTCCACCGGTCCATGCAGTGCTTGCGCAGTGGCAGGTTCACACCCGCTCGGCCCATCGTGAAGGGAATGAATTGCGTTCGGGCTTTCAGCCCCTGCGCCAGAAAAATACGTTTCAGCTCATAAGTGAAGGATCCCGCGGCCAAGTGGCTATCCCCCCAGATGCCGACTCGCATCGCCTGCGAGCGCGAGGTGCCCGGTCGCGTTACTACCGGCGCGCTCTGTGCGGTATCCGGCTTCTGAACAACGCCTGACCCGAGTCGCGTGGTCAGTATGCCCAGTTCATCGAGTTCTTCGGCATCGGGAGGTTCAAGTATGTCTTTGTTCTGCTGCGAAGGTGTCGGGTTGATCTTGTTCTTGACTGGACACTGCAGATCGCTAACCACCGAGCCCTGCTGGAAGACAAAATGTCGCCCAGGCTCAATCGCCAGCGATGTGAGTGGTGCACAGGTTATCACCAGTAGCAGCAAGCCAGTGCAAGCAGCTGCCGCAGAGCGAGCGCTGGCAATGAAAGATTGCGTCAGCATGTGCGACAGGCCTGTTGCATGGAATCTTTGGGTTTGCGTGTCCAGTTTTTCATCTCAATTATCTTGGGGAGGATCGATCGTTTTTACAACGGCCGCAGCGATTCGTTGCAGGCCCTGTGGGCTGAAATGAATGCCATCATCAGCGCGAAGGTTGATTTTTTTTCCTTCTTCAGTCGTCATGAAACGGACGTAAGGCTGATCGAGACGGCCAATCAATGCTTCGGTCGAGACAAAGTCAAAGCCGTATTTTTTCATGTTATCCCGGAAAATCGGATTTTGAACAGTCGCACCCCGGTGTACGCGTGTCTCTTTCATCGTCGGCAGACCGATCCAAACTAAATGTACCTTTTTTTCTTTTGCAAATTCACAGATCTCACTGACTCTCGCACTGTAGCGTTCCTCCCATTCCGGCGATGGAAAACGAATCACTTGTTTTTTTTCGTAGATATCCCAGGGATCATTCGGCCCCAGAAATACAGCGACGGTGGTCAGTTTGTGCGCAACAATTTCGTTTTTTATTTTTTCAACCCAATCCAGCTGACGTTTGATGCTCAATCCGGTGCTTTGCTGACTTTCGTTACGCAATAGCCAATCGGGATGCGCCGCTTTCAGCTGGCGCATGATGATCGGTGCGATACCCTGCATCATTGAATCGCCCGCAAACAAAATACGTTCTACGCTGGGTCTGCTTGGTTTTTTGGGGGGCGCCTCAGCTGCTGGCTTTAGCGGTGCGGTTTCAACTTCCGGCGTCGGATGATTGACGGGAGCCGTGCGCAGCAACAGAAAACCAAGCAGCGACAGCAGCAGGGCCATCACCACAGCAATGATTCGGTATTTATTGTTCGGTATGGGCATCAGTTCGCGCTCAGGATATCTCACTGGCTTTGGCAGGTTGCGTATGCACTTGTCATCGTTTATTGCTGACGCTGCAAGGCACCACCTTCAAAGTTTTGTTGATTTCGTTCGTTGCCGGAACGGGCAGGCCAGATACGCGCAAAATTTCGGTTGTCATTGCGCGTACGCCTTTTTTGGTCAGATGAATATGGTCTTTGCCAAAATACTCTTTATGACTCTGCCCGATGGAGCGCCAGTCAATCAGTTTGACGTTCGGAAAATCCTTGCTCATATTTTTGAGTAGCTCGTTATTGGATTTTTCCCAGCGGCGTGGCGCCTTGACGTTAATGAAGACGACCTGACGTACCGTGGAGAGCAGTGTCATCACTTCCCTGACTTGCGCTTCGTACAAATAACCATTTGTCCCCAGATGAATGATGACGATGTCGGCCAGTTCATTTTTTTCTTTCAGCTCCCGTAGACGGGTCAAGCCATCCTTGCCCTGACGGCCAATTGCGGCATCAATTTCCAGGCCTTCGACTTTCTTTGCCAGATGATCACTTGCGCCCAGCAAGACTGAATCGCCGAGCACGGTAATCAGCGGTTTTGACTTGATAGAAAATTTATTCGATACAGAGCGAATACAGGCGGCACGCATCTGGTGAGCCGCAATCTCGCTTTCATGTGGCGAGTCGTCAGCCTGCGATACTTCATCGCTGACCAGGTTGGCAAGTACCTTGTTCTTTTCAACGGGTGCAGGACGTATTTGTATCGTTAAAACTGCTGATGCAATACCGACGATACAGACCAAATAAAACCCATAGCGTTTTTGTGCCGGCCATCGAAATACTTCGCCTGTTCTGACCGGATTTTCAATCAGCTGGTAAGAGAGTTCTGTCACTATCAGAGTCAGTGTCAGGCGGATTGCCGCCTGTACCCAGGCGTTATCAGAGAGTTCGAATTCGGGACGCAGCAAAGCGAAGACAGGCCAGTGCCACAAATACAGCCCATAGGATCGCTTGCCCAGCCAGGCGAGTGGGCGAACGCTGAACCAGGCGGATAAAGTGCTGTCTTTTTGCGAAGCGGCGAATACCAGCCCAATCGAAAACAGACATACCCAGAAAAAACCACCCTGATACAAGGCGCGGTCATATTCCGTCACGAACAGCATTGCCCACAGCAGAGCGCTGATGCAGATAACGCCAAGAAAATCAGTCAGCGCGCGCGTGACTTGTGTCCCGGGCGAGGCATGTGACTTCCATGGATTCCAGGCAGCGGCCAGGCTTGCGCCCAAAAATAATCCCATGGTGTGTGTATCCGTCCCCAGATAAATACGGCTGGGGTCCTGAGACTGGGGGTAGCCATATCTGGCGGACAAGTAAATCATCCATCCCGAGCTCAATAGCGCGAGGGCAGCTGCGACGAACAAAACGCCACGCTCTCGGAAATGATGCAATATCACCAGCAACAGCAAAGGCCATGCAATGTAGAACTGCTCTTCGATGGCCAGCGACCATAGATGTTGTAACAGGGCAGGGCGGCCGGACATTTCGAAATACGACTGCTCCGAAAAGATTTGCCACCAATTCGAAAAATAAAAAAGCGCAGGCAGTAAATCGGAACGCGTGCGCCAAGCCGCATCTCTGACCAACCACTCAGTGATCAGAATGCAAAAAATAAGCAAAACCAGCACCGCCGGAAATAATCGGCGTGCGCGTTTCAGATAAAAATTACCAATCGCGATCGTGCCATCCGTCTGGAATTGCCGGATTAACTGAGCCGTAATAAGAAAGCCCGAGACCGTGAAAAAGATATCGACACCCAGAAAACCCGAAGAAAACAAGCCGGGAATATCCAGGTGATAAAGAATGACGGCGAGTACCGCGAATGCACGCAAGCCTTCAAGGCCAGGCAGATAGTCGGTATGTTTCTGCTGGTGCGTCACAGCGATGCTCGGAAAATGCAGACCGCTGATTATATGGAGTAATCAGCGTTTATGATAAAGCTTTGACACGAAATTATGATTTCGTGAGCTTGTGCGGCAAATATTGCCAAATTGTTAATCTGCTTACTATCAGTTCATTGCGTTCTCGATCAGGGCGAGCAAGTCGTCGTAATCATCTACCGCCGTAAATTGAGGGAATTGGGCTTTGACATTCTCGGGTGCGTGGAAC
>JACCDH010906389.1_pt1 | contig 10069 bp, 10 predicted proteins | sample 7442481 | NCBI WGS metagenome assembly JACCDH01 (sample SAMN15323433, study PRJNA562643) | freshwater metagenome | isolation source: river surface water | place: USA:Blue River Watershed | collected 2017-08-15
GTGACCCGTGAGCCGCGCTGGGCTGTGGCCCACAAATACCCGGCACAAGAAGAAATGACCACCGTGCTGGCCATCGACGTGCAGGTGGGCCGCACCGGCAAGCTTACCCCGGTTGCCAAATTGGCGCCGGTCTTTGTGGGCGGCGTCACCGTGACCAACGCCACGCTGCACAACGAACTCGAAGCACGCCGCAAAGACGTGCGGGTGGGCGACACCGTGATCGTGCGCCGTGCGGGCGATGTGATCCCCGAGGTGGTGTCGGTGGTGCTCGACCGCCGCCCACCCGATGCGCCGCAATTCACCATGATGAGCCACTGCCCCGTGTGCGGCAGCTTGGCCGAACGCGAAGAAGGCGAGGCCGACCACCGCTGCACGGGTGGACTATTTTGCAGCGCCCAGCGCAAGCAGGCGGTCTGGCATTTTGCGCACCGCCGCGCCATGGACATTGAGGGCTTGGGCGACAAACTGGTGGACCAATTGGTCGACTCGGGTCGCGTCAACACCCTGGCTGATCTGTACAGCTTGCAACTGCAGGACTTGGCGGGCATGGACCGCATGGCCGAGAAGTCGGCCCAGAACCTGCTGGACGCGCTGGAAAAATCCAAACAAGCGACCTTGCCGCGCTTTGTGTTTGGTCTGGGCATTCGCCATGTGGGCGAAGCCACGGCCAAGGAACTGGCCCGTCATTTTGGCCAGCTGGCCGCCATCATGGACGCCAGCGAAGATGCTTTGTTGCAGGTCCCCGATGTGGGCCCCATCGTGGCGCACAGCATCCACACATTCTTTGCGCAAGCGCACAACCGCGAAGTGGTGCAGGCCCTGCGCGATGCCGGCATCCATTGGGCCGAGGGCGATGCCCTGGCGCCGACCGAAATGCCCTTGGCCGGTCTGACCGTGGTCCTCACAGGCACTCTGCAAAGCATGGGCCGGGATGAGGCCAAGGACAAACTCGAAGCTTTGGGGGCCAAAGTGGCGGGCTCGGTCAGCAAAAAAACCAGCTATGTGGTGGCCGGCGCCGAAGCGGGCAGCAAGCTCGACAAGGCGCAAGCGCTGGGCATCCAGGTGCTGGACGATGCAGGCTTGGCCATGTTGTTGAACGGAGAAAAACCATGACGGTGCGTGACATTCTCAAAATGGGCGATGAGCGCCTGTTGCGTGTGGCCCCTGCGGTGACGCAATTTGATACGCCTGAGTTGCACGCCTTGGTGGCCGACATGCTGGAGACCATGACGGCTGCGAATGGCGCAGGCCTGGCTGCGCCCCAGATTGGTGTGAACCTGCAGGTGGTGATCTTTGGCACGGGTGCCATCAATCCACGCTATCCGCATGAGCCAGCGTTTGCGCAAACCGTGCTCATCAACCCCGTGATCACCCCATTGGGCGCTGAAGAGCAAGAGGGCTGGGAGGGCTGCTTGTCCGTGCCCGGCATGCGGGCCATCGTGCCGCGCTGGCAACGCATCCGTTACACGGGTTTCGACGTCCAGGGTCAGGTGATTGACCGTACCGCCGATGGTTTTCACGCCCGGGTGGTGCAGCATGAATGCGACCACCTGATCGGCAAGCTGTACCCCATGCGGGTGCGTGACTTCAGCCGATTTGGCTTCACCTCGGTGTTGTTTCCGGGCTTGGACGACAACACCGACGATTGAAAACTCAAAGTCCTTTGAGTTTTTCCAGGGCCGACAGCAAAGTGGTGTCTTGCTTGGCGAAACAAAACCGGATGACTTTCTGGTCAAAACCGCCGCCATAAAAAGCCGACAGCGGAATCGCGGCCACACCGATCTCGGTGGTCAGCCATTTGCAAAAATCAGCTTCACTCAGGTTCTTTTCCGGCACGGACAGCGCCGAAATGTCCACGCACTGGAAGTAGGTGCCTTCGCCTGGCAGCAGTTTGAACTTGGTGTGGGCCAAACCCTCTCGGAACAGGTCCCGCTTGCGCTGGTAGAACGCTGGCAATTCAAGATAGGGTTTGGGGTCTGCCATGTAACGCGCCAATGCGTGCTGCATGGGGGTGTTCACGGTGAACACGTTGAACTGGTGCACTTTTCGAAATTCCGCCGTCAGTGCTGCCGGTGCGGCCACGGTGCCAATTTTCCAGCCGGTCACATGGTAGGTTTTGCCAAAGCTTGAGACGATGAAAGCCCGTGCCGCCAGACCTGCAAAATGGGCGGCACTCCAGTGCTGGTTGGGGGCATAGACCATGTGCTCATAAACCTCGTCACTGATCAGGATGATGTCGGTCGGGTCCAGAATTTCCTGCAGGGTGAGCATGTCCTGGCGAGACCAGATCATGCCGCTGGGGTTGTGGGGTGAGTTGATCAGGATGGCGCGTGTTTTGGGGCTGATGGCCGCACGGATCTTGTCAAAGTCCGGACGGAACGTGCCAGGGGTCAGGGGAACGCGCACGACCACGCCACCAGCCAGTTCGATGTTGGGCACATAGCTGTCGTAGCACGGCTCCAGCACAATGACTTCATCACCGGGATGCACGATGGCCAGGATGGTCGTCAGGATGGCTTGTGTGGCCCCTGCCGTGACGGTGATTTCGCTGACCGGGTCGTAGTGGCGACCATACAAAGTTTCGATCTTTTGAGAGACCGCTTCGCGCAAGGGCGCGACACCCGTCATGGGCGGGTATTGGTTCAGGCCCTCACGCATGGCGTCGTCGACCAGATCCAGCAAGCGCGGATCGCAGTGGAAGTCCGGAAAACCCTGCCCCAGGTTGACAGCGCCTTTTTCGGCTGCCAAGGCAGACATGACGGTGAAGATGGTGGTGCCCATGTTGGGGGCTTTGGAGACCAGGTTCGGTGTGCGTGCGTTCATGGCGTTTAACAAAGAAAGGTGTGGAATACGAGGGGTCAGAGTTCGTAATCGTTGACATGACCGGTCATGGCTTTGGCGATCAGCGGTGCAGTCAGTCGATCACTGAGCAATTGTGCGAAATGGTAGACAAAGTGGCGCAGGTAGGCGCCGCGCTTGAAAGCCACGCGGGCCACGTTCATGCCCAGCAGATTGCCCAAGGGTCTGACGGCCAGGTCCTGAACCGGATCGTCCTTGACGGCCATCTCGGCCACGATGCCAATGCCCAGACCCAGCCGGACGTAAGTTTTGATGACGTCAGAATCGATGGCCTCTAGCGCGATGCGCGGCTCAAGTTTTCGGGCTGCAAAAGCTTGGTCGATTCGGCTTCGACCCGTAAACGACGGGTGGTAAGTGATCAAGGGTTGAGCGGCAATGTCTTCCAGCGATATGTGTTCTTTCGCTGCCAAAGGATGATCCAGGGGCAGGACCAACACATGTTGCCATTCATAGCAGGGCAGGGTCACCAGCTCTTCATAAGCGGACAAAGATTCTGTAGCGATGCCAATTTCAGCGGTGTCATCGAGCAGCATTTTGGCCACTTGGTCGGGGGCGCCTTGGTGCAGACTGATGTTGACCAGCGGGTATTTATCGCGCAGCTTGGCCACCGGCAAAGGCAAGACGTAACGCGCTTGGGTGTGGGTGGTAGCAATGGACAGGGTGCCACTGTCCTGGGCGCTGTATTGGTCACCTATTTTGCGCAAATTGCCCACTTCACGCAGGATCACTTCGATGCTCTGCAGGACATGCTGGCCAGGCTCGGTGATGCGTTTGAGGCGTTTGCCATGCCGGGCAAAAATCTCGATGCCCAGCTCCTCTTCGAGTTCAATGATGGCTTTGGACACGCCCGGTTGCGAGGTGTGTAAGGCCTTGGCTGTTTCGGTGAGGTTCAGGTTACGTCGGGCAGCTTCTTGAACGAAGCGAAATTGGTGAAGGTTCATATGCTTGATGTCATATTGATCACCATCATTATGCTTTATGAGTCTATGCGGATGCTGCGGCGATGTCAGCCAACAGCGCCGTCATGGCTGGATGCTCGCCCACCGATGGGGTGAGTTCAAACGCCATCTGTGGATAAGCCAAGCGCAGCTCATCGACCAGTTTGGGCAGATCTTCTCTGGCATGTCGGCCTACGCCCAGAAACATGGGCACGATGCGCAGTCGGGTCAAGTTCTGAGCCATGAGTTGCTCGACCACCGTGGCCAGATCGGGCGTGGTCAATTCCAGAAATGCACATGCGACAGGAAGATCCGGCCAGCGCTGGCGCATGCTTTGGGCGACGGCATCGATGGGCAGGCGCCACAAGGGATCGCGTGATCCGTGGGCAAACAAAATAACACCAGTGCCGACAGGAAGTTGTTGTGTCATCGCCGTAAGACCATCCACCAAAATGCGGCCAAGGATATGGCGCTGTAAATCAAGGAGGGCGCTGCTGACGTGAGCCAAGGCTCCCAGTTTTGCAAGTCACCAACAAAGCGGAAGACGTTGTTGAGCAATGAAAAACTGATGCCTGCCAGCACACCCAAAAACACATGGCCTGCAATTTGTCCTGTGCGAAAGTGCAAATAGGCAAACGGCAAAGCCAGAACCAGCATCACCAAGCAGCTCAAGGGGTAGAACACTTTGCGCCAGAATTCAATTTCGTAGCGCTGGGAGTTTTGATTGTTGCTGGACAAATGCCGCATGTATTTGAACAGCTCCCAAGTCCGCATGCGATCGGGGGTGAGCAACGCTGCCGCCACCATGTCAGCGCTGATCTCGGTAGGCCAAAGCAGCTCTTGATGCTTTTGGGAGACGTATTTCAGCGTGCTTGATGACTTTTCTATACCAACCGTTTTTTGGGCAACTTGCTGCAAAGCCCATTGCCCGTTGTGTATGTCAGCTTGCTCGGCGGTGGTGATGCCCAGCAATTGGCCTGCCTCGTTGAACTCGTGGATGCGCACATTGCGCATGTGCGCGATGCCATCGAAACTGCGCACATTGACCGCGAAATGACGCTCATTTTGTTTTTCTTTGAGCCACGCGCCGGTTTGGCCAATGGTCAAATGACCCTGGTACAGCGCTTTGACTTGTATGGCCTGCCGATCGGCCCACGGGGCGATGTAATCACCGATCACAAAGGTCAGACCCACAAAAATCACCCCAAGGCGCAGCAAGGTGACCAATGCGCGCAATGGGTCAAGCCCACCCGTTCGCAAAATGGTGAATTCGGAACTTTGAGCCAAGCGCGCCATCACGAAAATACAACCAATCAGCACCGACAAAGGCAGCAATTGGTACAGATGCTCGGGAACCTTCAACGCAATGTAGAGCAAGGCTTGTTGCAATTGATAGCCTTGAGCCGCGTGTTTCGCGACAGCTTGCAGCTCATCGACGAGGTCAAAAAACATGAACAAGGCCAAAAATCCGACAGCCACAAAAGCCACGGCTGTGATGATCTCGCCATGCAAAAGACGCCGGACGGTTTTCATTTCAGCCCTCCCTTGGCGTCTGTTTTACGCACCCAGAAAGAACGCCAGGACCCATTCATGTGGCGAGCCCACAACCAGCTTGCCGCAAGCAAAAAGACGCAGCCATGCAGGGCAATCAGGAAAGACAAGAGCTGCACGCGACCGGTTGCCACCCAGCTTTGACCCACGTTCAGCATGTTGTAGTAGGCGATGAAAATGAACAAGGCCAGTCCCAGGTGGTAGCTTTTGCCGACACGTGGGTTGATGGCCGAGACGGCCAATGCGAGCAACACCAAGTTGATGGCCGCCAGGCCCAAGCCCAATCGCCAACCGAGCTCACCCAGGTTTTCACGTGTCGGATTCTTCAACAAGTCCCAACTGGCGGTGTGTCGGCTGCTGAGCGATTCGTTGGCCGGCAAAACATCGTCATCCACCAGCACTTCGTAATGCTCAAACTGTGTCAGGCGTGTTTCACCCGTGGCGAGGTTGGTGGACCATTGTTGGCCTTTTTCCAGCTTCAAAAATCGTTCGTTACCCACCAAGTCGATGCGTCCTTGTTGTGCCGTGGTGACGATTTCCAGACCGGCTTCGATGCTGGACACAAAGACGTTTTTGCCAAAACGGTTGTCCGGGCTGTCTTTGTCGATGAAAAAAACGCGCTTGCCCCCTGAAGACTCCTGAAATTGCCCAGGGGCTATCCGCTCAAGGTCATTGCGTTGTTCGTAACGGTGTTGCAGTTCTTGGATTTGAAGGTTGCTCCATGGCCATGCGAACAGCGCCAACAAGACGATGATCAGCAACACAGGCCAAGCAAAACGCAACAGTGGCTTGACGAAATTGGCCAGCCCCTGACCACTGGAGAACCAGATCACCATCTCGCTGTCGCTGTACATGCGAGAAAGTGTGGAAACCACTGCAATGAACAAGCTCAGCGTGATGATGGTGGTCATTTGGCTCAAAACACTGAAGCCCATGACCAGCAATACTTCGGAGGGGTTGACGCTGCCTCGGCTGGCTTGCCCCAGAGTCCTAATCAAAATGACGGTCATCACGATGGTGATCAATATCACCAGCGTGGCACCGAAATTGCGCGCAAGGTCCTTGCGTAAAGAGGAATGGAATAACATTGGCAGGAAGGAAAAACTGAATTATGAACTTCGAAATCCAAAAACGTGCCTTGTCCCGTGTCATTCGTGACGATCTTGATGCTTTGATTGTTTTCTGGCCCTCGCAACCAGATGCGACTTCCACAGAAAAAGATCCCATCAGCACCCTGGTACAGCAAGCGGTCCAAAAGGGTGACTTCGAGCTCAAAACAGGTTCTGTTTTGAGCACCTACGGACAGGCGGGCACCAAGGCACGCCATGTGATCGTGGCATGCACAGGTGAAAACAAAGCGACACAGATTCGAGTCGCCGCGACGGCTGCTTGGGCTGCGCTGAAGTCCGCCAAGGTCAAGCACCTCGGTGTTTACGCACATGGCCAATGGTCGGCCAACAGCCTGCAGTCGGCGGCAGCGGCGCTGGCTGACGCCAGTTACATCTACACCACGACTTTGAGCAAACCTTCATACAGGTCTTTGAAGCAGATCACGTTCAGTGCATCAGAAGTCAATGCGGCGCACAAAACAGCTCTGGCGCAGGCACAAGCCCTGTCGGCGGGTGTTGAATTGGCCAAAGAATGGGCCAATCGCCCGGCCAACCACGCCACGCCCACCATGCTGGCCCAGGCGGCTCAAGCCATGGCCAAAGGTGCGGCATTCAAATGTGAAGTCTTGGGACCCAAAGAGGTCGCCAAACTGGGCATGGGCTCTTTCATGGCGGTGGCTCGGGGTGCTGCTGAGCCTTTGCGTTTCATCGTGATGCGCTACAACGGCGCGGCCAGCACACAGGCACCGGTCGTGCTGGTGGGCAAGGGCATCACCTTCGACACTGGAGGCATCTCGATGAAGCCTGCGGCTGAAATGGATGAAATGAAATACGACATGAGCGGCGCGGCCAGTGTGCTGGGTGTGTTCAAGGCTTTGGGGGAACTCAAGCCAGAGATCAACGTGGTGGGCCTGATCCCCGCGACTGAGAACATGCCCGATGGCCTGGCAGTCAAGCCCGGTGATGTGGTCACCAGCATGAGCGGTCAAACCATCGAAATCCTGAACACCGATGCAGAAGGGCGCTTGGTCTTGTGCGATGCATTGACCTATGCCGAGCGCTTCAAGCCCCAGGCCGTGATCGACATCGCCACCTTGACAGGCGCTTGTGTCATCGCCTTGGGAGGGGTTCGATCAGGCTTGTTCACCAGCGACGACGAATTGGCGCAACAGCTGCAGCAAGCGGGTGACAACGCTGGCGACTTGTGCTGGCGCATGCCGATGGACGATGAATACGCCGAGGGCCTGAAAACCCGTTTTGCCGATGTGGCCAATGTGGCCGGCCGACAAGCCGGATCGGTGACCGCTGCCAAGTTCTTGCAGCGTTTTGCCAAGAAATACCCCTGGGCGCATCTTGACATTGCTGGCACAGCTTGGCGCAGTGGGGCAGCCAAAGGCGCCACAGGCCGCCCGGTGGCCTTGCTGATGCATTACCTCTTGTCCAAGGCGAGCACGCCAGCCCGAGCCCCTCGTCGTCGATGACTGTGGCCATGACCCGAATTGAATTCCATTTCAACGCGCCAGAGCGCTTGCAATACGCCTGTCGCCTGCTGCGCAAAGCCAATGCACAAAACTTGCGCATTGGGGTGCTGGGCTCGGCGGTGGCTTTGCGCCAACTCGATTCGGCTCTGTGGACCTTTTCCGCAGCGGATTTTTTGCCACACAGCACGGCAGCTGACAGCCCAGAAGTGCAAAACGCCTCGCCGATTTTGTTGAGTGAAGATGCCGACCTGTGCGCCGGGCGGCAAGTGCTGGTCAATTTGGGCGATGAGGTGCCAGCAGGTTTTGAGCGCTTTGAGCGCTTGATTGAAATCGTGGCGGTGGACGACCATGGACGCATGACGGCGCGCCAGCGATGGAAGCATTACACCGCCCAGGGCTATGATTTGTTGCAACACGATTTATCCAAACGGAGCGCGTCATGAACATGGATTCACCCTCTGGCGCAGCATCCGCAGTCATTCCAGTGCTGACCCATGTCGTGCCCACGTCCGATATCCCGGCCGCTGTTCTGGTCGCATTGGATGCCCGTATGGCCGAGAAAGCCTCTGTGTTGGCGCTGTCTGCGGAACTGATGCAAAACCTGCGACCCGAGCTCGACCGCATGGCCTCGGAGCTGGTGCAGCGAAGCGTTGAAGGCATGTGGGCCAAACGCGCTGAAATCTACAAAAACATCAGCCGATCACCTGACGAGGACAGGTGATTTAGGTTTTCCCTGAGTCACAAATTGCATCAATTGCAGTATGGTTCAGCGTTGCTTGATTGAAGCAATTTCTAATTCGGAGTTCTTATGAAATTTTCAGGTCATCGTTCTTTGTCTGTGGTCGCTGTGGCCGTCGCTGCCGTGCTTTTGGCGGCCTGCGGCAAGAAAGAAGCAGCATCGGATGCGCTTGTGATCAAAATTGGCCACGTGGGCCCGGTCAGTGGTGCCATCGCTCACTTGGGTAAAGACAACGAAAACGGCGCCCGGATGGCGATTGAAGAACTCAATGCTGCCGGCCTGAAAATGGGTGAGAAAGTCGTCAAGTTTGAATTGCTGGCTGAAGATGATGCCGCTGACCCCAAGCAGGGCACGGCGGCCGCGCAAAAGCTGGTGGATGCCAAAGTCAACGGCGTGATCGGCCACCTGAACTCTGGCACCACCATTCCGGCCTCACAGATTTACAACACGGCAGGTATTCCCCAGATTTCGCCATCGGCGACCAACCCCAAATACACCCGTCAGGGCTACACCGGCGCTTTCCGCGTGGTGGCTGACGACGTGCACTTGGGCGGCACGCTGGGCAAATACGCAGTGGAAACCCTCAAAGGCAAGAACATTGCCGTGATCGACGACCGTACCGCTTACGGCCAGGGTGTGGCCGAAGAATTCAAAAAGGGCGCGACCGCTGCTGGCGGCACCATCGTGGGCCATGAGTTCACGACCGACAAGGCTTCTGACTTCAACGCCATTTTGACCACCTTGAAGGCCAAAAAACCGGATGTCGTCTTCTTTGGCGGTATGGACGCTGTGGCTGGCCCGATGCTGCGCCAGATGAAATCCCTGGGCATCAACGCCAAATTCATGGGCGGCGATGGCATCTGCACCACCGAGTTGGCCAAGCTGGCTGGTGATGCCATGAAAGACGAGACCGTTTTCTGCGCTGAAGCCGGCGGTGTGGAAGGCGAGCAAAAAGCCGGCATGGACAAGTTTCGTGCAGACTTCAAAGCCAAGTTCAACGCTGACGTGCAGGTCTATGCACCTTATGTGTACGACGCCGTGAAAGTCATGGCGACCGCCATGGTGAACGCCGGTTCTGCCGATCCAGCCAAGTATTTGCCCGCTCTGAAAGCCATCAAATACAAAGGCGTGACCGGTGACATCGTGTTTGACGAAAAAGGCGACATCAAGAACGGCGCTTTGACCCTGTACACCTACAAAGGTGGCGAACGCGCCCAGTTGGCCGTGGTTCGCTGAAGCCACCCGCCCCCTAACGGGGGCGTTTGGGCATAAAAAAAGCCTGCACTTGCGTGCAGGCTTTTTCATTTCTGGCGGAACAGGCGGGATTCGAACCCGCGGTGGGCTATTAACCCACACACGCTTTCCAGGCGTGCGACTTAAACCACTCATCCA
>JACCDH010366998.1_pt1 | contig 10065 bp, 10 predicted proteins | sample 7442481 | NCBI WGS metagenome assembly JACCDH01 (sample SAMN15323433, study PRJNA562643) | freshwater metagenome | isolation source: river surface water | place: USA:Blue River Watershed | collected 2017-08-15
AATACTTTCTATTTTTTTATGCGTCAAAAAAATAAAGATTTATTATATAAAAGATATAGAATTATATTATTTCAATCCAATGAATCAACAAATTTTATTTTATAAAAAAACATGCCCCTATTGTACAAAACTTTTCGATTTACTTCAAAAATCTCCCCGATTAATGAACCAATTTTTAATCATATGTGTCGATGATAAACGTTATCGCATACCTAAACAAATAAAATCTGTCCCATCGGCAATTATTACTTCACCCACCGGTGAACCCCAAGTTTTTAGTGGAACAAATCTTTTTAATTGGGTAAAACATAGAATTCACAGTCAAGAACGATCACATCAACCCGTACAAAGAACAAATAATCCTGATCCCCGTTATCAACAACACGAACAACGACAAAAATTACAACAAAAAGAACAAAATTTTAAACAATTAGAACCACAAGAGTGGGACTCTTTTATGATGAATAATTTATCTGGTACTTTTGCTTTTATTGACGATCATGAAAATGAAAAATTAACAGATCGAAATGGTTATTCGGTATTAACAAATTTAAATAATTTCCGCATTATTACACCCGAAGATGATGGTATGAAAAATAAAGGAGATATCAAACCCGTCGCATACAGCACTGATGACGCAAATTTACAAATACCTTATAACCAAAATTCTAAAGGAAATCCTTTTGCCGATTCACGTCAAGAACCACAATATAATTCTACTCAATATAATCCAAATCAATATAACTCGCAACCTCAAATGAATAACGCTTTCGATCCTAATATGTTTAGAGATCAAAATTATGAAGGAAATGATAGTCGAGCAAATTCAAGAAAATCACAATTTGACTCACAAATGGAAGCATTCAAAAATCAACGCGATATGGGTATGCCTCAACCACTCCGAAGAATGTAAAATTATCCTTATTTTTTTAACAAATTATATTATTTATAAAAAAAATAATATAATTTTTTAATTTTCGTTTGAATATAAAGAGTAAATAGATAAAGAATATATAGTAATATACTATTTTATAAAAATGGCGTCGCTAACTCAAATTCGAACTGTATTTATTCAACAACTTGACAGTTTTGTGGAAGAGATTTCCACTCTTTATCCTGAAGAAAGAGAAATTATGCTTTTTGCTGAAAAGTATAAACTAATTAAAGGAGCAAATAATAAATTTGTGATTGAAAGTTTTGTTACTTATGTTCTTCCCCTTCGTGATCAAATTCTTACTAAAAATGAAGATTTCTTTCTGAGTGGTGGTGGACAAGAAGCAATTAAAGATGATTATAGTTCAAAACTTCGTGATATTATTAAAAATGTATGGATTCATAAAATGAGTGACGTAAATAAGGAAATTATTTGGAAATATTTTACTGTATTTGTCAAACTTAGTGAAAAATACGCAGTTGAACTTATGAAAGGAGAATAAATAGATTTACGTTATCTTTTTTAAATTATAAAATAAAAATGACAGATTATTATTTTTATTCTTTTATTTCTAACATACAAAGTGCTCTAAACCGGCTTCTTTATTATGTGTGATATTAATATCATGTCAACCCAAAGCGCGACACAAATGTTAAATACTCCTCAAATTGGTGAAATAATGACTCACGTTCTTAGAATTTTTCTAGACGAATCATTATTTAAAGAAAATAAAAATATTTTTAAAAATATTTTGTCAAATGTTGACGATATATGTGAAGAAGAAAATGAACTACGCTTTGCGATGGATGATTTTCCTGATATTGGACCAAATTCATTATATTTTAAACGAACAAAAGAAAGCATTACTATTTCTACCCGAAATATTAGTGTTTTAATATATAATTTATATATTATTTGTTTAAAACTTGATGGTAAAACATCTTCATCTACTCTTCAAAATACCATTATTGAAACTATATATACACATATTATTTCTACCGATTTTGTTCACAACTTCGATAGTGAGAGTATGCGAAATTCTCTTCAAAAAATTGAAGATGAAATATATGGAATTGATAGTGATTTTGATGATCAAGATGATTATGATTATGATGATGAAGATGATGATGCTGATTACTCATTTGAAGGAGTGCGCGATTATCGCGCATATGCCATTTCCACTGAACGTAAAGGATATACTCCCGTGAGTAGGTCCGCATTTGCGCGCGGAGAAGGATGCTGGTAATTCAAATGATTTAATTATCAATTTCAACTTCGTTAACTTGTTCCACTTTCTGTATATATTGTATATGTTTTATTATATAAAATAAAAATAAAAATAAAAATAAAAATAAAAATAAAAATAAAAATAAAAATAAAAATAAAAATAAAAATAAAAAATAAAAATAAAAATAAAAAATAAAAATAAAAATAAAAAATAAGTAGATTTTACTCAAATCTATTTGAAAAAAGTGAGAGTTCGATACGCACAAACCTAAGAAAAAAGTAGTGCCGTGATAAATTCTTGATAACGATAGAATAACACGCAAAAATTATAAAAAATCATAAAAAATTATAAAAATATATATGATCACAAAAAATCATATTCAATAACCATTGGTTTTGTTCCATTTGATTCATACATCGAAGGTAAAAAAATAAGATTTCGGCATTTTAATGTCGATTCATAATCAATAAAATCATAGGATTGAACTACATAATTCATTATTTCTTGAATCAATGATAACGAAATATTTTCAAACCATTCTGTACCACCGCCATAATGACAATTATATTTACTTAACATAATATGTATAAGTTTTTCACTTCTACGACAAAAGGGGGTTTCAATATAAAATACAACTTTTAGTTTACCATCTGTACCTGTTTGATATGTTTTTATACGTTTTTCAATAGATTTTATTGGCGATAATCCAATTTTAGATATGGTTTTACCAATTTTATATTTACCTGGATACTTTTCATTTTCTAAAACATATACATATCCATGATCCATTATTTTTAATTTTGATGAAGATAAAACTTCTTTTTTACATGGTAATTCGCGGGAATAAAATGGATTATGTTGATGCGTTTTAGATACTCCTTGTTTTTCAAAAGGTTGCTTCATATATATATGTATTATATTATATTATATTTATAAAATAGAAGTTCTTTTATATTCTTTTTTTTATCATTTTTTATAAAAAAATATTTACGTTTATTGATTTTGTAATGTTTTTAACATATTGATCGATAAATATATAAATAAGTAAATAAATCCATATGATCCACTTTTGTTTCAAAAATACGCGTTTCTAACTCTTCTTTTGTACTCACATTTTCACATAAATATTTATATTTTTCTGGCATATGTTTCCGAATAAAGTTAATATAAAATTCATCATTTGTCGTATATTCACTTCGATGATCAATGTGATAATATGGGACTTTCGTTCCATCATATCGACGATCACTATAAAATATATAATTTGGTCCTCTTTCTACATCAAGTTTCAATTGAAAAGGTATTTGAATATCAATATTCTTACCAATTACTTCAATACAATTACATAATGGAATTCCGTCGTGAAAAACGACTTCATTTCCAATATAATATCCTTGAACAGATTCATAATAAGAACGCGCTTCATCATAAGACGGAATCATTTCCATATTTTCGGGAAAATAGGTATCATAATCAATCATACCATTCTTATCGACAATCTTAAAGTGCCAATTGCGTTGAAGCAATAATTCGAGTGGAAATAGCATAATTACACATGATGATTTTGAATATCTTTCACGCAACTCTTCAATCGATTGATGACAAAGATGGAAAAAAAGACCAGGATAATCAGCAGGATTCGGGATTTCAAAGTTTGGCGCATCTAAATCAAGCGTTGTGTTTGAATAAACACCTTCCACTTGAATTCGATCTAGATAACGCTCATATAAAGTTCCAATCTTTTGATCCGGATTTTTTAGAAATAGATCATATAATTGCTTTACGTTACACGATTTTGTTACATGACTTAAATAGGTATAACCTTTTTCACGTAAAATTTCAATCTTATCCATCTTTTGAAATAAAATAGTAATATATATATATTATATAATGAAATAAAAATGATTTATAAAATATATATTTTCACTTTTTTTATAAATATCTTTACGTTTAATCTTTTATAAAAAAAATGATTTTTTTATAAATTACTCTTTATATACAAATATATAAAATATATATTAAAAATGGCAACTATTTATGAAAAATATAACATTACCGTTCCGGAAGATCCGGTTCTTAAAATCCTTTTTCATGAAGATGACACCATTTTTTCACTTTATGTAAAACTTACCTTTGCTCAATATATGTTATACGCATATGTTATTTTATATAATTCATTTATTATATATCTTGTAGTAAATATGGTAAGAAAACTGGGATTTAGAAATATTCCTGATTATATTCAAATTACATATTTTCAATGTATGATGATTGTATTTTCATACTATCTTGTAAAGTCTGCATTTCTTTAATTTTATATTTATCAATAAATATAAAAAAATTTTATAAAAATCAAAATAGAATTAAATAAGTTGTTTTTCAAGTAAATCCCAAATGTCGGTCTTTTCATTTCGTGGCCAATATAAGTTATATTCATCTGGTCTACCATCACCACCTTTTGGATGTTTTCCGATTACTTTTAACTTATCACCTAACTCTTTTAGATTTATATTTGAACCTTTATGGTCGTTAATTAAAGTAATACCATATCCATTCATTGTATATTCCCATGCCCATAATACAGCAAAATCTATTTTTCCTTTAAGATTTGTACATATTTGTCGTCCAATCTTTTTTGTTAATGCTGGACTACGATAATTAAGTATACCTACTTTATAACCTTGGAAATCACGGATTTGAGCATTAATTGCGATTTGATCCTTTAACTTTTCAGTAACTTCAAAATAATAATGACCAAATGTGATTAAATCATTTACATTTGATTGCATGATAATTTTCCATAATTCTTCAAAAAGTTCTCCAGATTCCGTTTTTGCTCTTATTTCTGGACTTCTACTACGAGTATATCTAAATCCAACTGCTTCCGTAAATTTACTTGAATATGATACCCAAGGTAAGAATAATTTAGTATCACTTGAATCAATATAAGTAATTACAGTTGGAACATTTTCACGTGGATAAAAGAATTTCCAAGTACAAGCACATGCCGCATGGTCATTCTTGCTTTTACTTGTTACCCAACTACTATAAAAATTTTCGTGTTTCATATTTGGTTCGTGGTCATCGATTACAATCATATATTTACAATAATTTAACATATATTTTAAAGAAAATTCACTAAATGAAACGTCCATAAAAATAGCCGAACAACCGCGTTCTAAATCACGATCCGGTTTATATGAAGCATTTGGTTTAATTTTTACAATATGTTTTATTTCCGCACCTAACTCTTTTAATGCGTGATAAGCAATCGCACCAGCAAAAAATCCATCATTATTTTCATTAAAAACAACCGTATCAATCGTCTTTAATTGTTCAGGTGTAAACTTTTTCGAAAAGAGTTCAATCGAAGTAAAAGATCTATCATACTCTTCTTTTGTTTTATATTTTGGAGCAAATTTATTATTTCCAGTTTGTTTATAAATTTGTGTTAACTCTTTATTTTTCACACAATCGCGAATAATAGCATTGAAATTTGTTTTTTCTGAGTTATTAATTGCGTTAATTAAAGCATTTTCTCCAACTTCGTTATTTGAAACTACATTTGCTTTTACTTTTTTACTAAAACGTTTTTTTGAAGAAGAAGATTTACTTTTCGATTTTGACTTCTTTCTTTTACTTAATTTCACATTTTTTAAAAAATTTAAATTATTATCCATTTTTATAAAATTTATTTTACTCTATCTTATACTTTTATTTTTAATTTCTTATTTTTATATAAATAAAATAAATCGTTCGGTTAAAATTTACAAAATAAAATAAAAAAGAATAATAGTTTAATATAAAGGAATTTATATAAAAGAATATATATAACAAAAAATCAAAAAATGAGCGCTAATGATCAAATTCTCGAAAATACACCCATTGAAGGTGAACCTGAACAAGTTCAGCAAGAACAATTTGTTGATCCTTCTACTTTAAGCATCAAAGATGTTTGTCAAATTATCCATAATCAATATATTGAAATGCTTGATGTTGTAACTGATTCTATTAAGCACGATGAAGAGTTAAAAAATGCTTTAGTACGTGATAAAAAACATTATTTAGAAAAGGTTGAAAAAAATGGTTTACTCCAAATCTTATATGTTTATACTGAGAATTTTCTCTATTGTTTAGAAGCAATTAAAGATCACAATTGTGATTATTTCACTTATCAAGAAGATAAGATTAAAAAGAAGAATGGTAAAGTAGAAAAAGTAAAGATCACTTCTTTAGTAGGAAAGACGACACTTAAACGTGTTATTGCGGAAGCATCGGAAGAGACAAATAATAAAATTTTTGATACTTTAGTCAATGGTTTTATGTTTTTATGTCGCAAAAAGGATAATATGTTTGAATTCCGTAAAGAGTATTTAAAGTATGTTCATGAGAATTTTGAAGATAATCGCAATTATAGCAAAATGAAACTTATGATTGAAAATGTAGATTCCATTTTTGATGAATATAATCCTGATGATTATAAACCAGCACCAAAGAGTGAATCTGCGGATGATGGTAAAAAGAATAAAAAGAAGAAGAAAGGAAAGAAGGACGATGAGTCCGAAGATCCCTTTGGATTCTTTACGAAGAGTGCTGGTGACAATTTAGTAAAGAATCTTGAAAGTTCAAAGATTGGACAAATTGCGAAGAATATTAGTACAAAGATGAGTGAAAATGATTTCCCGATGTTACGTGACCCAAGTCAATTTTTAGCATCATTAACAAATCCAAATGGTGAAAATGGATTAGGTGATTTAATTAAATTTGTCATGACGGAAGTTCAAACCAGTTTAGATACGGCAAATATTACTCAAGATGATTTGATGAGTGAAGCATCAGGTATGATGAGTGGTTTATCAAAATTAACTGGAATTGATCCACTTAAAGCAATGGAAGGAATGAAACCACCCAGTATGGATGAAAATGGTAATTTGGATCAAGTTCCTGACTTTTCTCAATTTGCGGGTATCTTTGAGGGTTTAGGTAAAGAGTTACAAAAGAGTTTAGATCCTGAAGGTGGAAAGAAAGAATAAAAATGTTTTATTTTTTATAATATTTTTTTTATAATATTTTTTTAATTTATTTTTAAATAAAAAAAGTAAATTAATAGTTTTGAATGTTTGAAAGCTCTCGTTGAAAAGTTTGTAATGTCTTCTCAAGTGTCGAAGTGGATGACATAACTGCCTCCAATAAAGCACCATTCGACATATAATCTTCATAACCGATTTCATCTAAACCGCGTTCAATCGCGTCACGTTGCTCCGGATAATTTTCCAAAAGCATTGATACTGCGTCAACTTTGCGCAAATTCTTAAATTCAACAAGTCGCAAACGACCCGGACGAATTAACGCAGGATCCAGTTTTTTAACACGATTTGTTGTCGCAATGATTACCAAATCATCGTGGGTGTTTCCACCCGAAATGAAGTTGAGTAATGTGCGAAGAGTAAAAGGAGTTTTGTCTTGACTTTTAGGTTCAGAAGAACTGTTTGAAGTATTTGATGTAAAACCAGTATTGAGATTAAAAAAAGATATGGTTTTTTCTTCGATAAAGCTTGATTTTATTTTTGTAATACCGTTGCTCTCCGTGAAATAGTTATTTTTATATCCTTCTAAAAAATTTGTTTCAACTATTTCTTTTAGATTTACGTTACACGATTTACATACAATTATATACAAAAATTCCATTGCTGTTTGACAAAAATGTGTCAAATAGCTCTTTAACCACTCTTGAAAATCAAATGTTTTCTCCATCTTTTCGTGTAATTTTCGAATATCTTCTTGAAGAAGATTGATTTTATGGAGTAATTGTTTATTTACATTTCCATAACCATCTTCTTCCGTTAAACTACTCTCTTCGTTTTCACTTTCCGTAGCAATACTTTTTGTATTGACACCAAAAGTTGTAAGTCGTGTTTCTTCGGCACTTTTGATAAGTTTATCATCAAACTCTCTTGAAGGACACATTAAATCAATTTCATCTAAAAGATAAACATATTTTTTAATATTTTCCTCCGTAAAGAGTGCTAAAAACTCTTCTTCAAAAACAATCTTTGAAAGATTGATTTCAAAGATTTCACGACCTAACTCTTTGGCAATCGCACGAGCAGCATATGTTTTGGACGTTCCCGGAGGACCCGCAAAACAGAAATTCATACAAACTTTGCGCCTACTCATCGATTTTTCTTTATACATTTGAATGGTATGAAGTAATTCTTTACGATATTCATTGTAAATACGAGAAATACGATAATACGAAGTATTTTCAGTATATGTTTTAGGAAATAATTTATTAAAAACAATAATATAATTTGTATAATCTTTATTTGAACTTAGCATATATAAATTATATAAATTTTTAGTATTTTCACAATAAATAATTACTTTATCATTTTCTATCATAAATTCATGATAAAAATTAACAAAATAGTTATCACGTAAAATTGTAAATCCAGTAAAATAAGATATAATTCCAGATACTTTCCAAAAATTAGATGATATATCAGTTTCTATTTTAATTTCTTTTAAAATACTTATATAATATCCTTCTTTTTGCCATTCAGTCATCTTCTTCGAAATATCGATATCTACAGTATATTTGTGAAAAATAATGCGACCTTCTTTGTCAAAAGAGTGTGTATTATCTACTTTTTGTTTGAAATTCATATAAGCATTTATTTTTTGAATAAATGTTCCTAAAAATCCCAAATTCATATTTTGAGTGCCATTTGCAATCCAATTTATCATAAAAGCAATGATTTTAATCATTGTACCTAATAAAACAGGTAATGAAGGACTAATAATCAAAAGAACATCTACATACGTAAGTGCTTCTTTTTTGTTACAAATATGATGAATGATACCAGCACCAATAGCACTTAATGTAGGTACTAAATAGTCTAAACTAATGTTTAGAGCCGGTTTTGTGGAAGCAGTGCTTTCACTAACAGTAGTAGTTGGTTTTGTTTCAGTACTCATCGTAAATAAAATGATAGAAAATAATTTATAATTATTTTTATAAGGATTATATATTTTGTTTATATAAAAATCATTTTTTTGAATAATTTTGTTTACGTTATACTTATTTTTGAATATAAAAGAGTTTTTATAAAATAGAGTAGATTTTATAAAATGAATTTTGAAACAATTATTGAAAGATTTGAGGAAGCAATTGTGGAGAAGAATCAAAAAAAGATCGATATTTTATGTAATTTATATTTAGCATCTTCTTTTACTACTCCAGTAATTCAAACACAATATGAAAAGATCGAAAATCTAGTAAATAGGGTTAAAGAAAATAGTGAATTATCCAAAGTTTCAATAACTATGGTTAAAATAAGTCTTTTAGGAAAGATGTTATAATTATTTTTTATGAAAACATTTTTTTTGCTGCTTTTATTTCTTTATTACATTTACTTTGAATACATTTTGTATATTTATTTGAAATATCTTTACTTTTTATACTTTGTTTTTTTAATTCATTTGTTAAACATTTTTTATTTAAAGATTTTGAATTTGAAGAACATTTTTTAATAATATTTTTTGTACCTTTATCAATATTATTATGAAATTCTTTATACTCTTTTTTACAATGTTTTTTTTTACATTTTTCTACTTTTTGAGTTAATTTTATAAATTCTTTATTTTCAAATAATGAATTTATTTTCATTTTTTATATCTAAAATATAAAAATATAAAAATATAAAAAAAATATGTTTATCAAGAAGTAATTTATATCTTATTTATAAATAGTAATTATTTATAAATAAAAAATGGAGTTAGAAGAGTTAAATGGAATCAATAAAAATGAAACTCATGAAGTTCGAAAAATTAAACGCGATGCTCGTCAATTGATTCAAAATAAATCCGTAATATCCGATCCTTTTTGGTTAGATGAACCTTC
>JACCDH010450586.1_pt1 | contig 10065 bp, 10 predicted proteins | sample 7442481 | NCBI WGS metagenome assembly JACCDH01 (sample SAMN15323433, study PRJNA562643) | freshwater metagenome | isolation source: river surface water | place: USA:Blue River Watershed | collected 2017-08-15
GATTCTAAACCATTAAATAAGGCAAAAACCAAACCTGTAGGCAAATTAACTCTTGCAACAGGCTCAACCATTAGGCGATTAGTAAAGGACATATTTTGGGTTGCAAATGGCGATGAATAGTAAAAGTCAATACATCCATTAGTTCCGCTGTATCCAGCGTACACCATGCTAGCTGTCAATACTACAGTCTGATCTGGTTTTTTATTGAATTCAGTAATTTCAGGCGATATGAGCCCTGATGCATAGGTTGCATATTCCTCTCGAAATTTCGCGTCTAGCGTGCCTAAAAGCTGTTTTATTGACTCAAATGGCATATTGATGACCAAAATCGATAGCCAACTGTCATCCACTGGGGATGCTTGCCCAAATAAAAGCCTTACATTATCTTGTGCCAACTTAATACCTACAGCGTCAGCTACATACCGTCTATCAGGGACTGGTAGGGAGCTCACATCGACATTTCCCGAGGTAATGCCTTTGCCAGCAGCAGTTTTTTGTATCTCAACTGGGTAGCCTTCACCAGACCGAGGTTGAAGTCTAGTTAATTTTTTAGAAGACTCTTTGGTGCTCAATTTTGTGGCCCAGTTATATTTAAATGATTGGCTGTGCTGATGTTAGCACTTTCGCGCACTGCTGTTTTTTTAAATACCGTGGTGTAGCATAGCGCCAGTTGTGTTCGTTATTGGTTTTTAGAGGGTGGATTTGAGGGGGTACTTTTACTAATTGTGAGTAACTTTGTGAGTATTTATTTAATTTTGATTTTTATATTCCATATAAAACAATTACTTACAACAACAATATGATTCCCTGATTCCCACCATATTTATTAGGCCATTGCCCAGCGGCAGTGGCCTTTTTCTTAGGCAGGTTTGCTTGGGTTTAATCGATGGCTAAATTTTGGAACTTTGTGCTTTTCCAGTTGGGTTGGTTTGCCTGTGTCATCGGTGCAGCCAATCATCAAGTATTTTGGCCAGTTGTCATCACCTTGCTTTATCTTGCTATTCATATCTGGCGCTCCAATCAAGCAGCTCAGGAGATGAATCTATTATTCAAGGCTAGTATATTTGGAGTAAGTGCTGACTCACTTATATCATTATCTGGATTTCTTGTCTTTGAGGATGCCTGGCCAAGCCAGTATTTATCTCCAGCCTGGATGTGGACGCTTTGGGCTCTAGTTGCTAGCACTATTAATGGCTCGTTATCTTGGTTGCGTGAAAGACCAGTATTGGGTGCGGTCTTGGGGGCTATTGCAGGCCCAATGTCCTATGAGGCTGGCATCAGAATGGGTGCTGGCGCATGGGGGCCAAACGGTCAAGTAGGCGGACTCATACTCTTAGCAATCGTCTGGGGTGCTGCAATACCCCTATTCTTTTATTGGGATCGCGTAAGAATGAACCCAATCAAAAATCAGCCATAAGACTCAAAAAGTTCCTTGCAAATAATACTGTTTTTATATACAGTAACTTCTAAGTTGTTAAAAAAGAACAGAAACTTCGGGAAAAAGCCCAATACATAGCGAAAAGGAATTAAAAAATGGCCTTGGATGATAAGAAAAAATCAGCCTCATCAGAGTTTGACGGCATGAGTGGGGACAAGCAAAAGGCCTTAACTGCGGCCTTGGCACAAATTGAAAAGCAATTCGGTAAAGGCTCAATCATGCGATTGGGCGACGCAGAGATACATCAAGATATTCAAGTGGTTTCCAGTGGTTCCTTGGGTTTGGATATTGCATTGGGCGTTGGCGGATTGGCACGTGGTCGTGTCATTGAAATTTATGGACCAGAGTCATCAGGAAAAACAACCCTCACCTTGCATGCCATTGCAGAAATGCAAAAGATGGGTGGCACCTGCGCGTTTATAGATGCTGAGCATGCCCTCGATGTGCAATATGCATCCCGCCTTGGTGTAGATGTTAATAATTTATTGATTTCACAGCCTGATACTGGCGAACAAGCACTAGAAATCGCTGATGCCTTAGTGCGCTCAGGCTCAATCGATTTAATTGTGGTCGACTCTGTTGCAGCTTTGGTCCCTAGAGCCGAGATTGAAGGTGATATGGGGGATTCATTACCTGGCTTGCAGGCACGCCTAATGAGTCAGGCCTTACGTAAGTTAACTGGTGCGATTAAGCGCACCAATACCACGGTGATCTTTATTAATCAGATTCGAATGAAGATTGGCGTGATGTTTGGCTCGCCAGAGACAACAACTGGTGGTAATGCTCTGAAGTTCTACGCCTCTATGCGCTTAGATATTCGTCGCATTGGTAGCATCAAGAAGGGCGATGAAGTGGTAGGCAATGAGACACGCGTGAAAGTGGTGAAGAACAAAGTTTCACCCCCGTTCCGTGAAGCGATTTTTGACATCATGTATGGTGCGGGAATTTCACGAGAGGGTGAAATTATTGATATGGGAGTAGAGGCCGATATCATAGAAAAGTCAGGATCTTGGTATAGCTATAACGGCGATCGTATTGGCCAAGGAAAAGACAATGTGCGCGACTTCTTAAAAGAGAACCCAGCGATTGCTCAAGATATTGAAGCTAAGATTCGTGAGAAGTTGGGTGTTAAAGCTGGCACGGCAGTGATTAGTGATGTTGTAAGCGAAGAAGAGGAAGCATAATTTTTTGATGTCGGAATCAGATCTCGACGTAAAAAAAGGTAAAAAACAAAGCCCGAGTTTGAAAGCTCGGGCTTTGCGTCTTTTATCGATGCGTGAATACAGCCGCAAGGGCCTAGAAGCCAAACTAACAGAATTGGCTGCAAGGGGAACAAAGGTCAAGCCAGAATCACTTGAAGAGGAAGATCTTCTTGCAGGGAAAGCTCTAAGTACCCAAATCGCACAGGTTTTGGATGATTTTGAGACGAGGGGATGGTTATCAGATCAGCGCTTTGCCCAGGCTTTAGTGCGCAGGAAAAGTGAGCGTTTCGGCGCACGAAAAATTCAGGATGAGTTGGAACGGGCAGGGGTTGGTTCCAAGGAGTCTGCCGAGCTATTGAAATCGTTGAAAGAAACAGAATTTCAGAGGGCTCAAGCACTTTGGCAACGAAAATTTGGTGTGGTGGCGCAAGAGCAAAAGGAGCGAGCAAGACAATATCGCTTTTTGGCATCCAAGGGCTTTAGCTCTGAGGTAGTTTCCAGGGTGATTGCTGGACGGCCTGGCTAGGGCAATTACGGAGCCAATAATCCTTAGTTGATGCATTGCAACATGATAGACTTATGGAGTCGGATAAATCGCATGCCATTTCTTAGTAATCTGCAGTAAAAAAGCTAAAAAATAGGTGTTTGGTTTTATAAATTCTCATCGCTAGCTAAAAAAGACACCGTTTCGGAGTAATTATGAAAATTCACGAGTACCAAGGTAAAGAACTATTACGCCAATTTAATGTGCCTGTTCCTAATGGCATTCCTGCGTTCAGTGTTGATGAAGCAATCAAAGCAGCTGAAAAATTAGGCGGCCCGGTTTGGGTTGTGAAAGCCCAAATTCATGCGGGTGGCCGCGGCAAGGGTGGTGGTGTAAAGCTAGCGAGAAGCATGGATGAAGTAAAGAAATATGCCTCTGAAATTTTGGGGATGCAATTAAAGACTCATCAAACAGGCCCAGAAGGCCAGAAGGTAAATCGCCTTTTGATTGAAGATGGCGCTGATATTAAGAAAGAGTATTACTTCAGTATCGTTACTGATCGTGGCACACAAAAGAATGTGATCATGGCATCCAGTGAGGGTGGCATGGATATTGAAGAGGTTGCTGAATCTCACCCAGAAAAAATTATTAAAGTGTTTGTTGACCCGATGATTGGCTTAACCGACGCAGATTGCGATGTGATTGCAAAGGGAATTGGCGTACCTGATGCCTCTATACCAATGGCTCGCGATGTATTTAAAAACCTGTATAAAACTTATTGGGATACAGATGCTTCATTGGTTGAAATCAACCCATTAATCTTGGAAGGTAATGGCAAGATCAAAGCTTTGGATGCTAAATTCAACTTTGATCCTAACGCCCTGTATCGTCACCCGGAGATTGTTGCTTACCGCGATATCGATGAAGAGGATGCGGCAGAAATCGAAGCTTCTAAATTTGATCTGGCCTACATCTCACTTGATGGCAATATTGGTTGCTTAGTTAACGGTGCAGGCTTGGCCATGGCCACCATGGATACGATTAAGTTGTTTGGTGGCGAGCCAGCGAACTTCCTCGATGTAGGCGGTGGTGCTACGGCAGAAAAGGTAACGGAAGCTTTCAAAATCATGCTCAAGAACAAGAGTGTTGAAGCAATTTTGGTAAATATTTTTGGCGGCATCATGCGTTGCGACGTCATTGCTGATGGTGTGGTTACAGCATGTAAGGCGGTCAATTTGACGGTGCCTTTGGTTGTTCGAATGAAGGGAACCAATGAGGACTTGGGTAAGAAGATTCTTGCTGACTCTGGTTTGCCAATCATTAGTGCTGATTCAATGGCCGAAGCAGCTACGAAAGTAGTTGCCGCTGTTGCAAAAAATAAATAATCAAGGAATTCAATATGTCTATTTTGGTAAATAAAAATACACGAGTCATTACTCAAGGTATTACTGGTAAGACTGGCCAGTTCCATACAGAAAAATGTCAAGAATACGCAAACGGTAAAAATTGTTTTGTAGCAGGCGTAAATCCAAAGAAGGCTGGCGAATCAATTTTTAACATTCCTATTTTTGGAACGGTGAAAGAGGCTGCTCAGCAAACTGGTGCCACTACCTCTGTGATTTATGTTCCACCTCCTGGAGCTGCTGCAGCGATTTGGGAAGCAGTTGAGGCAGATCTTGATTTTGTAATATGTATTACTGAAGGCATTCCAGTGCGCGACATGCTAGAAGTGCGCAATAAGATGAAGGCTAAAGAGGCTGCTGGTGGCAAAAAGACTTTGTTGCTCGGCCCTAATTGCCCTGGAATCATTACTCCAGATGAAATCAAAATCGGCATCATGCCTGGTCATATTCATAAAAAAGGTCGTATTGGTGTAGTGAGCCGTTCCGGCACATTGACTTATGAGGCAGTTGGTCAACTGACAGCAATTGGCCTAGGTCAATCCACCGCGGTTGGTATTGGTGGCGACCCCATTAATGGCTTGAAGCACATTGATGTGATGAAGATGTTTAATGAAGATCCGGAGACTGATGCAGTCATCATGATTGGTGAGATCGGTGGTCCAGATGAGGCGGAGGCGGCTCGTTGGTGCAAAGATAATATGAAAAAACCAGTGGTTGGGTTTATTGCTGGCGTGACAGCGCCTCCAGGTAAGCGTATGGGCCATGCTGGTGCATTAATTTCTGGTGGAGCCGATACGGCCGATGCTAAGCTAGCAGTGATGGAGGAGTGTGGCTTTAAGGTAACAAAAAATCCATCAGAAATGGCGGCCTTACTGAAAGCTATGTTGTAATTAGGTTTAAGGAAAAGGATGCTACTCAGCATCCTTTTTTGTAGTACTTGGTAGTTAAAACATAAAAATATAAGAGGATGACATGGAGTTTTTAACAATGCTAGATTGGTCTGTCGTCGCGCAGATCATCTTGATCGATATTCTTTTGGGTGGCGATAATGCAGTTGTGATTGCATTAGCTTGCCGTAATTTACACCCTAATCAGCGTCGCAAAGGTATTTTATGGGGAACCGCTGGTGCAATTATTTTACGTATTGTGCTGGTTGCATTTGCTGTTACCTTATTGCAAATCCCATTCCTTAAATTTGTTGGTGGCCTTTTGCTGCTCTGGATTGGTTACAAGCTGATGGTGGATTCTGGTGGTGATGAAGAGCATGATCTTCAAGCTCCAGATAAGTTGTTTGCTGCAATCAAAACCATCATCGTTGCCGATATTGTGATGAGTTTGGATAACGTCTTAGCAATTGCTGGTGCTGCTGGTCAAGTGGATGATCAAGCTCACCAATTAGGTTACATCGTATTTGGTCTCTTGGTATCTGTACCGCTCATTATTGGCGGCAGCCGTATCGTATTGTTCTTAATAGACCGTTTTCCGATTATTGTTACCGCAGGTGCAGGTCTATTGGGCTGGATCGCGGGTGGCATGATCATGTCTGACCCAGGGGTAATGAAGTTCTTTGGTACTGGAATAGAGTCCTACGGCTTGGTAGCAGGTGCTGTTGGTGCGATTGCGGTAATGGCTGCAGGTGAAGTTGCTAAGCGTAAGCATAAAAAGGCTTAAGCTCAATTTACCGAGTAGTACGCAATAGAATCAGATTTATCTGACGGCAGCATGCCCCTAGAAGAGTCACTCTATGATGGATCATAGGGTGATTTAACTAGGGGTTTTTATATGGAAAATACCATTTCAAATAGTCGTGCATTTCAGTCAAAAGACGCTGGCTTCACTTTGATAGAAGTCATGGTCGTAGTGGCCATCATTGGTATCTTGGTTGCAGTAGCAGTTCCTAAGTATCAGGACTATATCGCTCGCAGCCGCATTGTCGAAGGTTTAAATCTTGCCTCAGCAGCTAAGCTGGCTGTAACAGAGACTTTTTCTAGTCGTGGCACTGTAGCAATGGACGAGGCAACTCAGGGATCCTTCGTTTTTGCCCCCACTCGGAGCGTAAAGTTAATTGAAATTGACCCTTCGGGGGCGATTGCGATTGACTATCAGGCAAATGTAGCCCCTGCTGGCAAAAATACCCTTTATCTGATTCCAACAAATGACCCTGATGCCATCACTCCAAGGGGGATTGATTTATCTAAGCCGGAAGGCGCCAGTTGGGCAGGAGGGTGGTCATGTAGAAGCGTGGAAACGAACTTACCTTCTCAATTACTGCCCGCAGAGTGCCGTTTGAGTAAGTAGTTGCTCCCTAGGGCTTGGATAAAGCACCATTCAGATTTGGGTATCAAGGGCCCACTTATTTGATTAGGGTCAAATAAGTGGGCCCGATACTATAGACAGCACACTGATGGCAAGATAAATTGAAAGATTGATGTGAAGTTATAGATCGAGGATGCCTTGAAGAAAACCAGCCCGTCTCGTAGTTTGATTGTGAATATGACCCAGCAGATGATGCAGGTCTTGCCGTTTTCTGAAATGAAACCTGAGCATGTAGATTTTTTCATTGAAAATTCTCAGGAGGAGTATTTCGCGCCAGATGAGGTGCTTCTCTCCCCCCAAAGCCCTCCCGTAAACCGCTTATTTTTTATTCGTAAGGGCGGCGTAGTTTCACGTCAAGGTCTTTCAAATGAAGCTGGGGAGGCGCATGAGATTGAGGCGGGTGAGCTCTTCCCGGTTAGTGCGGCGATGGCGGGTCGATCTCCCACCGCAACTTATGCCGCTATTGGAGATTGTTTCTGTTTGAGCATCTCTACTGATGTCATGAAACGCTTGGCAGAAATGTCACCGCAATTTGCTGACTTTTTAAGTCAAAGCATTATGAGATTTTTAGAGCGCTCATGGCAGGTATTGCAAAGAACTTACACTTCCCAAATATTTTCTGAGCAGTCTTTAGAAACACCGCTAGGTGAATTACCGCGTAAAAAGCCATTGTGCGTCTCGCCTAATACTAGTATCAAAGAAGCCTTGACGCAGATGCATGAGCGAAGGGTCGGCTCAATATTGGTGGGCAATCATGAAGAGGGTTTGGTAGGTATTCTGACTCGATATGACATTTTAGGAAGGGTCACGATTCCACAAATTGATGTGAACCTTCCCATTAAAGAAGTGATGACTAAAGGGGTAAAGTCTTTAACGATTCGCGATAGTGCGCAAGATGCGGCATTAATGTTTTTGCAGTTGGGTATACGGCACATTCCTGTAATGGATGGCAGTGAAGTCGTAAACATTCTCTCGGAGAGAGATTTGTTTGCAATGCAGCGGTTATCGCTTAAACACATCAGTATGTCGATTCGCTCTGCACCCGATTTGGCGAGTGTAGCGTTATGCGCTAAAGATATTCGACGTTTTGCCAAGAATCTTATTGGTCAAGGGGTTCAGGCTAAACAATTAACTCGCTTGATTAGCGATTTGAATGACCTAGTATGTGACCGATTGATTGAGCTTTATGCGCATCAACACAACATCGATATGAAGAGCTTTGCTTGGATTGCGCTTGGCTCTGAAGGGCGGTCTGAGCAAACTATTGCCACGGATCAAGATAACGCTCTTGTTTTCGCTGGAGAGGCTAGCGATGCAGTACGCAATAAGTATCTCGCATTTGCTCTGGATGTGAACAAAGCTTTGGATGTTTGTGGCTATCCTTTGTGCAAAGGCAATGTGATGGCAAGTAATCCCAAAATTTGTTTGAGTGAGGCAGAGTGGAATCGGAAATTTGCCCACTGGATTGATGAGGGTTCGGGCGAGAATTTATTGAACGCCAGTATTTATTTTGATTTCAGAAGAATTGCCGGCAACCCCGATTTGTTGCTGAAGATGAAAGAAATCATTCTCACGCATGCTCCACGTAATCAACGTTTCTTGAAGCAATTGGCTGAGAATTCACTACGCATGAAGGTGCCTATTACTTGGCATGGTGGTTTGGATACGATTAAGCTCGATGGTAAGCAATGCATTGATTTAAAAAAACATGGCACTGCCATTTTGGTTGATGCGGCGCGCATTTATGCTTTGGCCAACGCAATCCCAGAGACCAACACAAGAGAACGTCTCATTGCTGTTGGTCAAGTGTTAAAGATGCCTGAGGCAGAGTACATGTCCTGGGTTACTGCATTTGAATATCTACAGATGCTGCGTTTATCGATTCAAATTGACGGACATGAAATTGATGGCAATCCAAATGCAATTGAGCTTAATAGCTTGAATAACATCGATAGAAGGATTTTGAAGGAGTCATTGAGCGTCACTAGAAACTTCCAGCAGCGCCTTGAGCGTTCGTTTGGGCAATAAGTATGAATATCGATTGGATAAAGGGCTTGTGGGGCAGGGCACCCATGGATCCTTACCGCTGGGTGGTTTTAGATGTGGAGACTACGGGTTTAAATACCCGTAAAGCTAGCTTGCTAGAAATTGCAGCGGTTTCGTTGCACTTGGACCCAATTACTCAGAATCTTAGAATTGATCTAGCCGATAGCTTTGAGGTGGTTCTCAAGCAAGACCCCAGTAGAAAGTCCGATAAAGAAAACATCTTGTTGCATGGAATTGGGGTAGATGCTCAAAAAAGTGGAGAGGATCCGGTTGCGGCCTTGCTTAAGTTTGAAGAGTGGATCGAAGATGCCCCATTGTTTGCCTTTCATGCTGTGTTTGATGAAGCCATGATTCAAAAAACCTTCAAGCAATACCTAGGTCGAAAGCTCAAAAATGCGTGGATTGATATTGAGCCCTTGGTGGCGAAGTGTTATCCAGAGGTCAAAGCAAAATATATGGACGACTGGATGCAGTTTTTGGGGATTGAATGCGCGGTACGTCACCAAGCTGCCGCCGACACCTTTGCTACCGCAGAAATCATGATGCAGATTTGGCCCTTACTAAGGCAACATGCAGACTCAATTGAGGCAATTGAAGAATTAGAGAAACGCCTGAGAAAATTACCACGTCACTGACAAATGACGATGATCCCTTTAGGGCTGGGGCTTGGCACAATTAAGTGCTTGTTTTTTATAAAGAAATCAGGGGTTTTTACCTAGTAATTTTTAGGGTTAATACTAGTTATTTCTTTTGGCAATTCCCACGATATTAGCGATTAATGATAAATGGCTGCGTATTTTGTAGTCATTGATCGGATAGGACTCTGGGGAAACCTGGATTTATGGTTATAACTAAAGCGATTCTCTGGAGGGAATATGCAACATTCTCATGACGCTCACGGCTACTGGAAAGCTACCCTGAGCTTATTGACTAAGATCCTGATTGTTTGGTTCCTAGTCTCTTTCGGCGCCGGCATTTTATTTGTTGAACAAATGAATGCATTTTTTCTTGGTGGATACCCACTTGGATTTTGGTTTGCTCAACAAGGCTCCTTAGTGATCTTTATCGCCTTAATTTGGTGGTACAAGAGCAGTATGGGCAAAATTGACCGTCAGTTCGACGTTCACGAAGACTAACAGGAGATTTTCATGGAATTACAAACAACTATATATCTCA
>JACCDH010576215.1_pt1 | contig 10065 bp, 7 predicted proteins | sample 7442481 | NCBI WGS metagenome assembly JACCDH01 (sample SAMN15323433, study PRJNA562643) | freshwater metagenome | isolation source: river surface water | place: USA:Blue River Watershed | collected 2017-08-15
ACTATAGTGCGGACGTGGTGCACCATGTTGATCAAACATCTCGTTATACGGGCTTTTCATCTACTTAGACTATTACGATTGGGATTTAATGTCGTTGTAGCCTGATAAATAGTGGTGCATGTATGCACACTATTAGTGCATATGATCCATACAGAACTAGCTTAGAGTGAAATCGTTTTGACTGACTCGTTAAAGAACCCTCTTAAGTCATTTAAGCGTCCCGCGAAAGAACTTTGATCGATGCCGCTTTTGCGCTAAGCACCAGCTAAGTCAATGTGCATAAAGTTTTGATTGATGGCCAGTCATTCGCTAGATTTCGCCGAGGACTCCAACCTCTTAGGTGTTGCTTTAAGTAACACTTACAAATCAATCAAAAAGTACTTTGGAGCAACGAAGTGCTAAACGGTTGCTCCAAAATTCCTGTGGTTTTGAAAACCAATGAGTGGTCTAGCAATTTATTCGATCACCTTAGATTAGTCACACAAACGCTCACACACCGATAAACAGGAGACGTAAGCTCTTGAAATCCTAGTGGTTTTCTTTGAGTATCTGCTCTCATAATCCTTTGGTCCCAGGTTCAAGTCCTGGTGGGCCCACCAGAAATGAAAATACCAACCTTCCGGTTGGTATTTTTTTAGCTAGTGCCTAGCACAAAATCTGATTTCACTGGCGTCTGATATAGTTTTTGAAACCAACCCAACCCATTTACCCCATGAAAAAAATTACCGCATTACTCGTTACATTTTTAGCCCTATCTCCAGTCATTGCTCATGGGGCAGAAATTAAGGTTGCGGCTGTTGAATTTAATCCTGCCGAGCAAAATGTGCAGGCTAATATTGATGGAATAGTGGCTAAAGTAACTACAGCGTCTCAGAATGGGGCTAAGTTGATTGTTCTGCCGGAGGTTGCTGTAACGGGTTGGATTATTGCTAGTAAAAAGGACTCAGATACGATTCCAGGAAAAGCTACTGCTGCCATGGAAAAGATCACAAAAAAATATAACAACTATGTTGTGATTGGTTTGTATGAAAATGATACTGTAACCGGATTAACGCACAATGCAGCTGCGCTAATTGGGCCAAAGGGATACATTGGCAAGTATCGTAAAAATCAATTGCCTCCTGGAGATTTTGAAACGGCCTCGCCTGGAAATCTAGGGTTTCCAGTTTTTGATACCGATATTGGCAGAATAGGCATGCTGATTTGTTTTGACGATAGCCGTCTACAGTCTTTATTAGTTCCTAGTTTGCGTGGGATAGATATACTGGCAATGCCGATTGGCTCTGATGTAATGCCTAAGTTTGAAAAAGCAAGCATTGGAAATCACTCAACAATTGCAAATATCGCTACGTTGTCACCCTGGATTGGCATCAATACTGTTGCCACAAATCAAGCTGGTTTGGTTCGCATTCCACAAATTCAATTTGTTGATCAGTTTGTTGGTGGCTCCTCTATTTGGAACAGCGAAGGTAAGCAGCTCTCTAGTACAAAGGCATCAACTTGGACCAAGCCTCGGGATGCTCAGATTATTTACGCCACAATTGATACAACCAAAAAGAGCGATCAAAAAAAATTCTGGTTAAAGCATCGCAGACCCGAGCTATATGGCATCTATAACTTATACAAAGCGCCTGATGATCCAGCAACCAATAATTCTCAGAATCAAATCGCAGCCCTTTTAGTTCAATACGATCCAGTCAATGGTGATGTAAACGCTAATGCTAAGAAGGTGGATGGCTTGATTAATGCTAATCCCAATGGCTTTAATCTCGCAGTGTTGCCGTTTAACTCATTTTTGGGCAAGGTAACTTTAGATAAGTCTAATATTGCCAAATATGCCGAGACTCTTGATGGTAAGAGTGCATCCTTGGCTGCTGACATTGCAAAAAAATATAAGACTTACCTTTTATTTTCAATGCCGGAATTAAAGGATGGCAAGTACTATGAAACTGCAGTCCTTTTTGATTTCGATGGCAAGCAGGCTGGTGTTTATCGCAAGTCTCACTTAAACGACAGTGAGCAGCAGTGGGCTACGCCAGGCAATAATCTTCCTGTGTTTAACACTAAGGATTTGGGTCGAGTCGCGATCATGCTTAATGATGAAGTACGTATTCCAGAGCTAACTGAGGTTTATGCTTTAAACAGAGCGGATCTCATTCTTATCCCGGCAATGTACGATGGTAAATCTTACGGCGGTGAAGTAAACATCCCCAAGGGTTTGGTGCCTGCCGCCAGCAATCGTGGCATGTATATGTGGTTTGATATTGCAAAGTACTCTCAGGCATACACCCTTGTGGCTAATTATCTTCCAAAGGGGTCTGGCGAATTTGCTGCTAGCGCCTTGTATTCCCTGGTGCCTGAAGAAGGTCTATACCCTCCCAATATTGCGCCTAATAAAGAGATGGCACATCAAGTGCTGTTTACAACGCATCAACAAAACAACCTATGGATCAATCAACAAAAGCTTGTGGTTACTAGACGCTACGATCTTGCTACACCCTTAACTTTAGATCCTCAGGGTGCTTGTTTTAAAGAGTGGCAAAAAGACTCTACTAATAAAGAAATGTGCCCTAAAGTCGTTAATGGAAAATAACAAAGGATTCGCAATGACTGATTTAAATCTACCCCGTAGAAAATTTCTAGTAGCAGGCTCAGCGCTTGCTGCTGCACCTTCATTGGGCTTGATGGCTCAGGAAAAACCTGTATTTAGAGGATGGACTGCTAGTCAATTGAATGATCAATTAAATCAGGGTCCTTATTTGCCGCCTGTGCCCGAGTTGGAGAAAATCAATACTGAATACGGGGTAAAAAGTGCGAAAGTTAGGGCCCAATACCCTCCGAAGACATTTTCATACGGGCCTTCTGATGCCGCAAAATTAGATGTATTTGTGCCTGCATATGCAGCGGACTTACCGATCATGATTTTCTTTCATGGCGGCTCATGGACTTTTGGCAGCAAAGATAGCTACTCAACACAAGCGGTACCTTTCTTGATGGCTAATGCAATCTTTATCTCGGTTGGCTTTGACAATATTCCGCCCAATACAATGACGGGTTTAGTTGCTCAAGCTAGAAGCGCTGTAGCATGGGTTTATAAAAATGCTAAAAAATTCGGTGGAGATTCCAATAAGCTATATGTTTCAGGGCACTCTTCTGGTGGTCATTTAGCTAATATGATGCTAGTTACCGAATGGAAAAAACAAGGGTTACCAGCCAATCTTTTCAAGGGTGGATCCATTCTGAGTGGATGGACGGATCTCTACCCTGTATCGCTCTCCTCAAGGCAGCAGTTCCTCAAGCTGACGCCAAAGGAAATCAAAGACTTTAGTCCAGTAAGCTTTCCTCAGAACGTGAACTGCCCAGTAATTGTTACTTGCGGGGGCGATGAAAGTCCTTATATGCAAATGCAGTCGGGTGACTGGGCAACTAAGCTGCAATCCTATAGTCGTCTTGCAGGCGCTTATCGCGTTCCTAATCACAATCATTTTCAAATGCCGATGCTCTTTAATGACAGTAATAATCAGGTCATTAAGGAAACCTTAGCCTTAATGAACTTAATTTAATATTGCAACTGTAGTGCTTAAGAGGGCTCAAAAAATATTCAAGGGGCATATACGCACATCAGTTTTAAAAATTAGCAGTATATAGTTTGATTGCTGGATAATCTGTTACTTCTTGACTAAGTCAAGCATGCGCTATGCTGTCTTATGCTGATGCAAAAGGTAGACGTCTATTGGAAATAGTAGTGTGTTTTTACGCTCTTACTAAACAGACGAGCAATGGATGCGGATAATCAACTAAGATGTATGAATGACTTACTGGAGAAATGAATGAATGCAATTTACAACCGCATGGTTTCGGCTAATAAAGTGTCGATAAAAACACTATTTGTAATTTTTGCTATTCTTATTGCTGCCCTGGTGACAAGCGCTTGCGATAAAAAGCCATTGGATAAGAAGTCATTTAAGGCTGAGGTCAAGTATGCGCAGGTTGGGGATGTCAAATTGGCTTATTACATCCGCGGAGAGGGTCCACCACTACTGATGATTAACGGCTTTCTTTCCACTATGTCTTTGTGGGATCCCGCTCTTTTAGCGGAGTTATCAAAAAATAACCAACTGATTGTTTTTGATAACCGAGGTGTAGGCTTATCTACCGATACAGCTGAAAACAATACGACCATGGAGCAAATGGCTGATGATGCTGCAGGATTGGCTAAAGAACTGGGTTTCAAAAAGGTCAATATACTTGGTTGGTCGATGGGAGCTCGGATTGCGCAACAGTTCTTAATTAGGCACCCAGATGTGATTAATAAAGCGGTTTTAGCTGCCGCTAATCCGGGTGGTAGTTATCAGATACCTGCCTCAGACGACGTCGAGAGCAAATTGAATAACCCCAATATTCCAGAGATGGAAAAGTTAAGTTTAGTCTTTACAGATAATGCAGCAGGAAAATTGGCTGCCACTGAAATTCTGGGACGCCTCAAATTAGCAGTGGAAAACGGAGAGCTACCAAATGACTTTAAGGTCTCCAAAGAAACAACCATTCGTCAAGATCGAGCACGTACTACTTTATGGAGTGGTAACCAGAGTAATTTTAAAGATCTCAAAAACATTAAAATCCCAGTATTAGTTACCGATGGTCGTTACGATGTGATTGATATTCCAAAAAACTCTCAATTAATTGCTAGTCAGATCCCATATTCTTGGTTGGCCTTTTTTGACGGAGGTCATGCGTTCTTGTTTCAGCAATACGGACGCTTTGCAGAAACTGTAAATGCATTTTTAAAATGAATTTGGTTTGACGCCGTATTAAATGCCACCCTCGGGTAGTTTTTGCTTTAAGGCGAACGACTATTACAGTTTATTAGCTACAGTCAGCAAACGAGCGTTACTTAAAGTAACGCCTACCAATCATTCAAAATATACTTTGGAGCAACGAGGTGTTAGACGGTTGCTCCAAAAAACCTGTGGTTTTGAAAACCAAAGACTGAACTAGTATTTCTTGTGATCTTTTTAATCTAGTCACGCAAAAGCTCACACATCGATGTTAAGGAGACGTAAGCTCTTGAAATCCTAATGGTTTTTTTTGAGTGTCTGCTCTCATAATCCTTTGGTCCCAGGTTCAAGTCCTGGTGAGCCCACCAATGAAATCAACGACTTAGGGAGAAATTCCTAAGTCGTTTTTCTATTGGTGTAGTTGGTATGTAGCAAATATCACCGTTAGACCCCAATACACATATGGCTCTAGCTTGGAGCAATGAACTACTTGTAGATTGCTGTGAGTGGGTAGATTTAACCTTTTTAGGTTTTCTTTGCCAGGAGAGCTACGCTCCAAATAATCGGTAAACTGTTACTAATTAAAGATAGTAGTTCTAATTAATACATAAATTTAAAGGGTTTGGGATGTCAAGATTCTTAAAAAGAATGCTGATTAGGATTTTGTCCATTTCAATCTCAGCTTCACCAGCGTTTGCACAGACCATTTCTGAGTCCAAGCAAAAAAAACCAAACATCGTTTACTTCCTTGTTGATAACACTGGATGGGGATCATTTGGTGTTTATGGTGGAACAGTGGCCACACCCAATATTGATAAGTTAGCCAGTCAAGGTATTCGCTTTAATAACTACAACGTTGAAGCTCAGTGCACGCCATCACGTTCCGCCATCATGACGGGTCGTCACCCCGTTCGATCAGGAACTACTTCGGTTCCTTGGCCAGGCCAAGGAAAAGCAGGAATGGCGCCATGGGAGTACACCATCGCGAAGTTACTTTCTGATTCTGGCTATGCCACTGCTCTGTATGGAAAATGGCATCTTGGAGATACCCAAGGACGTCTTCCTAATGATCAAGGTTTTGATGAATGGTGGGGTATCCAAAATACTTGGTTTGAGGCAGGGTATACACAGTGGCCATTATTTAAAGAGAGCGGTCTTCCTGTGCCAATGGTTTGGGAAGGCAAGAAGGGGCAGAAATCTAAACCAGTGATGCCGCTTGACCTCAAGATTCGTCCAATCATTGATGAAAAGTACATCATTCCTAAGACCGTTGAATACATCAAGAAAAATGCAGCAGCGGATAAACCTTTCTTTGTTTATGTAGGCTACTCAGAAATGCATGAGCCACCTATGCCAAATCCAAACTTTTCCTTAAAGTCAAAAGCTCGTGGAGGCGTCTTTGCAGACTTAATTGCCGAGATGGACTATCGCGTGGGCCAAGTCATGGATGCTGTTAAAGAGGCCGGCGTAGAAGACGATACGATCTTTATTTTCAGTAGTGATAATGCTGGCGGTGGCGCAAGCCCTCAAATTGGTGGGGCAACCAATGGACCATTTCGTGGTGATTTCTTTAACACTCCATTTGAGGGAAGTATGAGAGTTCCTGCAATGATTCGTTGGCCAGGAAAAGTACCCTCAGGCGTCGTTACCGAGGAGATGTTTGCTGCCGTTGACTGGATGCCAACAATCGCCGGAATGGTTGGTTCATCTAATTTGGTTCCTAAGGATCGACCGATCGATGGTATTGATGCCTCAAATTTCATGTTCGGAAAGAGCAAAACAACGGGTCGTGAATATTACCCATTCTTTGGTATTGATGGTGAGTTGATGTCGATTAAATGGAAGATCTATAAAACTATCTACAGGTATGCGCAGTCTCCCGTATCTATACAGCAGCCCTTTGTGACAGCTCAGATACCGATGATTTATGACTTAAGTAGCGATCCGCATGAAGATAACAATCTCATGTATACGGATCTGACCTTAGGTTGGGTTTATGCTCAGAACTTTAAATGGATTGATGGCTACGAGCGCAGTGTGAAGGAGTACCCCAATATTAAGGTCGGTGAAGACTTCAAGGGTTACCCGAAAAAGTAATGACTAGGTATTTAGACTAGAGAGTATGGAGAGATAAATGGTATTAAAACAAATGTTGATTGGTATCTTATCCATTTCAATTGCTGCGCCTACCGTATTTGCACAAACTGCTCCTGCTCAAAAGAAGCCAAATGTAGTTTTTATTCTAGCGGATAACGTAGGTTATGGTGATTTGGGTTCTTATGGTGGGGGCGAGTTGCGCGGTGCGCCGACACCACGCTCTGATGAGCTGGCTAAAAGCGGCTTGCGGTTGACTCAGTATTTGGTAGAGCCTGCCTGCACTCCATCACGCGCTGCATTAATGACGGGCCAGTATTCTATTCGCAATGGTTTATCGCTGGTTGCTGAACCTGGCACGCCCAATACTTTATCTAGTAAGGCCTACACTATGGGCCAATTATTTAAGGATGCGGGTTACGCAACTGCTATTTTTGGTAAGTGGCATTTAGGAGGCGCTCCACAAAGCTTGCCTGGCGCCCATGGTTTTGATCAGTATTACGGCATCCCTCCAGACACCTCTTGGGATTCCGCTGCTTATGTTCAAATGGCAATTCAAACACATTCATTTGGTAACGTCCCGGATAAGGTTTTGTATGACAAAGGCCCCTGGATTAATCAGCAGAAGGGCAATGGCCCACTGGAGCGAGTGAAGCCTTACACCATGGCAGTGCGGGCTGAAATTGATAATGAGCTTACTGATAAGTCGATTGCATTTATGAAGCAACAGAACACAGCAGGAAAGCCATTCTTCTTATATCTGCCATTTTCAATGGGGCACTCACCAAATCTTCCATCAAAGCAATTTGCTGGTAAGTCTCGGATTGGTCAGTATGGTGACAAAATGATGGAAGGCGACTATCACGTTGGACAGGTGATGGATGCGCTCAAAGAAATGAATATTGAAGACAATACTATTTTAGTTTTTGCTTCGGACAATGGAGGTACTGGTCAATACTTCATGAATTGGGATCGCTTGGGTCTTGGGGCTCCAGATATGGGTTCAAATGGACCATTTCGTGGAGATCTTGGTGAGCCGACCGAGGGCGCAGTTCGAACATTCTGCATTATTCGTTGGCCTGGTCATATAGCTCCAGGCAGCACCTCTTATGCGATGTTCTCGATCATGGACTTTATGCCAACCTTTGCATCTATTCTGGGAGTAAAGCTGCCAACTGATCGAGCCATTGATGGTGTAAATCAGATTGACGTCATCAAAGGAAAGAGCTCAACCGGTAATCGTGAATCTTTATTGACATTTATTGGACCTGATTTAGTAGCAGGCCGTTGGAAGCAATGGAGATACTATTTTAAAGATATGGCTCGAACAGGTACAGGACAGCAAATGGTTGGTGGTATCTATGCAAATGCAGCTCCTATGTACTACCCAAAGTTTTATAACATTGAGATGGATCCGCATGAAGATTTGCAGATGACGAATTACGGTTGGACAGCCGAGCCAATCTTCAAAGTGATTCAGGATTACTTGGCATCTGTGAAAAAATTCCCTAATCCACCGCCGTCAAATGTGACTAATTTCTCTCAGCCCTTGGGAAGATAGTTTTTCTAGTTCACAATAAACCAAGAGAATAATTCCCAATAGAATGAAAATGATTGGTAAAGCCCGGCGTCAAATTGCCGGGCCTTTTTTTCTTTTGGGGATTACTTTATTTTCGTTGAGCGCATACGCTGACGAAGGTGGCGTCCCCTTTTGGATGTCTGGTCAATATGCCAGTATGGCAGCGGTACCAATGGCAACCGGATGGTCCTTGGTGGCGATCCCTTATGTCTATAGTGGCAAGGCAGATAAATCAAAAATTTTTCAACACGGCACAAGTCTGAATGCCGGAGTCAGTACAAGAGAATCGTTGATTTTGATGCAACTGGGTTATGTTGGAGAAGAAAAAATTCTTGGTGGGCAGCCATATATTGGTTTTGGTTGGGGGCCTGGTGCAAATACTACAACTGCATCAATAAGCGCCACTAACCCTAATGTTCAATTCAATCGTGCCAACACGAGTGATGGAGGGACGGATATATATCCACTGGCTAGCTTAACTTGGAATCAAGGTAATAATAATTACAAGACATATGTAACCGGCGATATACCATTGGGTACTTACAACTCAACAAGTCTATCCAGTATTGGAATAGGTCATGCGGCGATTGATGCTGGCGGTGGATATACCTACTTGAATAGTACTACCGGCCGTGAGTTTTCTGCTGTGCTGGGTGCTACGTATAACTGGATCAATCCTCAAACTAACTATAAAAATGGCATAGACTCACACCTTGATTGGTCTATTTCACAATTTGTGTCACAAAACTGGCAAGTGGGTATTGCGGGTTATGGTTACTATCAGCTCACCGCTGATTCAGGAAGTGGAGATAGGGTCGGCGCTTTTAAATCTCGAATTGCAGCGATTGGCCCGCAGATTGGATACTTATTTAATATAGGCAAAAAACAAGCCTATATTAATCTGCGTGCTTATAAAGAGTTCTGGGCTCAAAATCGAGTTGAAGGCTATGCAACAATTGCAACCATCAGTATTCCACTAGGAAAGTAGCAGTATGAAAATCATACAAAGTCGTATTTTATTGATCTTAGTGATTGTCGCCTTAGCTTGTAGTGCTTTTTTAGCATGGAGCAACTTCTTTCCAAAATCTAAGAAAGTAGCCCCAGAAATTCGTCTTGGTGATGGTGTCAGTGGACCCAAAGGAATGGCATGGATTCCTGGCGGTGAATTTCTTATGGGAAGCGATCACAAAAAGGCACAAACTAATGAGAGACCTACGCATAAAGTAAGGGTATCTGGGTTTTGGATGGATATAGGCCATGTCACCAATGATCAATTCGCACAATTTATAAATGAGACTAATTACAAAACCACGGCAGAGAGGATTCCTGATTGGGAAACCATTCGCGTACAACTCCCACCCGGAACTCCTAAGCCACCTGCTTCAGTATTTGTACCTGGAGCCATGGTTTTTGTTGGTACGAAAGCAAAAGTTAATCTCAATGATTATTCCCAATGGTGGGCTTATGTACCCGGGGCAAACTGGAGACACCCTGCTGGACCGCAAAGCAATATTGATGGCAAGGGAAATCATCCAGTAGTTCAAGTGAGCTACGAAGATGCTTTGGCGTATGCTAAATGGGCAAGCAAGCGATTGCCTACAGAAGCGGAATGGG
>JACCDH010655156.1_pt1 | contig 10061 bp, 2 predicted proteins | sample 7442481 | NCBI WGS metagenome assembly JACCDH01 (sample SAMN15323433, study PRJNA562643) | freshwater metagenome | isolation source: river surface water | place: USA:Blue River Watershed | collected 2017-08-15
GTTGTTCCTTCATAATTATTTAATAACCCGTTTCCGTTGGTATCCGTACCGCTTGGGTAGGTGCTTGTACTAGTTGCAGTTGTTGAACTTCCTGCTTCTTTAGCATCGCTACAACCGTCACCATCTGAATCTAAGTCCAGCTGATTTGGTGTTCCGTCGCCGTCAATATCTTGACAAGCTGCTGTTGTAAACGTCCAAGTGGCAGTCGGCAAACTAGTGAATGGCGCTTGGAAATATTGGTTAGAATTGTTTAAATATGAACCCGCTGTACTTTGAGGAATCCAAGTACCTGTGGTGGTAAATTCACCTGCAACCGCACTTGTATTATCTATTATGTAGGTGTTTACTCCATTCGTAATTAACATTGCATCTGCAGTTGCATAGGTCCCTAAAGTTGAGGTGTTAGGTGCTATTTTGACCGCTATTTTGTTTTGATTATTAGGTGCTATATCCGATGCCACTAATTTCCAAGTAGTCAAACTATTTGCGGTGAAATTATTAGGCGCTACACCTTGCGTACGTTGGTCTAAAGCAACGGTTTGAGTTTCTAAACCATTGATGATTACTGGTACATTTTGCGCAAAACTAGCATCTGCTCTATTAAGAGTATATACTTTGTATTTCGCCATTTGAGGGCATTCAACCAAATCTAATACACCATCGTTATCATCATCTATATCAATAATGTTTCCTATACCATCGTTGTCGGTATCTATACATACATTAATGTTATTGTTAGTTGCATATTTATAGATATAGGTTCCATTATAAATTCCATTATCAGCTGTTGCCTCTAACGAATTATCAAATCCATTGGCTCCAACTGTTCCAGTAAAGACAAAATTGGCAGTTGATGAATTAGTTGTACCTGCTTCTTTAGCATCCGAACAACCATCTCCATCAGAATCTAAATCTAAATGATTATATGCACCATCAGCGTCTGTATCTACATTACAGGTTGCTTTTGGGTATTGACTTGCTTGATGAGTAGAAGGTAATACCAAACGCAATTCATAAACACCCCCATAACCACAGGTTCCAGCCACACCCACAATTCTAAATAAACTGTATTTTAATGAAGGGTTTAGGGTATTTGATACGGTAAACAATCCTGTAGTTGACGTTGAACTCACAGCTGCAGATAAATCTGTCCATGTAGTTCCATTATCCACACTACCTTGTAGTTTAAAAGTGCTAGCTGTTGAAGGAGACAACGCCCAGTTGAATAAGTCCATTTGAACACCACTTATGGCAATTGGTCCCACCACACTTGGGGTTATTCTGAATATTTCTTTATTTACCCAATTTTGACCTGTATTAAATGCTGAATAGGTCGTGGAAACATTGTCTATTGCATTCGTAATCGAGTTCGTGCTATATTTTAATAATTCACTCGTTAGTGCTGCTGGTAAACTGGCTTCAGTGTTAATAGAGAAACAAGTAGGTGATTCGACAGCGTCTAAGACCCCATCATTATCATCATCTATATCATATAAATCAATAATACCATCATTATCAAAATCCGAACATGCATTTAAAGCTGCACTTGCTGCAAAATAATAAGTGTATTGACTTGTATACGTTCCGTTTTCGGTTGTTTCAATGGCATCTGCAAAACCATTCGCGCCATAAGGTCCGTTGGCAATAGTATTCGTTACGTTTGCAGTGGTAGTGGTCGTAGTTGTTGAACCTGTTGATAGATTAACAATACTTCCTGTATTTAATGTTCCTGTTACACCTGCTTCTTTGGCATCCGGACAACCATCACCGTCTGAATCTAAATCTAAACCATTTGGAATACCATCGTTGTCTGCATCGCAATCTGGTGCATTAATAACCCCAAAATCACCCGTAATAAATGTTTGAGCAATAACTAATTGTCCTATTTGGAAAGTGTTAGGTGCATTTGTATTTAATGTAATTTCATTAAATGAACCGTTTCTTAAACGCATTTCTTCTAATGGTCCATTAGTTGATCGGCTACCATAAACCTTAACGTTTCCATATCGATCGATATAGACACGAATAATTGGTTTACTTTGACTCCCATTTAAAGTCCAAATAGAAGCATAAGATGTACCATCTAAAAATTCTACTATGGCGTTTGCATTTGATGGTGCCCAAAACTCTAACTCTTCTGGATTAACTAATGGTGTGCCATTAATTTTTACATTAAATGAATTATCTAATGTCCAAACATTCACTACCAACCCATCTGGTGCGGCTGGAAACGTTTGTGATGCAGACGAACCATTACTAACAGTATAGGATTGAGGTGAATACGATAAGTTATTAATATCAAAAGAAGGACATTCTATTGTATCTATAATTCCGTCATTATCATCGTCAATATCTACTAAATCGGGTACTGAATCATTATCTGTATCTTGACAGGTATTAATAGCCGCAATTCGAGCATTCAAATAATTATACGTTCCTGAATAAATTCCATTATCTACTGCTGTTTCTAAACTATCTGCTAAACCATTTGTTCCAAATGGTCCAGCTACAACTCCCAAAGAAGACGTAGAACCCGAAGCAGTACCAAATTCAGAAGCATCAGGACATGAATCTCCATCAGAATCCAAATCCAATCGATTAAAAATTCCATCATTATCGATATCTCTTTCATCACAAAGTAAACTTTGTAAATAAGTCCCATTAGTTAAACGAATATCCTTCAATAATAAGCTAGTTGCACTTGCAGAAAGGGCTAATTTGTATGATGAATTCACTCCTTGGAAAGCATGTTTTTGAACGCCATTAATTTTTACCGTTACATATCCTGTTGCCGAAATGTCTATGCTGTATTCTTCGTCTAATTGTGAAGTATGTGTAAAATTCCAAGCAGTTCCAAAATAGCCATAAACACTTCCTCCATATAAATAAAATTTATAACCATTATCATTGTAATTTGCAGGCGTTTGAGTAGTAGCCGCTGGAATTAATCCGAACATAGCTTGACCAGAAACTGTTGAGCGTTTGAATTTCAATGAAAGTGGTAACGCGTAGGTTTCTGTAGAATAAGAAGAAATCCATGTTGATGTTGAGGCAGTTGTGTTGGTATTAATAGTGTTTTCAGATTTATTCGCAACAGCAGTTCCTGTCATCGTAACATAACGTAAATCACGACCAAGCGCTTTACAGTTTTTTTGTTCAAAAACATCTGTTACTCCATCATTGTCGTCATCAACATCAACTCCATCTAATACTCCATCTGAATCACTGTCTGTAACATTTTGTTTCACTGCAAAACCAATTACAGCATTATTTGGTAATACTTGTGAAATTTCCCAAGTGGCTGTTGAACCCGTTCCAACCTTAGTCATAGCAGAATAAGTAGCATTAACAAAATTTCCATCACCGTCTGTATCTGTTACTATATACACCGTCTCAGCATCAAATTTTTGAATGTTTGAATATGGTAATGCGTTTGGCGAACTATTTCCGAAAGCAGGAACACTGACTTTTGTAGCAGCTGTAATACCAATGTTGCTTACTTTCCATTTGCGTCCAAGTGGGTAATAATTACCCACTAAAGTTTCTGAATAAAGTAAATCTCCTTTATCATCTCCTAGTATTAAATAGGTATTATCTGCTGCTAGGTCATTACCAACACTTGCAGCATTGGTGTTTCCAATAATGGAATTATTCCCAAGCGTAATAAATTTACCAGAATAATTAGAAGTAAATGCTTGACGTTGATGCAAACCTTGACAATCGGAACGACCAATACCAAATACATTATTATGATAGGCTGCGTTCGTTGTTTTATTCCAAACCGTGATCCCACTTCCTGCAAAGTAATCGTGATCCAATGTCAAACCATATTTAATCCCTAAATACGATTCTACTTGATTTTGTTGTGTAGCATTGTGGGAATTTTGGAAACTAATAATTTCTGCAATAGGTCCGTTCCAAGAACGCGTGTAACCCGGTTGAAATGATATATCATTAGCTGACAATGGACTACTAGCAATTAATGCTGAAGAAGCAACTATGTTGGGATGTCCTTGAGGACCAAAATCATATTTTGATGCGGTGGTTGCCGTTGAACCATCTAATTTATAGGAAACATTGGCAACAGGCATAGCGGGTGCATAACCTATTTCTCCATTTGTACCCCCGTGAAAATATGGAGTTGTACCTGTCGTTCCATTACCACCATATAATACATGAAAATAAGTTGAACCTGTTGTTGATTTGTCTTGTGCTACCCAATAGGTTTGACGAATATTGGCCAAATCAGGTATATTTAAAGATGTACTTGGACTATTAGAAAAGTTTACTGCTGGGTTAAAATTGATTTGATTGGTGTTAAAAGTGGGTTGATTTGACACGCTATTTTGATACGCATCTTCTTCATTACCCGAACCGTCTTCCCAAAGGGCTACTTTATCATTGTTGGCAGGTGTTGTAGTTGTTTTAGTATAGACATCTAAACGCAGCGCTCTATAAGTTGTGAAAGCAGAAGGTATGACACGCACATATCGACACGAAACTGGTGCTGAGAAATCAGAATAATGCAAGGCCGTATTCAATTCGTTTCCTTCAAACAAACCTAAATTAGTCCATGTTACATTATCATTCGAAACCTTTACATAATAATCTTGCACATAATAGGCAGCATTTGCTGCACCTAAGGTAGCAACCCCATGAATAGTTTGCACACTACCTAAATCCAACGTAATAGAACCCAGTTGGTTGGATGCCGTTGGAGTAGCGCTTGCTCCTTCTACAGATGATGGAATCCATCCTGTAGTAGCAGTCATCACCGAAGCTGAAGCTAGCCATGAAGCAGACAAAGTACTAGAAGCGGTTCTATTTGCAGCAGGTACATTTAATAATGTTCGCGTTCCATTAATAACACCATCCGCTTTTAACCAAAAAGAAGGTTTGGATGAAAAACAATCCGGACAAGTTGCGCTATAATTTCCGGGAGTAAAGGTATATTTCATACCATTTCCAACTCCTGGAAAAATAGTGTTGCTATTGTAATTTATTTTTCCTGATGGAATGTGATTAAAGGTGTAAATAGAAATATACTCATTAGCGCCAAAATTACCTAAACCAACAGAAGCACTTTGTGGTGACCCTGGAACTGAACCGTATAAGTATTCAATTACATTTGAGGTTTCGTATAATTTCACTTGATAACTAAAGCCCGTTGTTGCATTTGCTGCATAGGCTACTTTCCATTGCACTGTTAACACACGGTTTGGGGCTGTACCTGTTAATTCATATTTTACACCACCACCAGAAGCTGTAGTTGTAGTATATGTTGCGTCCCACCAAGCATATAGTTTTGGTGTATTGGTTATTGAACTTGCATTATTGACACTTTCATTTGTGATGACAACATTCCCTAATTTCATTAATCCTGCTGCGTTCACCGAGAAATTAGAATACGTATTCCCTTGGAAAACAAAGTTGAACCCAATCGGTGTAACAGCAGAGGCTGCACCAAGAGTTGAACCTCCATTTACAATGTTCGTTCCTCCTGAAATCTCAGAATACGAAACAGGGTCACTCGTAAAATTAAGGTTGGTGATTTGACCTAAGGCTCCTGTAGTAAAAAATAGTGTGATAACTACAGAAGTGTAAAATTTCACAAAAGCATTGTTCATGCGTTTCGTTTTTTGGGATTGGAATAAAGAAATTAAACTTTTCGTAAAAGAAGGGTTTAAAAAATTTCTCATAGTGTAGTGTTTTGTTTTTCTGTCTTGATACGACAGAAAGATGTGGGGATTATTTTTTTGTATGATTCTGCCTTTTTTTATACCTAAAAATATTAGGAATAATAATTAAAAAATGTATATCAAAAAACATCTATAGCTTTTTGATAGGTGCAAATTGTAATTTCTTTGTCATAATATTATTGACTAAATTAGAACTTGAATTGGTTATGGTGTATTAATTAACTGCATTTTAAACAATTTGATTTACTCTTTATTTTTCCTTATTTAGTAAGGATTTGTATAGAATTAATTTTTTGCAAAGTTATCTTATCTAGTTTGCCCTTCAAAAATCGCAACACCACATAAAGATGTGTTATATGAAACATATTTTGATTTTATCCATATTTATAGCTCAATATTTATGACATTTGTATTGTTTTATAACAATTCTCAAAAAAACTATAATGAAAAAAATAGTGCTTTTTATATTTACCTTGTGCTCCTTAGTATGTGTTTCCAACACATTTGAAAGTTCTACATATAGGAAAATCGAAATTTTTACCAAAGCACAAGGCCTCTCAGACAATTCTATTAATGACATTCAAAAAGACGCAGAAGGTTTTCTTTGGATTGCAACTAACAACGGAATAGCTCGATTTGATGGAAAAAATTTCATCTCCTTTTCAGAGAAAAATCTAAAGGGCTTTTTTAAAGATAATATAGTAAATGAAATAATAATTGATGGCAACTTCATTTATCTTGTTTCCAAAAAAAATGGAATCAAAATATTAGATCGAAAAAAATTGAACCTTACTGATTTTAGTACCAAAGGAATACAATCTTTTTCAATTAAAAGCAAGTACCAACTTATCCTAACTACTGATAAAAAACTACTTCTTTTTGAAAACCAAAAACTAAAAAAAAAACGATCATTTAATTCCTATGACCCTGTCGACGCAATACTTTACCAAAACAGTATTTGTGTTTTGACACAAAACAAAGGAGTTATCCAATGTCAAATTGAAAATCTAAAAACTTATAGAATTATTCCTGCGGATTTTGTGTATATGTATGGAAAATTAATCCCTTCCAAAAAATTCGGATTAGTTTATGCAAGTGGAAACAAAGTATATGTGTTGCACAACAATCGTTTTGTTTTTCATCCTCTATTCAAAAACAAATTAGGAATCACCAACTATTTTGAAAACAAATCGGGCACTCCTTATTATGTTTCCCGTAGCAAAAATATTTTTGCTTTTGATGGGAATTCATTTGTAAACCATACAATTCCCTCTATTAAAAATCCAGAGGTACGTAAATTATTCTTTATTTCTAAAGGATGTTATTTTATTGCTACCAATCAGGGATTAATTCGAATTGCTGAAAGCAAAAAATACATTACTAACATTGATGATAATCCATTAGTAGAAGATGACATGATTCGAATAAGACGAAAAATTATTCCCGTTAATTCTCAAACTACCTACTTTTTTGGACATCCACAAATTGTTGTATCTACTAATGGGGTGTTAAAAAATGTGCCTTCTGAAAATTTCTCCATGTACGACAGCACATTATTAAACGATAAAATCTTTTGTACTACTGACAGTTATGGAGTAATTGCCTTTGATATCCATTCTAAAAAAATTAAAAAAATACAATTAACTTCCATTCCTGACAAAGAGTTCTTTTATGTTGTAGAAAAAGTAAACACTCATGAATTATTTTTAGGAGGAACTGATAAAATTGTTATCTATAATACCCTAACCCTACAAACTCAAATTATTCCACTATTAGGACATATAGTCCATTCCATTAAACAAGACGGTAATTTGATTTGGATTGGAACTGACAAAGGGTTGCGTTGTGCTAAATACAATGAATCTGGATTTAAATGGCTATCTATTCCTTTGTTCTACTCCAAAACCATTCGAGATATTGCACTTGATATCGTTCACAAAAAAATCTGGCTCGGAACCGAAGAAGATGGTTTACTTATTGTAGATGCAGTACATTTTACATACACACAAAAGAAAAACGATTTATTAAAATCCATTGCAGCAATTATTAATGACCAAAAAGGACATATTTGGGTTAGTGCAAATTGCATTGCGGTATTTGACCTCAACAACAACAATAAGTACTTCCAATTGAGTCAAAAAAATGGTTTAAGCAATATCGAGTATAATTATAAGTCGGCAGCCCTATTACCAAACGGAATGGTGATATTCGGTGGAGTGAATGGTTATGATAGTATTAATTACGATCAACTTGAGAATAATGTAAAAGAAAACTATCAAATTAAAATTACGGGAGTTCAAAAATACTCCACAATTGACCAGCAAGAATTTGAATTTGAAAACTATAATAATCAAGAATCTATTGACTTCAATACAGGTAAAGAAGAACTTAATTTAACAGTTTCTGACCTAGATATTATTTCTCCTTTTAATTCTTATTTTACCTATCAAATTGATCAAGAAAAAACCGTTCCTGCATACAAAAATAAAATAAGGATCTCTAATTTACCCTATGGTGAGCATTCATTAACCATCAATATGTTTGATAATTATGGTAACTTAAAAACTAAAAAAAAACTAACTATCAATGCTTTAGTACCTTTTTATTATCACCTTAGTTTTTATATTTTAATGTCATCTGTTCTTTTAATATTTGGTAGTACCACAATCTATTATATACTCAAAGCTAAAAAAACAGAAGCAATAATCAAAGATAGGATTGCTATGGATTTACATGATGAAGTAGGAACTATTCTTACCCGAATGCTGTTAATTATTAGTAGTAAAAAAGATATCAAGCAACAGCTTCATGAATTGAAACAAGGAGTCAGTGAGTCCCTTTTTAGTATCCGAACTTCAATCCATGCACTTTCCAATAATAATTCTTCCTTAGAAGAATTAATAGATGATACGATAGAATTCCTCAAAAAAGAATGTAGCAATTCCACCATACAATATTACGTCAATTATGATAAAAAAATTCCAGTTGTAAAATTAACCCCAGAAGTATTTCGTGATTTCAAATTAATCCTTTTTGAAGCTACCACCAATGCCTTAAAACACTCTGAGGCAAGTTTAATTACTATTAATTTTAACTATGGTAAATGCCTTGAAATTTGTATCACTGACAATGGGAAACTAAACAATTTAGAAATTATCTACAATAAAGGTAACGGAATAAGAAATATTCTTAAAAGAGTGGAACGTAATAATGGCACTTGTAAATTTGATATTAATCAACCCCACGGTTTAGCAATAACACTAGCCTTTAATTGGGCATAATAATCTAACAAATATGAAAAATATTATTATTTTAGAAGATGATTTTCACATTGCGCAATTAATGAAAGAGAAAATCGATGAACTAGTCGATTATTATTGTAATGCAATTTATGCTAATCCTATTGACTTTTTCAACGATCCAAAACCAGCTATTATTTTTTTAGTAGATATCTCAATGCCAAAAATGAGCGGCCTTGAAGCTATCAAAAAAATCCTAGAGATTTACCCAGATTCAAAAATAATTATTAATTCTATTAAAGAAGATTCTGATACTATTTTTAAAGCAATCCAATTAGGAGCTATTGGATATATTGATAAACAAAGCTTCCAAATTGACTATCAAGAAGTGTTTGAAGCCATTAATAATGATGGCGCCTACATGACTCCAAAAATTGCTCGAAAGGTAATGGCACACTTTCAAAAAAAGGAAAAATCACTAGAAAAATTAACCAAAAGAGAAGTTGAAATTACATATTCGATATTGGATGGATTAAGTTATAAATTAGTTGCGGAGCGACATAATATAGCTCTTGATTCTGTAAGAAGTCACATCAAGAATATCTATAAAAAGCTAAAAATTAATAGTAAGTCTGAATTATTTAATTTACTTAAACAATAAACAATGTTTATTTTAAAACTGCCTTTTTTACTATAAGTCTATCTTTTTTGAATTAAAACAAACTTCATTCTGGCAAAAATGTTGGTTAATCTAAATCTTCTAATGCACGAATCGTGAAATATAATATTCAACATAACTATTAATTATTACCCATAAAAATTAATTTATCTGTTATGTCAAAATACAAATAGTTACGTATTGATTTGTAATTATTTACATTGAAACGTATTGAAAACTATTGAATACAATGATTTTTATTGATTTTTTGCGGTTACGAGCAAGACGCTCGCATGAGCTGGGGAAGGGTAAAATGAAATTTTGTCACTTTTTAAACAAAAAAACGGCTAAAATTTCTTTAGAGGTCTTTCGGTTCTAGTCAGTACATATAAAAGGAAATATCTAACAACCTGCATGAAGAGTTAAATGAAATTGCATCATTATATAAATAAAAAAACCTCCCAA
>JACCDH010845886.1_pt1 | contig 10060 bp, 8 predicted proteins | sample 7442481 | NCBI WGS metagenome assembly JACCDH01 (sample SAMN15323433, study PRJNA562643) | freshwater metagenome | isolation source: river surface water | place: USA:Blue River Watershed | collected 2017-08-15
ATGATTTTGATGATGAGTTGAAGGAATTACTAGCTAAAATTGATCATAATTTAATTTTGAATAAACCAAGAGGATCAATTTTTAGGCGTAATTACTTTTCATTGATTTTCGAGGCTTTTACGTTTTTACCAATAATATTTAAGGTTAAACCTGATTTAATCATTTCGAGTACCGGATCTCCAGGGTTTAATTTTTTTTTGTTTTTTCTTCGGCAAAGAAAATTAGTTTATTTTTTACATAGTACACCTGCAAAATTTTCATTTAAATCATATCTATTTTTTATAATTCCAAAATTGTTTTCTAGTAGGAAGAAATTTATAGTTACAGTTTCGAAATACTTAAACTCTGAACTTACTCAATTATGGGGTGTCCCAGAAAAATATACTAAAATCGTTTATAATAGTCCTCATTTCAATGCGTCACAATCATTGAAAAAAGAGATTAATTCACACAAGAAAATAATCTTAACCGTGGGACATGTTGTTTGGTACAAGAATCCTAAAATATGGATAGAAGTAGCAAAAAAAATCACTCAATCGTACGCTGATATCGAATTTCTTTGGATAGGAGAGGGAGATTTATTGGATCAAATGAAACTTGAGTGTATTAATTATGATCGAATAAATTTTTTAGGGGCTAGGAGTGATGTACAAGAATATTATTCTCGGTCATATCTTTATTTTCAGCCAAGTATTGTTGAAAGTTTTGGAATATCAGTGATTGAGGCGCAATTTTTTGGTCTACCTTGTATTGTTTCTGATAGTGGAGGATTGCCAGAAACAATTGTAAATGGACAATCAGGGCTTGTCGTAAGTAATTTTTTCGAAAAATATTTAGAAGCATTTTTTACCATACTAAATGATAAATTATTATATCAGCAAATGAGTAATAAGGCAGAAAAAAATGCTAAGCTTAAATTTACAGCAGCTAAGCAAGAAGAAAATATATTGCAAATTTATAATTTGATTAAAAATGGCGGAAAGTAATTCTAACATAACTTTCAATGTACCTATATTATTTATTGTTTTTAATAGATTTGAATCAACTAGATTAGTATTTGATCAAATTAAGGAGATTAGACCCAGTAAAATATATTTAGCCTCCGATGGACCCAGGGAAAATAAGCCTTCTGAGGCTTTAATCATTTATGAAATTAGAGAGTATTTACTTCAGAATTGTAATTGGAATTGTGAAATATTCACAAAATTTTCCGATACAAATCTAGGTTGTAAACATGCAGTAAGCAGTTCAATTGATTGGTTTTTTACCAATGAAATGTCAGGGATAATATTAGAGGATGATTGCTTGCCTGATCCTTCATTTTTCCATTATTGCGCTGAATTATTAGTTAAATACGAATTTGATTTTAGCGTTTCTCACATAGCTGGGAGTAATCATTTATGCGATTCCCTAATAATGGGGGATTATTTCTTTTCTAAGTACACTCTTATTTGGGGCTGGGCAACCTGGAGGTCAAGATGGAAAGATTATGATATCCTTTTGAAAAATATTAAATCGAATAATTTTATTGATAAAATGTTTAGCAATTGGTTAGATAGATATTATTGGAAGTCTATATTTAATCAAACAGTTAAAGGCGAAATTGATACTTGGGATTATCAGTGGATGTTCACTTGTTGGAATAACGGTAAGAAAGCTATTCTGCCCCAAAAGAATATGATTACTAATATTGGGTTTTCAGAGGATGCTACACATACAGTAGACAATTTGAATCCTCTAGCAAATTTACCAAGATTTAGTAATCGAATAATTAGTGAACCTACTACGAACCGTATCAATTTTGAAATTGATGAATTGATTCAAAAGAGATTTTTTAGACCCACATTATACAGCGTTTTAAAGTTTGAATTGAGAAATATAATTTTAATCGCATTCCCATTTATTTATCATTTTTACAAATTTATTTTCAAAAATAGATAGTCTTTTATGTTTATTAAATCTTTATCTATTATCACTGTTGTTTTTAATGACGCCATTAATCTTGAAAATACAATAAAGAGTTTATTACTTCAAGATTTAAGTAAGTGCGAACTCATTGTTATAGATGGGGGTTCTTCAGATGATACAATTAAAGTAATTGAAAAATATTCATATTTAGTTGATGTATTTATTTCTGAGCAAGACGAAGGTATTTATGATGCAATGAATAAGGGGATTAAATTAGCTACATCTGATTGGATTACTTTTTTGAATGCAGGGGATATCTATACATCTTCCAATTTATTGAAAACCGTTACAGACGAAATGGGTAGTTTGGTTGACAAGAATTTGATTGTTATAGACTTTATCAAAAATGGTATTACACATTCTCCAGTTCTTAATATTAAATACTTAATTGGTAATATGATATGCCATCAAAGTTTATTTTATCATCAAAGTTTATTTTCGAGGTATAAATATGATTTGAGATATAAGATTTCAGCGGATTATTTACATTTGCTGAATGTTTGGAGCCAAGTAAAAATTAAATATTTAAACCAAGTTTCAGTATCATATCTTGGTGGAGGATTTTCAGAGTCTGAAAATCTAGTTTATTTGCATAGAATTGAGCGAATAAATGCAATAACACAATCGAATTTGTATTGGCCATTGAATAAGTTGATAGTATTAATTCTAAAAGCAAAATTATTTTTGAGCTCTAAATGTTAACATCAAGTGTTATAATCTCTGTTTATAATAAAGAAGATACAATCGTAGGATGTTTAACATCTTTGATAAATCAGACTTCACCGCCAGATGAAATAGTGATTGTAGATGATTTAAGTACTGACTCTAGCGTAAGTGTAGTTAGAGAATTCATTTCAATTAATTCTGGGTTTAATTTTATTTTTTTTATAAACGATAATAATTACGGCCCCGGGAAAAGCAGAAATATTGGGAAAGATTTAGCTACTAAAGATTTATTGTTTTATTTAGATGCAGATGATAACTTTGATAAGTTGTATATTGAAAAAACAAAAGTTTTATTTTCTAGTAATAGTCATATTAGAGTTGCAATTTGTCGGACATTAGAAACAGGATCAAACATCATTAGGCCTTCTTTTAATAAATATCAATTGAAAGAAGACAGCTCAGGTTGTGTATACATATCAAATTTCTTTGATTCATTTAATAAAGATCCACTATTTACAAGTTGTGGCAACATAGTTTCTTTTAGAGACTTTGTTAGTGATATATATTTTAATGAATTTGAAAGAAATTTTGAGGACTGGCATTATTTTTACAGGGTGTGCACAAAATCTATACTTAAATTCAACGGAATTTACGTGCAAAATTTCGCAGGTGTTATCTATAAAACGGATGATTTGAATTCTCTTTCGCGGCGATTAATTTTAAATGACTTTCCAGTTGTGCCAAGTTTTTTATTTGACAATAGTATGGAAATTGATTTTGCAAGCTACGTATTTTATAATTGGATTTTTGCAACAATGCGTCGTATCCCGAAGTTCGAAAATAGGGCAATTTTTTTCAGTAAAAATTTAAAATATTTTAAACAATTTGGCCTTCCGAAGATGAAATTTTTAATTTCAATATTAATGTGCCTTCTAAAGCTAGATCAGTTGATTAACATTTTCGCTAGCATACGAAAAAAAATAATTTATGCTTAGTCTTTTATTTATTGTAGTTGGCATTTTATTGTTTTTACAATTAAAAAATAAATTATTAGCTTTTTTATTTATTGTTTCTGCTGAATTCTATTTTCCAGCTTATGATTTAAGGAATTTAGATTTTGCGCAAAATTTATTTGTAAGTGGCATTGTTTCAGATTATACGTATTACTTAATTTTTGGACTTGTTATTTGGCTGTCCATAATTGTAATCTTACTCATAGACAATCAAATTGAATCTAATATAGTTAGAAATACAAATTTTGTCAGCCAGTATAATTACTTTGAAAATAGATTGATTTTAACTTTTTACTTACTCTATTTTCTGTCAATTTCTGCTTTCTTAATAAATTTTAGCAGGGTTGATTTCTCATATTCTTTGCTTGTTTTAAATCCTAGAGAGTATGAGTATACCTTCGGGAGCTCTACTTTTTGGAATTATCTATATTTTTTAAATATACCTGCGATATGTTGTTATATTTTTATTCGGGTAAAATTTAACCGGCTAACAAAAAAGATTAATCTAGTTTTAGTTTTTATTCTTTTCTTAGTTTCATTTTTTCATGGTATAAAATTTACAGTATTTGACACATTTATTTTTCCTGTATTTTTTTATTATTATGCGTCCCTAAAACCTCTAAAATTTAAAAATATTTTATTGATCTCTATCGTTCTTTTTGCATTTTATTTATCTTTTTCATATTTGATCAGGGGATCAGGTGGGTCCCCTTTTGAACAATTAATTTCTTATATATTACCAAATTATTATAATTTGGCATATTCGATTCAAGAAAATAAAATTCAATGGTCTGGGCTTAGTTTATTTTTGCCTGATAAAATTCCTGATATATTTGCACAATTATATGAGTATGGACCAACTGGTTTTGCATTAAATGAGAAGTTTAATATGCAGACGGCTTATTCAAACTATTATAGTTTTGCTAATATTTTAGGGCCGTTAGTATTCCTATCTCTAGTTACATTTATTAGGCTATTGTTTCGAAATAAATTTAGAAAAGGTATTTTTCAAGCCTTTTTTTTAGCATACATTGATTACTGTTTGCTGTTTGTGTTTTTTTTTCACGCATTTAATAAAACAAAGTATATTTATTATCTAGCTGTTTTAATATTTATACACATCATTACCAGAAAGCGTAAAAGTCTAAAAATCTAAGAATCATAGTATTGGTATAATTTATTATTTAGCAAGTCTGCATCAAAATTTAATCGGGCATATTCAATACATTTATTTTGCATTTCGTTTAGAAGGCTATTTTGTGAGTGAATTAATTTAATCATATCAATAAATTCATCTCTGTTGTTCTGACTAACTTTAAATCCATTTACTGAATTTTGAATTGAGTCTTTAATTCCCACTATATCATAACCTATGGATATTGTTCCAATCGCAGATGCATCAATAATAATACTCCCAAATCCTTCTCTTTTACTTGGAAGACATAAAATTTGGATAATATTTAATAACTCAAAGTGATTAAATGAAAAATCAAGTGAAATAATGTATTCTTTTAAGTATGTATTCTTTTGTAGGAATTCTGTAATCTTACCCTTGGATTCATCTGGGCCTACAAACAATAATTTCAGATTGGGTATTTCGCGATGGCTTGATTTGAAAATTTCCAACATTTCAATACAACCCTTTTCTTCTGACTTTCTTGCAATATATCCTAATACGAAGTCTGTTTCTTTTAGGTTATAATTATTTCTGAGTTTTGATTTTTCCTCAGTCGTAAGTTTTACAATACGATTAAAATCAACTCCGCTTAAAGACCCCTTGTGTAATACGTCTATTTTTTTGTTATTTTTTGAAACACCATTTTGTAATAAATATTCCGACTGAGAATGGCTATCCGTCAAACAATTTGTACTAAAATTGCATATTAAGATATCAATTAACTTTAATAAAGTTCTTTTAACTCCAACCTTATTGGCCCAGACTTGCCCTGTAAATGTATGTATCCTAACTTTAGTCCCCGAAAATTTGCTAGCAATCATTGCCATTAACCCAGATTTTGTCATAATTGAATGTACTATATCGGGTTTAATTCTTACGAAATATATAAAAAGCTTAAATAAGCAATATAAGTCAAAAATGGGGTTGGGGTTTCGTTGTATTTTAAGGTTAATAAAATTTACATTTGGGTATTCAGAACGAAACTTGATTACATCATCTCCTATAACATACATTATATATTCTTTAGGAATTCGCCTTAATGTATTGCTTAGGTGTGCAGGTATGCAATAATTAGATGTTATAACCCTTATGACTTTTATTTTTTTCAAGTTTTAATAAATTTTATTGAATTGTTCTGATAGAATCTCTGATGGCTCTTTCAGAGGAAATTGTTTATCACTGATATATGTTTTTTTATTAAGTAAATTAGTAATTATCTTATTATGCTTCTTTGTTAATAACTTAGATACAAATTTAATAAATTGCCAAAAAAAATTAATTCTTATTTGGTTAGATGATAGTCCAAGTTTTATAAGAACAAATTTTTGAATCGTGCTGATCGGAAGATTATGGCTAAGTATTTTTGTTTCATACTTAGTTTGATTCATTATTGAAAAATTAATATAATCTGAAATTTCTTCCATTGAAATAAAACTTATTTGGCCTGGTATTACTAATTTATTTATTACTGGATATTTTAATAATACTTTTAATAAGTTATCAAGAGAAGAATTTAGTCTTTCTGAACCAATTATTGACGCAGGTTTTATACAGATATAATTTTCTGATTTTAAAATTTCTTTATCTAGTATATATTTAGTTTTTGCATATTGTGATTCACAATTAATGGGGATTAGTTCTTCGTTTACTATTGTTACATTATTTGGCAAATTCTCATATACAGAAAGTGTGCTTAGATAGATGAATTTTGCATCATTAACAATGGAAAATTTATGTAGTTCTAGCGGAACTTGAATGTTTCTTAATTCCATTTTTCTTTCATCCCTTACTTCTCCCCCAAGATATATTATGTAATCAAACTTTATTTCTACATTTAAAGCATCCGCAATAAATTTTGTAATTGTAATATGTTGAATATTATTTTCAATTTCTTGAGAATAGATTAAATAGATGCTAGAGTTATTTATTTGCATCAATTTCTCGTAAACTAAATTTAATAATTTACCCTTGTTCCCAATTAGTAAAATTTTTTGCCCTTGATTCATCCTCCTTTATAATATTAAATAATTCTTTATATACTGCCTCAAATACGCTATTAGGTTCAATACTATTTATTTCATTATTTTTAAATGTTGTTGAATTATATTTATAAGGTTCGCCACATTTTTCTATGTTTGAAGGCATTATGCACTTGTTTGAAGTATTAAATAAATTATTATATGGTACGAAACGGCCATATCTTGAACCGTTGAAAATACAATAATTGCTAATATTTAGTATTGTAGCAATATGAATTGGAGCTGAGTCATTGCCAATTAGTATTATGCCTGTATTTATAATTTTAATCAGCTCGTTGATATCATTCAAATCATACTTAATAACTTGATTTAAGAATTTGGGGTTAATTGATTTACAGATATTGTTACCAAGTTCACTTTCTCCCGGACCACACAAAATAATAATGTTTATGTTTGAGAATTCTTTTAAGAGGTTGTCCACTAAAATTGCAAAATTTGAACTATTCCAAATTTTATAAAACTCATTAGAACCGGGACAAATTATTACGTTTTTTTTATTGGGTATGTATGTTGCTTCCAAAGTTGGCGCTGAAGAGAAAGTTGTTTTACTTAGAGAAATCTCTTCAAAAAAGAATTTCATTTTTGAAAACTCATGTAAATATTCCGTGCCATTTAGTTGTGTTATGTCAATCAATTTATCATATAATTTATCAAACATTTTCTTATTGAATTTACCATAGTTCAAATCATCGCCAGTAAATGTTACTTTTGTTTCCGCCCCACAATAAATCGATATTTTGTCTGATAGATACGTTCTAGAATAGGAAAGGTTAAAACTTAAGCAGTAATTAGTAGATCTAATTTTATTTATAAACTTCATCGTTTTGAAGAATTCTCTATTTGATTTAATTGAGCAGTAAGTTATTGATTCGTAGTTTTTTTTGTCATTTAAGTCTATAAATGTTTTTAATCGAGAGTTAGCAACTAAATGGAATTTATATCCTGAATGTTTAGAAATATATTCATTCATTAAATTCCGTGCAATCAGGTAATCGCCTATTGCATCTATTTTAACAAACAAAATATTGTTATTGAGTTTAGATTTTGAACGTTTATAATAAATTTTTAGAGATGTATCTAAAATTAGGACAATCAGCTCTTTTAGAGTTTTCATTTTTACTTTTAGAATAATTACAACTTTAATTTTGCACTTATAGAAATTGCATTACTATTAGTTAATAGTTTACCGTTATCCTTAGAGAAATTTAATCCGAAATTGATATATCGGGTGATTTTTTTTTCAATTTCAATTTGATAGGAACTTTGGTTAATATATATAATAAATCTTGAATTTGGGTAATTCATCCCATCTTGAATATAACCATGTTTCGATTGGGATAGTCGCAACATCCACTTAATTTCAGCAGGTAATCGGCCATGAGCAGCAAAGTAAAATGATTTAACGGCATTGTATCGGAAGGAAGTCGTACCTCCAAATTTTGTTTCTGAATCGATTACAATCATAGGAGTTCCTATTCCTTTTTTCCAATAAGCCCATCCACCACTCGCTCCATTATTGAAGTAGTTTTCCGTTTCCGGATAATGTGTATCTACTAGTCCAAGGACCTTGGCAAAACTCGCGACATATAACCCTTGATTCGCTGTACTTAAGTATTCAATGGCAACATGTTCAATTAAGCCATGATTTTTCAATTGCACAGACCCCCCCCAAATTCCATCATCTGAAGTAGTTAATGAGGCAACTCTTCCTGTTTCATAGGCAGTCTGTTTGTAAAGTAGAATTTTCCCCCAATTGGGCTTTATTTGAAATGCTAAATCAATCGATCCCATGTGATTTCCATATTGATTCCATGCATCATACCAGGATGTATTTTCATCAATCGGTATAATTGATCGATTTTTTAATGCAGTGACTACATAAAAGTAGGCATTTAGACTTGAGGGGTAATAATCAAATTGGCCACCTTTTTCTTTGGCCTCCCCTCCCCAGAAAACTTGATGATTCAGACCTCCGAAAAGATTGATAAAAGAATCAGGCTTACCTAATCGTCCATACAGGGATTTTTGATGCAAATAGGCATTTAAAGTAGGACCTTGATTATCAAACCAGCCATGCGAATAAGTCATATGTACCCCTAACCATCCCTTGGCAAAATTCAAATAATCGCGCGTCCCCAATTGAATCTTTGGCATAGGAACTGCATTCCCTGACCATGCGTAGAATCCGCTCGTCATTGCGGTATCTCCTAATCCATACACCTCTTTTCGTCTACCTGCCCAGAGTTCCCATTTACCTCTCCGTCCGCTGACGTATGCCTGTGTAAGCCAGAAGTCATTTTGTTTGCCCGTCCATCCGGTCGCTTCGACCTCGTATTTCCAATCGTACTTTTTCTTCAAATTATACCCCTTGCCATTCCAAGCCCGTAAGACTAAGCCTGGGTTTTTCATGGGTACGGATCCATACTGCAAACTACGCATCCAGAAAGGTGTAACGCCTGCATCAGAAACGATAGCTTGCGCTTCTACTGTCGTGTGAATGCTAGTATCTGGTGTCGCAATCAACGTGCTGAAAAACGTAAGTAATATACTTAATGTCATCTAGATGGAAGGTAATAAATTTAAAGTACGGGGTTTTATCTGAATTTATCAAACGGTGTTGAGCGAACGGTTGGTTCTTTGGCCTTGTTCATGTAATTGCATATTTTTTGACAAATTTTCTAGGGCAGATTGGGATTAACTAAAATTTCTCCTATTTTTGCAGTCCCGTTACCCTACGGGCAATTGAGGTGGATTAGCTCAGTTGTTAGAGCATCGGACTGAAAATCCGTGTGTCCCCGGTTCGAGTCCGGGATCTACCACTTCAATTTTTAAAGGCCCTTGCGCAAGCTTGGGCCTTTTTGTTTGCCCATGCCAAAATTTTCTCAGAATGTTTTATCTTGCAAACAAACCTATTCCCCTATGAACGATTTCTCCCGCCGCAACCTGCTCAAAGCAGCTGCGCTCGTGCCTTTTGCCACATCTGCTACGGATGCAGTTTCCGCAGCAAGTGTAAGTAAACCCGAACTTTCCCTCAACATGTCCACCATCATGGGCCAAAAACTCGGCTTCATCCGTGAACTTGAAGTGTGTGCCCAAGCCGGTTTCCGCTCCTGCGAGATTTGGATGCCTACGCTAGAAGCCTATTTAAAATCGGGGGGAACAATCGCAGAGGCACGTAAACGCTTATCCGACCTCGG
>JACCDH011262554.1_pt1 | contig 10059 bp, 10 predicted proteins | sample 7442481 | NCBI WGS metagenome assembly JACCDH01 (sample SAMN15323433, study PRJNA562643) | freshwater metagenome | isolation source: river surface water | place: USA:Blue River Watershed | collected 2017-08-15
ATAATTACCGCCCCATCGTGGAGCGGGCTGTGCTTTTGAAAAATACTTTCCAATAATCGTTTAGATATCGCTGCATCCAGATTTTCTCCGCTGTTTTGTAAGTGTTGTTCCTCGAAATATTTTGCCAAAACAATCAGTGCACCGGTCTTGGTTTTCTGCATACTTTGGCATGCATCCATGATGGGTTTAATCTGACTTTGATGATCGGTATTCAGTTCTTCATTTCTTCCAAAAAGAAAAGAAAACCAGGACTTGTTGCGTTGTACAGTTGCATTCTTGCCAATTAAGAGCAGAAAACGCCTAATTTCTTGTTGAAAAACTACGATTAGTGCAAAAAATCCAAGACTCACAAATCCGCCTAAAATCTCACTCAACATGCGCATATTGGCTTGTTGAACGAGTAAATAACCCAAATAAATGATACTTAAGCCAACAATAATATTTACGGCAATGGTTCCTCGTATCAGGTTGTAAACGTAATAAATAATAAGGGCAACCAGCAAGATATCCACGATATCCAAAAAGCGTACTTGCAGAAAATTAACGTCGAGGTTTTCCATTGCTCACTAAAATAAGGTTTTAAATCCGGCTGTTCATGGTGTTGAAGATTTTTACAGCCTCTACTGCGGGTTTTACATCGTGCACCCGGAGTATTTTTGCACCTTTTAGTAGGGCAATGGTATTGGCAACCGTAGTTCCATTTAGGGCGTCGGTGGCAGTTCCGCCAAGTACTTTGTAGATCATGGATTTACGCGACACTCCCGCTAACAATGGAACTTGGAGCATTTTAAAAGTCTCTAATTTCCCCAAAATTTCATAGTTATGCTCCAGGGTTTTTCCGAAGCCAAAGCCCGGATCGATAAGGAGATCGTATGCCCCTAAATCGTGAAGTTTTTGAATTTTTTTCACAAAATAATCCGTTAGTTCTGGTATCACGTGTTCGTAGCTTGGGTTATTCTGCATGGTTTGAGGCGTCCCCTGCATGTGCATTAAAATGTAAGGAACTTTCAATCGGGCCACCGTTTCAAACATGTTTTCGTCCAGTTCTCCAGCCGAAATATCGTTGATGATATGGGCTCCGGCTTCTATAGCCTTTTCCGCCACTTCAGCTCTGAAGGTATCGACTGAAAAAACAGCCTCTGGAAATGTTTTTACCAGAGGCTGTAACACCGGCAATAATCGCTGTAATTCTTCTGCAGCAGAAATATGCTCGGCATTCGGTCTGGAGGAGTAAGCACCTAAATCCAATATCGACGCACCATCTTGGAGCATTTGCTCCGCCTCTAACAGTACCTGATTTAAAGCGGGTTGTCCATTCCGGCCTTCCGGCTGGTAAAAAGAATCGGGGGTCAGGTTCAAAATACCCATCACCAGCGGTGTGGATAAATCGAGTAATTTACCCCGAAGATTTAGCGTGGTCTTTTCGGCAAAAACCGTATTTTTATCCGTCATTATTGGCAAAATACCAATTATTTCAGCGATTAATCAAATATTTAAGACATTTTGGCTCAGGATACTTCAGTAGCATACGATGCAGTTATCAGGGTTTGTAAGGATTTGTTTCTGAAAAAAACCAAAGATTACGGAACCGCTTGGCGCATTCTGCGCTTATCGTCTATTACCGATCAGATTTTTATCAAAGCACAACGCATTCGCACCATCGAACAGAAAAAAGTGTCGAAGGTAGGTGAAGACATTGCTTCAGAATACATTGGCATTATCAATTATTGTGTGATTGCCATTTTGCAATCTGAGTTGGGAGATGATACCGCAACCGAGCTTTCGGTGCCCGAGGTTGAATTGCTATTTGATAAAAAAGTGCAGGAAACGAAAGAGTTGATGTTTGCTAAAAATCACGATTATGGTGAGGCCTGGCGTGACATGCGCATCAGCTCACTCACTGATCTCATCTTAATGAAAATACTTCGCGTAAAGCAAATTGAAGACAATCAAGGCCAAACCCTGGCTTCAGAAGGTATCAAAGCCAATTATCAAGACATGCTTAATTATTCGGTTTTTGCATTGATTAAACTGAACGAGAAGGATGAAAAAATTTAGTGCCGTTTTCAGCCGTTTTTTTGTTGGGCTGTTATTTGTTTTTTCCGGATTGATTAAAGCCAACGATCCGATCGGATTTGGCTACAAATTGCAAGAGTATTTTGAAGTATTTCACATTACTTTCTTCAACGATTACGCTGCCGCGATAGCTATTTTTCTCTGCGGACTAGAAATCATTCTTGGAGCAGCACTGCTTCTCGGTCTATTTGCCCGACAAGTTATTTGGGGACTTTTAGGTCTCATTGTTTTCTTTACGTTTCTAACGTTTTATTCGGCATTTTTTGAGGTGGTTACTTCTTGCGGATGTTTTGGCGATGCCATCCCGCTTACACCTTGGCAGTCGTTTGGTAAAGACCTCATTTTGTTGGCTTTCATTCTCATTCTTTTTATTTACCGTCGCGAAATTAAGCCAGTTGTTGATCGTCAGGCTATGCAGGCTGCTGTGGTAGGTCCCTTGGTGCTGATCAGTTTTGGCATTGGCGTATTTACCTATTTTAATTTGCCCTTTATTGATTTTCTGCCCTATAAAGTAGGCGCTAATATTCCAGCCTTAATGACCATTCCGCCTGGAGCACCACAAGATGAATACGAGATTACTTATCATTTAAAAAATAAGCAGACAGGTGCCGAGCAGGACATGACGGATAAGGAATACCTCAAGCAGGAGATTTGGAAAGATGCGAATTGGGAAATTGAAGGTGAGCCTGAATCAAAACTCGTAAAAAAAGGTTTCGAGCCCAAAATTAAAGACCTCAAATTGGTAGATGCATCAGGACAGGATGTTACGCAAGCACTATTGCAAAAACCCGGCTACCAATTGTGGCTCGTTGCTTACGATTTGAATGCCAGCAATCGTGAGGCATTTAGCCGCATCAGCACAACTGTTATTAAATCGGCAGTTCGCAACGGAATTCCTACCCTAATACTTACTGCAAGTTCGCCAACAGCTGCCGAAGAGCTGAAAACTGAGTTAAAATGGAATGCAGTTTTTTATTATGCTGATGCGATTCCATTGAAGAGTATGGTTCGTGCAAACCCGGGTATTTTGCTCATGAAAGAGGGTACGGTGGTTCAGAAATGGCATTACCGCAATTTCCCTACTTACCAGGATTTAGCCAAAAAGTATATTCAGCAATGAAAATTTTCCTGATTGGTTTTATGGGTAGCGGAAAGACTACGCTGGGGCGGAAACTTGCTCAAAAACTAGGTTATACTTTCGCCGATCTGGATGAACGAATGTGTGCCTACACCGGAAAAACCATTCCTGAATTATTTGCTTCGCTGGGCGAAGACGGTTTTAGGAAATTGGAGCAAGAAGTATTGCATAGCACTCAAAAAGAGGAAAACTTAGTGGTTTCTACCGGGGGTGGTACGCCCTGCTTTTTTGACAATATGGATTGGATGAACAAAGAAGGGAAGACCGTTTACCTCCATGTTGCCGCGAAAGCCCTGGCAGTTCGTTTAGAACAAGCAAAAACTGAACGACCTTTGCTAGGCAATCGAACAGGAGAGGACTTGCTGGCATTTATTGAACACAAATTAGCCGAACGGGAGGCATTTTATCAGAAAGCAAACATGATGGTGAGCGGATTAGATATGACAGCTGATAAGCTACTGCTTTACCTTGAGGCAGCTCAACTCAAATAAACCGCATCATCTTCGCCAGATTGGTCTAAAACTACCTGAACATGTTGTTTCAATACCGTAGCCAATTGTAATCCGGTAAAATCAGGTGAAACTGGGAAGCTTCGGTGGCTTCGATCTACCAAGACCAAAATTCTTAATTTTTTAAGAGGGATATTCAAAAATACACCTAGGCCATAAACCAAGGTGCGACCGCTATTCAATACATCATCTACCAATATAACCGCTTGATTTTTTACATTTTCAATCGCAATATCTGAGCTTGCCTGCAGATGAGAACTGTCTTTATCCAATTCAATTTTGATGAGTTTAACCTGAAGCGCAGAAATCTTTTCCAATACTTTTTTTAAGCGTTGCGCCAGGGTGTAACCGCGACTTACAATACCTGCCAATACAATTTCTTTCTCATCCAGATTGTCTTCCAGAATTTGATAGGCCATGCGCTCAATCTTTTGCTGGATCTGTTTTTTAGTTAGGATGATTACTTTTTGATTGCTCATCATTTTTTGTTTGGATGAATTTACGCAATTGTCAGGATTTTGGATACGGATAGAATACAAAATTGGCACCCTCGGGCACAATTACAAATAAGCACATGAATTGATGGGCATTTTTGTAGTTCTTGATAAAGTTCTCCTTTTTGTCCGGTTTAATAATCCCTTTTTCTACAAATTCTTCTAAAGTAGACGCCTGAATGGTCCAATTTGTATTTAGTTCATCTTTATCCAGAATCATTTCGCCCACATTTACTTCATGCTGGTGTGCGATAAAAATAGGGTAGGCCGAAATACCTTCCACCATAATCTCAGTAGCAACTTCTTTGATTGATTCGGCATAAAATTTTAGGTCCTGCTCTAAACTTTTTAGTGGGCTTTCTTTTGGTTTTTGAGGCTGATTTTCGCCTTCGGGATTCAATAATTCTTCGATATTCATTTTTTCAATACCAATAAAGCCACGTTTTCGACGTGTTGCGTTTGCGGAAACATATCTACCGGGCGGATGCGTTTAACTTCGTATTTCTCTTGCAGCAGAGCAATATCTCTAGCTTGAGTGGCCGCATTGCAACTTACATACACAATTTTACTGGCCTCCATTTCCAACAAGCGGGCTACCACATCGGCATGCATACCTGCCCTTGGCGGGTCGGTAATAACCACATCTGGTTTGCCATGCTGTGCAATAAACTCGGCAGTTAGAATATCTTTCATATCGCCGGCGTAAAACGTTGTGTTGTTAATACCATTCAATTCAGAATTGATCTTGGCATCTTCAATGGCTGTAGGCACATATTCAATGCCCACAACTTGTTTTACCTCACGGGCCACAAAATTGGCAATGGTGCCGGCACCGGTGTATAAATCGTAAACCAGATCGTTGGCGTTTAAGCCGGCCATATGGCGGGTAATTTTATACAATTCGTAGGCTTGCGCTGAATTGGTTTGGTAAAAAGATTTAGCCCCGATCTTGAATTTCAGGCCCTCCATCTCTTCAAAAATATGATCAGGACCTTTGAATACTACAATATCCTGATCGAAAATAGTATCGTTTCGTTTTTGATTGACAATGTACAATAAGGACGTAATTTGCGGAAAACTATCCTTTAAATGACTCATTAAGCCTTTGATTTGTTGGTCATCCGCGTAAGCGAAAACCACGATCACCATCAATTCGCCGGTAGAGGCGGTACGGATGATGAGGTTGCGTAAGGCACCCTCGTGGTTTCGCAGATCGTAATAACTGAGTTCATTTTTGAGGGTATATTCGCGAACACTGTTGCGGATGGCATTAGAGGGATCGGCTTGTAAATAGCAATGCTCAATATCTAAAATTTTATCAAAACGGCCGGGTACATGGAAACCTAAAGCATCCAGGCTTAAGCTATCGCGATTGGCCATATCGGCGTCATCCAGCCAGCGTTTGTTCGAAAACGTGAACTCCAGCTTGTTGCGGTAGTATTGCGTTTCGGCCGAACCTAAAATAGGTTCTGCATTTTTCACATCCACTTTGCCCAATCGTTCTAAGGCATTGAGCACGGTTTTTTGCTTGTAACGCAATTGAGCTTCGTAGCTTAAATGTTGCCATTTGCAACCGCCGCAAGTGCCAAAATGGGAACAAAATGGTTCAACACGGTCGGGAGAGTGTTTTACAAAATCGGTAATCCGGGCTTCCGCCAGATTTTTTTTGAGTCGGTAGATCTGGATATCCACCACATCGCCGGGAACTGCTTTCTCGATAAAAATAACCAGATCTTGGTGTTTGCCTACACCTTTTCCTTCCTCGGCAATATCAATAACTTCAATGTTTTTTAAAAACTGGAGTTCGGCAGGCACTTTCTTCATGGCTACCAAAATTACGCTTTAATTCGGATTGCTAAAGCTTTGGGCTTAGTTTATCACTTGAACAAACAAGCTAGTCTTGATAACCTGATATTGTTTGAGACTTCTTACCGCGGGGGCTTTAACCGGTGTACCGTCGAACAGAGAGAATTTGGCCCCACTACATGGGTCGGTCACCGTAAGGCTGGGATCGTCTAGCGTGACAGCACATTTTTTCTCCGGATTTACCGAGCTGCATCGGTCGTAAGCCACTAGTCCTTTACCCGATGCATTGTAAATGATCAACCCGGCTACGCCGTGCCCATTTACCAAAACGGCTCCTCCAGGAGTATTTAGGGCGCTGATGCTGGGGTCATTGGCTGGAATGCTGTAATTCACATACACATCAGGAATTCGGGATCCGTCATCTTTGGCACAGGCGCCAAAGAGTAAGATGAGGGCCACCGATAAATTTCTGAGGTTCATGTTCTAGCTAATCTCTGAGGAGAATTGTTTTAAGAAACGAATGTCGTTTTCAGAGAATAAACGTAAATCTTTGATCTCGTATTTTAAGTTCGTGATCCGTTCAATTCCCATACCGAATGCAAATCCGGTATATTTTTTTGAATCAATACCGCAGTTCTCCAACACATTTGGATCTACCATGCCACAACCTAAAATTTCTACCCAACCTGAACCTTTGCACATGTTACAGCCATCGCCTTTACAAATGCTGCAGGAAATGTCCATTTCGGCCGAAGGCTCTGTAAATGGGAAATAAGATGGACGGAAACGCACTTTGGTGCCCTCGCCATACAATTCCTGTACAAAGTAGTACAGCGTTTGTTTCAGGTCGGCAAAAGAAACGTTTTCATCTACATACAACCCTTCAATCTGGTGGAAGAAACAATGCGCTCTGGCAGAAATGGCTTCATTACGGTACACACGGCCGGGCATAATAGAACGGAAAGGCGGTTTGCCTTGTTCCATCATGCGTACCTGTACCGATGAGGTGTGCGTGCGCAAGGCGATATCGCCTTTTTCGCCACCTTTTTTAATAAAGAAGGTGTCTTGCATGTCTCTTGCAGGGTGTTCTTCCGGAAAGTTTAGTGCAGAGAAATTGTGCCAATCGTCTTCAATTTCTGGTCCTTCAGCTACGGTAAAGCCTAATTTTTTGAAGATTTCTACAATTTCGCGTCGCACCAAAGAAAGTGGATGACGGCCCCCCAGTTCCATACCTTCGCCCGGTAGGGTTAAATCGGTATCGATGGTTTGTGTTTGGGTATTCGATTCGAAACCTTCTTTCCATTCCTGGTATTTGGCTTCGGCACCTTGCTTAAATTCGTTCAATACTTTACCAAACAAGCGTTTTTCTTCAGGTCCTACCGATTTAAACTCATCAAAAAGGTCTTTGATAATCCCTTTAGAACCTAAAAATTTAATTCGAAACGTTTCTAATTCATCCGCATTCGCGGGATGAAAAGCATTGATTTCCTTGTTGTATTGGTCGATTTTTGCTTGCATGTTTTTACTGAACGCCCAAAATAGGCAATTTTTCTGGTTTACTTAATGACGCCTAATTCCTTACCCACTTTGGTGAAAGCGGCAATAGCTTTATCCAAATGATGTTGCTCATGTGCTGCGGATAGTTGTACCCGGATTCGTGCTTTGCCTTGTGCAACCACCGGATAATAAAAACCAATCACATAGATTCCTTCTTCGAGCATTCGGGCAGCGAATTGCTGAGCTAGCTTGGCATCGTATAGCATTACCGGCACAATGGGGTGAACACCTGGTTTGATATCAAAACCTGCTTCGGTCATTTTCTGACGGAAGTATTGAGTATTGTGTTCCAGTTTATCGCGTAGCTCGGTTGTTTCGCTTAGCATATCCAAAACCGCAATTGAACCACCTACAATAGATGGAGCTAAGGTATTGGAGAATAAATAAGGACGAGAGCGTTGACGCAGCAGATCAATAATTTCTTTACGCCCGGAAGTAAATCCGCCGGAGGCGCCACCTAAAGCTTTACCTAAAGTTCCGGTAATGATATCAATTTGGCCCATTACACCATGATGTTCATGGGTACCGCGTCCGGTTTTGCCTAAAAATCCGGAACAGTGACATTCGTCAATCATTACTAAGGCTTGGTATTTATCGGCCAAAGCACAGATCTTATCCAGCTGGGCAATGGTGCCATCCATAGAAAAAGCTCCATCGGTTACAATAATTCGGTGGCGCAGATTTTGTGTCGCTTGTAATTGTGCTTCCAAATCGGCCATGTCATCGTGCTTGTATCTATAGCGTTGTGCTTTGCACAAACGTACCCCGTCAATAATTGAAGCATGGTTCAGCTCATCTGAAATAATTGCATCCTGCTCGTTAAATAAAGGTTCGAAAACTCCGCCATTGGCATCAAAAGCAGCCGCATATAAAATGGTGTCCTCGGTGCCTAAAAATTCAGAAATTTTGCGCTCCAGTTCCTTATGAATATCCTGCGTACCACAGATAAAACGTACCGATGACATGCCATATCCATGCGTATCGATGGCTTTTTTGGCTGCTTCGATTACCTTTGGGTGAGAGCTTAAGCCGAGGTAATTGTTCGCACAGAAATTGAGTACTTGCTGTCCTCCGGCAACTGTGATGTCAGCTCCCTGCGGTGAAGTAATAATGCGCTCAGTTTTGTATAAGCCAGCCTCTTTGATGGCTTTTAGTTCATCTTGTAAAACCGGTTGTAACGTTTTGTACATGCTTTAATAATTGAAGTGTAAAATTAAACAAATAGTCCTAATTGCTAACCCTCAATTGTGCAATTGGTTTGTAACCTTTGTTGTAAAACTACATCTTAGTTGAACAAGCCAGTTATGAAGCATTTAGTATTAAGTATTGCGCTCAGTCTTTCATTTGCCTTTAGTTTTGGACAGTCTGTTAATTTGAGTGGGAAGATAACCGATGAAAAGGGTGTATCCATCCCTTTTGCAAGTATCTACATTAAGAATACTTCTAAAGGCACTTCAGCCAATGCCGATGGCGACTACCGCCTAAGTTTAGCTCCAGGCAAGTACGATCTAGTTATCAGGGCAATGGGTTATCAGCAAAATAACCAGCGAATTGAATTGAGTGAGCCTACACAGTTAAACTTTGTATTGCAGGCTGAATCGTTCAAACTGCAGGATGTAGTGATTAGGGCAGACGGGGAAGATCCGGCATATGCCATCATCCGTCAGTCCATTAAAAAACGCAAATCACACCTCAACGAAGTAAAGTCTTACCAAGCAGATGTCTATATCAAAGGGCTACAGAAATTAGTTGCGGCTCCGAAAAAATTTATGGGGGTGAATATCGATGAAGTGGGTAAGCAGCTAGGTTTAGACTCGAACCGTAGGGGAATTATTTATTTGTCAGAATCTGAATCTAAATTGAGTTTTGAACGGCCTGATCAATACCGCGAAGAAATGATCTCTTCAAAGGTTTCGGGCAGTAACCGGGCTTTTAGTTTTAATCGTGCTACCGATCTGCAGGTCAATTTCTACGAAAATTTTCAGAATTGGGGCGGCTTAAGTTTGCGGCCTTTAGTTTCACCAATAGCAGACAATGCTATGCTGTATTACGATTATAAATTTTTGGGTAATACCGTAGAAAATGGGGAAATGATCAATAAAATTCAGGTTATCCCTAAAAGAACTAGTGATCCTGTTTTTCAGGGTAATATCTACATTCTGGAAGATTCCTGGCGAATTCATAGTCTGGATTTGATGGTAACTAAGCAGGCTAACCTGAATTTTGTAGATACTTTAAAAATAAGTCAGCAGTTTTTCCCGCTTCAGCGTAATTCATGGATGACAGCCAACTTGAAGTTCGAGTTTCAGGGAGGTTTTTTCGGGTTCCGTTTTGCGGGCTATTTCATCGCTATGTTTAAAAACTACGATTTGAATCCTGAATTTGCCAAAAAAGAGTTTAAAGAAGCCCTTAAAATCACTCCCGAAGTAAATAAAAAAGACAGTACGTACTGGAAAGATTCCCGTCCGGTTCCTCTAAC
>JACCDH011210834.1_pt1 | contig 10058 bp, 9 predicted proteins | sample 7442481 | NCBI WGS metagenome assembly JACCDH01 (sample SAMN15323433, study PRJNA562643) | freshwater metagenome | isolation source: river surface water | place: USA:Blue River Watershed | collected 2017-08-15
AGTCTCTCCATCGAGGAGTGCATAAGCCGGGTGATCAAGCTGCTGAAAGACAAGAAGGTCATTTGATTTGATGTGCGGTGCCGTTCCGGGTGTGGAGGGCAGAGAAACGAAACTGTCCGAGGCATGGATGCCGAGGCCAGGCCCCCATGGAAGAGTTCACGGCGTGTTTCGTTCCTCTGCCCTCCACACACGAAACGGCACGGCACATCAAATCAAATGACCTTCTTGTCTTTCAGCAGCTTGATCACCCGGCTTATGCACTCCTCGATGGAGAGACTGCCTGTATCCAGGACGAGGTCCGGTGCTTCCGGAACTTCGTAGGGGAAGGACACGCCAGGGATGTCGGCTGAGGGAGACAGCTCTGCGGCGGCATACAGGCCGCTCGGGTCGCGCTGCTTGCACACGTCCAGTGACGGGTTCAAGTAGATCATGAAGCAGTTGTCGCGGCCGATCACGCTCAGCGCGTGTTCGCGCGAGTCTTTGTTGGGAGCGACGAAGGCGGCGCAGCAGATCAATCCGGAATCGTTCAGCAACTTCGCGACGTGTGCACTGCGGCGCAGATTTTCCGCGCGTCCTTGTTGGTCATGGGGCAGATCCTTGCTTATGCCAAGGCGCATGGTCTTGCCGTCGAGCACCGTACTGACGCGGCCCATGTCGAACAGGCGTCGCTCCAGCCCATGTGCCATGGTCGATTTGCCCGCCCCAGAAACGCCGATGAACATCACTGTCGCCGGGCTCTGCCCGTAGCGAGCTGCACGCTCCTCGCGGGTGACGTGTTCTGTGCTGCTCGTGGCATCGGTATGCGCCGCTGAATGGGAAGCATCCACCGAAATCATGCCCGCACCAATCGTCGCATTGCTGAGACGGTCAATGACGATAAGGGCGCCGGTACTGCGGTTAGCCGAGTAATTGTCTACGCACACCAGCTGATCCACCTCCACTTCACAGACACCGATACTGTTCAGTTCGAGGGTTGGGGCCGGGCGTTTCTCCAGCGTGTTGACGTCGATCTGGTGTTTGAGAGTCTTGACTGCGCCAGTGACGGTCTTGGTGCCGAGTTTGAAGTCATACATCTTGCCAGGCAGCATGGGCTGCTCTGCCATCCACACGATGGTGGCGCGAAAGCGTTCAGTCACCACGGGGTAATTGTCACTGTGGACGATCATGTCGCCACGGCTGATGTCGATCTCGTCCTCGAGCGTGAGTGTCACCGCCATGTCTGTGTAGGCGGATTCCAGTTCCTCGTCGTAAGTGACAATCGATTTCACGCGACTCTTCTTCTGCGATGGCAGCACGACAATCTGGTCACCCTTGCGGACGATTCCGGACGCGATGGTGCCGCAGAAACCACGGAAATTGAGGTTGGGGCGATTGACGTACTGCACGGGGAAGCGCAGATCCTTCAAGTTGCGATCTTTGGCGATTTCAACCGTCTCGAATAGCGACATCAGTGTCTGGCCTTTATACCAGGGCATATGTTCGCTGGGGTTGACGACGTTGTCTCCGTCGAGTGCCGACATCGGAATGAAATGGAAGTCGGCTTTGGTCAGCCCTTTCGCAAAGCCCAGATAGTCGGCTTTGATGCGCTCGAAAACGTCTTCGCTGTAGCCAACCAGATCCATCTTGTTGATAGCAACCACCAGGTGCTTGATGCCCAGCAGCGATGTGATGAAGCTGTGGCGGCGCGTCTGTACCTGTACGCCATGGCGGGCGTCGATGAGAATGACGGCAAGGTCACATGTGGATGCCCCGGTCGCCATATTGCGTGTGTATTGTTCGTGCCCCGGGGTATCAGCAATGATGAACTTGCGTCGCGCAGTGGAGAAGTACCGATAAGCGACGTCGATAGTAATGCCCTGTTCCCGTTCAGCCTGCAGACCATCCACCAGCAATGCCAGATCCAGTCCGCCGCCCGTTGTGCCGGATTTGACGCTGTCAGCCTTGATGGCGCTCAACTGATCTTCGTAGATCATCTTGGAATCGTGCAGGAGTCTGCCGATCAGCGTGCTCTTGCCATCGTCCACGCTTCCGCAGGTCAGCAGGCGCAGCAATTCCTTGCGTTCGTGCTGAGCCAGATAGGCGTTGATGTCTGTGCTGATGAGTTCCGATTGATGTGACATAGTGATTGAACCTGGTTGATCTTTTCCATGACTGAATTCGAATGTGTTCCGACGCCTCGTACGCGGTCAGAAATACCCTTTGCGCTTCTTGTCTTCCATAGAGCCGGCCTTGTCGCTGTCAATCAGGCGGCCCTGGCGCTCGGAGGTAGTGGTGAGAAGCATTTCCTGGATGATCTCGGGCAGTGTGGTCGCCGACGACTCGACGGCACCTGTCAGCGGATAGCAACCCAAGGTGCGGAAGCGCACCATTTTATTAACAGCGCCTTTGCGCAGCTGCTCCGGCATGCGGTCATCGTCGACCAGAATGTCGACACCGTCCATCGATACCACGGGACGCTCCTTGGCGAAATAGAGCGGCACGATATCGATGTCATTCAGGAAGATGTACTGCCAGATGTCGAGTTCTGTCCAGTTGGAGAGAGGAAATACGCGAATGCTCTCGCCTTTGTTGACCTTGCAGTTGTAGATGTTCCACAGTTCAGGGCGCTGATTCTTCGGATCCCAGCCGTGGTTCTTGTCGCGAAATGAAAAAACACGTTCCTTGGCGCGGGACTTCTCTTCGTCGCGGCGAGCGCCACCGAATGCAGCATCGAATTTGTACTTGCTCAGGGCCTGGCGCAGCGCCTGCGTCTTCATCACGTCGGTATGCTTTTCACTGCCGTGAGTGAATGGGCCGATACCATTGTTGATGCCTTCCTGGTTGATGTGGACGATCAAATCCAGTCCGAGCTTCTTTACCTGCTTGTCGCGGAATTCGATCATCTCCTTGAACTTCCAGGTGGTGTCGACGTGCATCAGCGGAAAGGGAGGCTTGCCAGGGTAAAACGCCTTCATGGCGAGATGCAGCATGACGGCTGAGTCCTTGCCGATGGAATACAGCATCACCGGGTTGTCAAATTCAGCCGCGACTTCGCGAATGATATGAATGCTCTCGGCTTCGAGTTGTTTCAGATGCGTCAGATTGTAGTCTGTCATGCTTGTTCACTTTGTCGTGTTGGGTCTCCGAGGCTCGCAAGGTGAGGAGGCTGGGGACGATGTCGTTATATAAAGGAAGTAGTTCAGAGATGCCCGGATCGGCAGCGCTATAGATAGTCCCTGTCAGATTCTCTCGGCTTTTCCAGTCCGAAGCCTTCGGAGAGGGCTCCGCTTTGGTTGGCATTCTGTCTGGGTGCGTAATCCTTGGGAGGCAGCAAGTCGGCGGCGTCGTTTCCCAATGCGGAAGCACCGAAAACATCCTCTCGGGATGCGGGCAGGAGTTTGTTGGCCACTTCGCCTGTGCACAGATCCTGTGCTCCACTGGCCAGATGCTGGTATACATCCCGGTAACTGTCAGTCATCTGCTGAACCAACTCTGCGGTGACATTGAAATGTTCACTCACTTCGTCCTTGTAGCGCGCGTGTGTGCGCTCGAGATCCTGCAGGCTTTTTTCAAGCTCTGTGATCCTGGTGGGGTTGGTGTTTACCCGGCCTGCCAGTACATAGCCGATGGCAACACCGGCTGCCAAGCAAACGATAGCGGTCAACCATAACATAGCAATATCTTGCCTCTTGTTCGTGAGCTCGCACCAAAGCAGCCCAGATAGTCAGGGAGCGCAAGTATAGCCTGAAATACGCTTGGCGAGAGCAACAAAATCCACCAGAGGTCCGCGTCAGGGGTTGGTCCGTGCTCGTGCAGAGAGCTGATTTGGCTGGTTCCTGACGGTCTTTTTGTCTTAGAATGCGCAGCCTTCCGGCGGGTGGGTTGCATAGCAATGCCCTGGATCTCGCAACTCGTAGCCTCTCCATTTCACGAATGATGCCTTCAATGACGCCACTTGAACGTTACCAGCTGGATATCGCCACCGGAGCGATAGCGCCGGACTCTGCACAAGAACAGGCAGTACGTCACTTTCAGCGCCTGTATGACGACTTGGTGCGTGTGCCGGAGCCGTCGCGCAACGCGGTGTTGGTCGCATGGCATTTGCTGACACGTAAAAAGCATCCCGGAGTTGTGGGCAAGCACACTGAAGGCGCGAGAGTCAAAGGCTTATACCTTTACGGTGGTGTTGGTCGGGGCAAGACCTATTTGATGGACGTGTTCTTCGAGAGTCTGCCTTTCCAGAATAAGATGCGGACGCACTTTCACCGCTTCATGCAGCGCGTGCACTCCGAATTGACGCTGCTCAAGCAGCAGAAAAATCCTCTGGAGAGCGTTGCCCGCAAGATCTCTGCAGAAGCGCGAGTCATATGTTTCGATGAATTCTTCGTGTCGGACATTGGTGATGCAATGATTCTGGGGGGGCTGCTGACGCATTTGCTGAACGAAGGGGTAACGCTGGTGACAACCTCGAACATTCAACCCGATTTCTTGTATGAAAATGGACTCCAGCGGGAGCGCTTTCTGCCAGCGATTGCGTTGCTGAAGCGGGATATGGATGTCGTTGAGCTGGATGGCGGGATCGACTACCGACTGCGCAGTCTTCAGCAGGCGCGAATCTATCACAGCCCGCTGGGGGTTGACTCCGACAAGGAGTTGGCCGTGAGTTTTCGACGTTTGGTTTCGGAGCATGCAGTGGTGCAGGTCGGCGAGGTCATCGAGGTGCTGGGGAGGCCCATTACTTCGCGCAAGTGTGCCGACGATGTTGTCTGGTTCGACTTTGCGGAGTTGTGTGGTGGACCGCGCAGCGCCTATGACTACATTGAGTTGGCTAAAGTGTATCAGACCATTCTCCTTAGTAATGTCCCGCAGTTGAAGGCTGAAACCGATGATATGGCGAGGAGGTTTGTGAGTCTTGTGGACGAACTTTATGATCGCAACGTCAAGCTGATCATTTCCGCAGAAGTGCCATTGCTGCAATTGTATGTCGGGAATAGTCTGGCATTTGTGTTTGAGCGTACGAGCAGTCGTCTGCTGGAGATGCAGTCGCATGACTATCTCGCCCGCGAACACAGGGCCTGATTGCTTAGAAGCCCTGCAGCAGGTGAACACAGGGGCGCCATGTAGCTTCCTGTTGTTTATGGCTATTTAGTACTTGAATAATTAAAGTTGCTTCGGTAGTATTCGCGCTCCTTGAAGACAATGCTCCTTTGGTGAAAGTAAATGAAGACCTTTATTGCGAAACCGCAGAATGTTGAACATAACTGGCTGTTGCTGGACGCCGAAGGGCAGACTCTGGGTCGTATGGCCGCTGAGATAGCCAGCCGTTTGCGCGGTAAGCACAAGCCTGAGTACACGCCACACGTTGATACCGGTGACTACATCGTTGTTATCAATGCTGAAAAAGTGGCCGTAACCGGTAATAAAGTGAAAGACAAGATTTATCATTCCCACTCTGCGTTTCCAGGTGGTATGAAAAACATCGCTTTCGGCAAGCTGATTGACAGAGCGCCAGAGCGCGTACTGAAGCTGGCGGTTAAGGGTATGTTGCCACGTACTCCTCTTGGCAGAGCCATGTTCAAGAAATTGAAGGTGTATGCGGGTACAGAGCACCCACACACTGCACAACAACCGCAAACGCTGACACTGTAAAGAGGCTCACTGAATAGCTATGTCTACGACACAATATTACGGCACGGGTCGACGCAAAACTGCTACTGCCCGAGTATTCCTCACCAAGGGAACCGGCGCTATCTCCATCAACAAGCGAACGCTGGATAACTTCTTTGGTCGTGAAGTTGCTCGGATGGTGGTTCTGCAGCCGCTCGAATTGGTAGATCTGAAAGACAAGTTCGATGTCACTGTAACGGTGAAAGGTGGCGGCAGCTTTGGTCAGGCCGGTGCTATTCGTCATGGCATCACCCGCGCTCTGATGGAATACGACGGCGAGTTGCGTCCGACTCTGCGTAAAGCTGGATTCGTGACCCGTGACGCGCGTGCTGTGGAGAGAAAGAAGGTCGGATTGCGCAAAGCTCGCAAGAGACCACAGTTCTCCAAGCGCTAATTGCGCTGACTGCTCAAGCTTTGAAGGTAATCGCGGTAGTGCTGCAAGGGCTGCTACCGCAGTTAAACAATTTTATAAAAGCGCTTTTGCCAATCTGGTAGAGCGCTTTTTTTTTAAGAAAAATAAAAATTTCCCACTTAAATCAATCTGTTGTCCCTATATTAAGAAGGGCTATGCTTGAAAAAATGGGAGAAACTCACTACCATTCGCGCAATTTGTGAGACCGCTGCATATCGAGGGGCCATGTGCTTCTCGTTTCCAAATTTCTAATCTGGATTCTTCCCTCGTTATCGCTGGGAAGGGTTCTTAACATTACCAATGCTCAGGAGATAACACGGTGAGTGAAGACGGTACTGATTCTGGCCGCAGACGATTTTTATTGGGGTCTACCTCGGTAGTAGGGGTTGCCGGAGTAGTGGGCGCCGTGGTGCCTTTCGTTGGATCTTGGAGTCCGAGTGCCAAGGCCCGGGCTGCAGGAGCTGCTGTCAGAGTTGACATCAGTCAAGTCGAGGAAGGGGCCATCATGGGTCCTATTCCTGCCTGGCGCGGCAGACCCATATTTATTGTAAGACGGACAGCTGAAGCGCTGGCCGCACTGCCTGAAGTGGCAGATCGCCTGCAGGATCCGGATTCTACTCAGCCAGAACAGCCAGAGTATGCGACAAATGCGCACCGCTCACGCGAACCGGAGATTCTTGTTCTGGTAGGTTTGTGTCCCCACCTGTTCTGCTCCCCTACACCTCACATTGAGCTGCGTGCCGAGCCGTTCGACGAAAATTGGAAAGGCGGTTTCTTCTGCCCGTGCCATGGTTCTCGCTTCGATTTGGCTGGCAGGGTTTTCCAGGGCTCTCCTGCTTCACGTAACATGCAAGTGCCGCCCTATTATTACGAGTCAGAGACTGTTCTGGTAATTGGTGAAGATGGGGTGAGTGCATAATGAGTACATCGAACAAGAGTGGCTGGATCGTCTCTTCACTGGCTGGTCTGCGAGATTGGACCAACGATCGTTTGCCGATTATCCCTGCGTGGGAACGGCACATGAGCAAGTATTACGCGCCGAAGAATTTCAATTTCTGGTATTTCTTCGGAGTGCTCTCGCTGGTTGTACTGGTCATGCAGTTATTGACCGGTGTCTGGCTCACCATGAATTACACCAACAGCGCAGAAGCTGCGTTTGCTTCTGTCGAATACATCATGCGAGATGTGGAATGGGGCTGGTTGCTGCGCTACCTGCACTCAACCGGAGCTTCGGCGTTCTTCATCGTCGTCTATCTGCACATGTTCCGCGGACTGATGTATGGTTCCTACAAGAAGCCCAGGGAGTTGGTCTGGGTGTTCGGCATGGCGAATTATCTGGTGCTGGTAATCGAAGGTTTCATGGGTTACGTGTTGCCATGGGGCCAGATGTCTTACTGGGGTGCCAACGTGATCGTGTCGCTGGTCGGTGCGATCCCTGTCATTGGTGAAGACCTGCTGGTCTGGGTGCGCGGTGACTACCTGATCTCCGGCGCCACCTTGAATCGATTCTTCGCACTGCATGTCGTGGCTCTGCCGATTGTCCTGCTGGCCCTGGTGGTTCTGCACCTGCTGGCGCTTCACGAAGTGGGTTCAAACAACCCGGATGGTATTGAGATCAAGAAGAACAAGGGTCCGGACGGCATCCCTCTCGATGGCATACCTTTCCATCCTTTCTACACGGTTCACGACCTGGTCGGCATTACGGTGTTCCTGTTCGTGTTCTGCTTCATCGTGTTCTTCGTTCCGGAGATGGGTGGCTACTTCCTCGAGCACGCTAACTTCCAGGAAGCCAACCCGCTGTTGACTCCAGAGCACGTGCCACCAGTCTGGTACTACACGCCTTTCTACTCAATGCTGCGCGCCGTGACTGTGCCTTTGCTTGGTATCGACGCGAAGTTCTGGGGCCTGATTGTCATGTTTGGTGCAATCGCGATTCTGTTCGTGGTGCCCTGGCTTGATCGCAGCCCGGTCAAGTCAATTCGTTACAAAGGCTGGGGAAGTCGTATCGCCCTGTTGGCGTTCACAGTCAGCTTCCTGATCCTTGGTGTGCTTGGCACAATGTCTGTGAGCCCGGCACGTACTGCGCTGGCGCAGATCATGACAGTGGTTTATTTCGGTTTCTTCTTCCTGATGCCTTGGTACACCGCGAAGGAGAAGACTCATCCGGAGCCTGCCCGCGTCACTGGCCGCTGGATTACCTGGAAGCAATTGGTCATCACATTGGCCCTGCTTGGAGCGCTGGTGTTCCTGCCTCTGAAGGCAGTAGGTGCAGAAGCCAATGTCGAGCTTGATCATGTCGAAGTCGATGTGACCGATCAGGCTTCATTGCAGAACGGCTTTAAGTACTACATGAACTACTGTGTTGGTTGCCACTCTTTGCAGTACGCACGCTATGAGCGCACTGCGAACGATCTCGGCATTCCTGGCAATCTGGTTCTGGAAAACATTATCTTCAACGATCACCAGATCGGTGACCTGATGGATAACGCCATGTCTGTCGATAATGCCAAGAACTGGTTCGGCGCACTGCCACCTGACTTGACCTTGATTGCTCGCGTACGCAGCCCTGACTGGCTCTACACCTATCTGCGCTCCTTCTACGCCGATTCTTCACGTCCCTGGGGTGTCAACAACACGGTGTTCCCGAACGTGGGCATGCCGAACGTGATGCATGAGCTGCAGGGTGACGTCGTCTGCGAAGGCGAAGCGGGACACTGTGAACCTACGCACGTCGCAGGCACTGGTTCCATGGCGCCTGAAGAGTTCGACGCCACTGTCGCCGATCTGGTGAATTTCCTCTACTACATCGGAGAGCCGGTGCGAGCAGAGCGTGAGCGTCTTGGCTTCTATGTTCTCGGATTCCTGGCGATTCTGTTTGTGTTCGTGACGTTGCTGAATCGCGAGTACTGGAAAAAGATCCACTAGTCTGCGGTTGGTAAAAGTCAGCAAATCCGAAAATTGAGGTTGAGAGTATGGGTGTGGTCGCTAAACGTTCTTCAATGACGTTCTATTCTGATGGTGCCAGTCAGTACAGTCATCGCGTCAGAATAGTCTTGGCCGAGAAGGGCGTCACCGTCGAGACAATCGACGTTGACCCCGACCGCAAGCCAGAGGACCTCGCGTCTCTCAACCCCTACAACAGCCTTCCTACGCTGGTTGATCGTGATCTGGTGCTCTACGAAGCCAATATCATGATGGAGTATCTGGATGAGCGCTTTCCTCATCCTCCTCTGTTTCCGGTGTATCCCGTTGCCAGGGCACAGAGTCGTCTATGGATGTTCCGCATCCAGCGTGATTGGTGTGCTCTGGTGGACTTCATCATGGCAGGGAAGGGCAGTCCTGCGGAGTTGGACAAGGCGCGCAAGGAGCTCAGGGAGAGTCTGACTTCAATTGCGCCGATATTTTCCGAAAAGCCCTATTTCATGAGCGACGAGTTCACGATTGTAGATTGCTGCGTAACCCCCATACTTTGGCGTCTTCCAGCGATGGGTATCGAGCTGTCCGATTCCAAAGCTCTGCAACCGCTTCTTGAGTATCGTGCGCGACTCTTCACTCGCGATTCCGTGCGAGCAAGTCTGTCCGAGCAGGAAAGAGAAATGGTCTGATACGGCGCCATCCCGGCCGTTATCAATTGTCCTCAAGTCTGTTGCTGGTGTCCGCTTGATGCCAGCATGCTTGCCCGGTCTCCCGTAAGTGATCATCCAGGTTGGCGCGCTATGACCATGACATCCAGTCGTCCCTACATTCTTCGTGCCCTCTATGAGTGGATCGTGGAGAACGGCTGCACCCCTTATATTCTCGTCAACGCTTTTGGTCCTGGAGTGAGAGTTCCTCAGGAGCACGTCAAAGACGGACAGATCATCCTCAACATATCTCCCTCTGCGGTGCATGGATTGCGAATTATGGATGAGGCAATTGATTTCAGTGGTCGCTTTGCGGGAATCCCGACGCCTGTCTTTGTGCCGGTTGGTTCGGTTTTGGGGATCTATGCCCGCGAGAA
>JACCDH010537838.1_pt1 | contig 10057 bp, 14 predicted proteins | sample 7442481 | NCBI WGS metagenome assembly JACCDH01 (sample SAMN15323433, study PRJNA562643) | freshwater metagenome | isolation source: river surface water | place: USA:Blue River Watershed | collected 2017-08-15
AACAACCAAGACAGAGGGCGCACAATTTGCATTGCGCGCCCCAAAACTGGTGCCCTTGGCGGGAATCGGACCCGCGACCTCTCCCTTACCAAGGGAGTGCTCTACCACTGAGCCACAAGGGCGAAAATCTTGACCAACCCTGCCGAATGACTGGAGCGGGAAACGGGAATCGAACCCGTGTCATTAGCTTGGAAGGCTAAGGTTCTACCATTGAACTACTCCCGCACTGATTGCGTCGCATGAGTGGCTGCAACGCCAATGCTTGGAAACCATTTCCAAATGCTCTACTTGTCAACCGACATAAGCCAGTTTGCTGGTGGAGGAGACTGGATTCGAACCAGTGTAGGCGTAAGCCAACAGATTTACAGTCTGCCCCCTTTAGCCACTCGGGCACCCCTCCAGAAGCGAGTCTTAGATTATGCCATCATTTCTTTGACTCCCGCAAGATCGCTGAAAAGTTTTTACCACGCGATCGTTTTTCTGGCGTGACGTCGCAAAAAATCATTGGCCTCCGCGAAATGACCACACCCCAAAAAAGGTGCGGGGGGGCGCATCGCCGACAAAGGCGAGGGGTGATTGGCCTCCAGGACCAAATGCCGGTCTGAGCCGGCCGAAGCCTGAATCAAACCCTTTTTGGCTTGTGCATGCGCACCCCAGAGCATGAAAACCACCGGTTGCTGGCCTTGCGCCACTGCGGCGACCAAAGCATCGGTCAAGCCCTCCCAGCCCCAACGGGCATGGCTGGCGGGCTGCCCTTGCTCGACCGTCAAACAGGTATTGAGGAGCAAAACACCCTGCTTGGCCCACGAATGCAATGAGCCATGATTGGACGGTGGTCGCCCCAAGCTGGCTTGCAATTCTTTGAAGATGTTGCGCAGGCTGGGAGGGATGCGCACCCCCTCAGGCACCGAAAAGGACAGGCCTTCGGCTTGACCAGGCCCGTGGTACGGGTCTTGCCCCAAGATCACCACCCGGACATCGTGCAGGGGTGTCAAAGCCAAGGCGCGAAAAGGATCAGGCGGATAAACCACCGCATCGGCTTGTATCGCTTGAGCCAACCGTGTGCTCAAAGCCTGCCCCTGCTCGCTGGACAAAAAGGTTTGAACCAAGACCCGCCACCCAGGGTCCAAACGCGACAAGTTTGGCGGCCAAACGGTCAAACGCTCAGAGGCCCCATCGTCAAACAGCCCGCCTTGCTGCGCCACGAAACTCAGGCAAACAATTGCGCCAAGGCTTCGCCGGGCTCGGCGGCGCGCATGAAGGCTTCACCGACCAAGAAGGCGTGGACGTTGGCATCACGCATGCGCTTGACGTCTTCGGCCTTCAAGATGCCACTTTCGGTCACCAGCAGGCGATCGGAAGGCACATCGGGCAACATGTCCAAAGTGGTTTGCAAAGTGACCTCGAAGGTGCGCAAATTGCGGTTATTGATGCCGACCAAGCGGGTTTTCAGCTTCAAGGCCCGCGTCAACTCTTCGCGGTCATGCACCTCGACCAGGACGGCCATGTCCAAGCTACGAGCAATGGCTTCTAAATCGGCCATTTGCGCATCGTCCAGGCAGGCAGCGATCAACAAGATCGCATCCGCGCCCATGGCCCGGGCTTCATAGACCTGGTAGGCGTCCACCATGAAGTCTTTGCGCAGAACCGGCAGATCACAACTGGCTCGGGCTTGTTTGAGGTAATCCACGCTGCCCTGAAAAAACTGTTTGTCGGTCAACACCGACAGGCAAGCGGCGCCATGCTCGGCATAGCTTTGCGCGATGTCGGCCGGTATGAAGTCGGCGCGCAAAACGCCTTTGGAGGGGCTGGCTTTTTTGACCTCAGCGATCACCGCCGCTTGGCCGGCCACGATTTTGGCGCGCATGGCCGCTTCAAAGTCCCGGGTCAGCACGCGGCTTTCGGCATCGGCGCGCATGGCGGTCAAGGGCTTCTTGGCCAAAGCGGCGGCGACTTCTTCGCGTTTGACTGCGACGATTTTGTTGAGGATGTCACTCATGATGCTTTTCCCGATCGGGCGCTTGGGCGCCAGTTTTCAAAATTCGAACAAAGACGTAGTGCATGACCACGCCTGCGATGACAAACATAGACGACACACCCAAGGCGATCCAGGCGCCCGCGTCGTGCCACATCCTCAGGCCGCCGTCTGGCTGAAGGCCACAAACTGCGCCAGCTTGGCCTTGGCGGCACCGGACTCGATGGCCGCACGGGCGCGCTCAATGCCCTCGGCAATGCTGCCGACCACATTGGCCGCGTACAGGGCGGCGCCGGCATTGAGCATCACGATGTCACGGGCAGCGCCAGGTTGGTTGTCGAGCACACCACGCAACACGGCCAAAGATTGCTCAGGCGTGTCCACACGCAGTGCGCGATTGCTAGCCATGGGCAAGCCAAAGTCTTCCGGGTGGATTTCGTATTCTCTGATTTGACCGTTCTTGAGCTCACCGACCACCGTCGATGCCCCCAGACTGATCTCGTCCATGCCATCGCGGCCGTAAACCACCACCGCATGTTCAGCACCCAAGCGTTGCAAAGCCCGCACCTGAATGCCCACCAAATCGGAGTGGAAAACGCCCATCAAGATGTTGGGCGCCCCAGCCGGATTCGTCAGCGGCCCGAGGATGTTGAAGATGGTGCGGATGCCCAACTCTTTGCGCACTGGCGCCACATTCTTCATGGCAGGGTGGTGGTTGGGGGCGAACATGAAACCGATGCCCACCTCTTCAATGGAACGGGCGATCTGCTCGGGTGTGAGGTTCAGATTGGCGCCCAGCGCCTCGACCACATCGGCGCTGCCGGATTTGCTGCTGACGCTGCGACCGCCGTGCTTGGCCGTTTTGGCACCCGCTGCCGCGGCCACAAACATGGCACAGGTCGAGATGTTGAAGGTGTGCGCACCGTCACCGCCCGTGCCCACAATGTCCACCAAATTCGAGGGATTGGCCACCTTCACCTTGGTGGAAAACTCGCGCATCACCTGAGCGGCCGCCGTGATTTCACCGATGGTTTCCTTCTTCACACGCAAGCCGGTGATCAGGGCCGCCGTCATGACCGGTGACAACTCGCCATTCATGATCATGCGCATGATCTTGAGCATTTCGTCGTGGAAAATTTCACGGTGCTCGATGGTGCGTTGCAGCGCTTCTTGAGGAGTGATGGGCATGGGGGTTTCCTTGCAAAATGGCGATGGCCGCGCGAATCAAGGCCGCACGAGAAAGTTCTTCAACATGGCATGGCCATGCTCGGTAAGGATCGACTCAGGGTGAAACTGAACCCCCTCGATGTCCAGCTCGGTGTGCCGCACGCCCATGATCTCGCCGTCATCGGTCCAGGCTGTGACTTTGAGGCAAGCCGGGCACGAGGCCCGCTCGATCGCCAGCGAGTGGTAGCGATTCACGGTGAATTGTTCAGGCAAACCCGCAAACACCCCCTCTTGCGTGGTGGTGATCACACTGGTCTTACCGTGCATCAACGCTTGGGCCCGCACAATCTGGCCGCCGAAAGCCGCACCAATGCTTTGATGACCCAGGCACACGCCCAGAATAGGCAATTGGCCCGCGAAATGCTGGATGGCCGCGACCGAAACACCCGCCTCGGCCGGTGAGCACGGTCCCGGCGAGATCACCAGACGGTCGGGTTTTCGCGCCGCGATGCCTTCCAGGGTGATTTCGTCATTGCGAAAGACTTCGACGTCTGCACCGAGTTCGCCGAAATACTGAACGATGTTGAAGGTGAACGAATCGTAGTTGTCCACCATGAGCAATTTGATTTTCTGTGTCATGGCGTTCACTCCAAACCTTCTTCCACCAACTCGCTGGCGCGCAGCAAGGCACGCGCCTTGTGCTCGGTTTCGCGCCACTCCATCTCGGGCACCGAGTCGGCCACCACACCGGCAGCCGCCTGCACATAAAGCGTTTGGTCTTTGATGACGGCCGTGCGGATCGCGATGGCCACGTCCATGTCCCCAGCAAAGCTGATGTAGCCGCATGCACCGCCATAAAGGCCGCGCTTAACGGGCTCGAGTTGGTCAATCAGCTCCATCGCGTGCACCTTGGGGGCGCCGGTCAAGGTGCCCGCGGGGAAGGTCGCCTTGAGCACGTCCATATTGGTCATGCCCTCGTTGAGCAAGCCTTCAACGTTGCTCACGATGTGCATCACATGACTGTAACGCTCGACCACAAAGGCCTCGGTGACTTTGACGGAACCGATCTTGGCGATGCGCCCGATGTCGTTGCGTGCCAAATCGATCAGCATCACGTGCTCGGCACGCTCTTTCGGATCGTTGATCAATTCCTGTTCGGCCGCTTTGTCCTTTTCGGGCGTCGCGCCGCGTGGGCGGGTCCCCGCCAGGGGGCGGATGATGACTTTCTCACCCGCTTCGGTGTGTTCTTGGCGCACCAAGATTTCTGGGCTTGCGCCCACCACATGGAAGTCGCCCAGGTTGTAGAAATACATGTACGGGCTGGGGTTGAGCGAGCGCAGCGCACGGTAGAGCGACAAAGGGCTCTCGGTGTAACGCTTCTTGATGCGTTGCCCCACCTGCACCTGCATGAAGTCACCCGCAGCGATCAACTCCTTGGCTTTTTCGACGGCGGCGATGTAATCGGCCTTGGCAAAGTCGCGCTCGGCGGGATAGGACTCGCTGGGCTTGACCACTGGCGCACTGACCGAGTATTTGAGTTGCTCTTTCAAATCGCGCAGACGCTTCTTGGCACCCGCATAGGCTTCCGGCTGCGCAGGGTCTGCATAGACGATCAGGTAGAGCTTGCCCGACAGGTTGTCGATCACCGCCAGCTCTTCGCATTGCAAGAGCATGATGTCGGGCGTGCCGAGGGTGTCAGGCGGGCAGGATTTTTCGAGCTTCTTCTCGATGTAGCGCACCGCGTCGTAACCAAAGTAGCCAGCCAAGCCGCCGCAAAACCGTGGCAAACCTGGGCGCAAGGCCACTTTGAAACGCTTTTGGTATTGCTCGATGAAGTCCAGAGGGTTGCCCGAGGCGGTCTCGACCACCACGCCATCACGCACAACCTCGGTCTTGGCCTGGTCGCCAAAACCACTGGCGCGGATGTAGCTGCGGGCGGGCAAGCCGATGAAGCTGTAGCGTCCAAAACGCTCACCGCCCACCACCGATTCGAGCAAAAAGCTGAATTTGCCGTTGTCTTTGGTGTGGGCCAGCTTCAGGTAAAGCGACAAAGGTGTTTCCAGGTCCGCAAAGGCCTCGAGCATGAGGGGGATGCGGTTGTAGCCTTGACTGGCCAGGCTTTTGAATTCAAGTTCGGTGATCACGGGCAAGAGCCTCCAAGAGCTCAGCAACCTTTGCAAAGGTGCGTTTCATTCATCCAAATGCCCAGCCAGTGCTGGGCGCGGGTGGCGGCTTGTGCCGCCCGGTTCAGGCGAGGTCAGGCTGGCTGACGCCAGGGCCAGGCTCCCCGGCCTTCCACAGGGGAATGGCTCGGCAGGCAGGCTGCGCAGGGGTGGCAAGGGATGATGAACATGGTGTGCTTAGTGTAGCAAAGGCTATTGGCGAGGACGCTCAGGTGTTTTTCGCCTGCAGCCACGCAGGCAACAGGGCCAGAGAATCCAGCCATGCGGCAGCCGGGGTTTCCTGAACGGGGCGGCCATGGTTGTAGCCATAGGTCACCAACACCACCGGGCATCCCGCCGCGTGGGCGGCTTGGGCATCGTTGCTCGAATCCCCCACCATCAAGGTCTGGGCCAATGCGGTGCCCAATGCCTCGCAGGTCTTGAGGATGGGCAGAGGGTCGGGCTTTTTGCGCTCGAAGCTGTCACCGCCAAACACCTGCGTGAAATAGCCGTCAATCCCTTTGGCCGCCAGCAGCGGCTTGGCAAAAGACAACGGTTTGTTGGTCAGGCAAGCCAGCGGGATACCGGCCTCGCTCAGTGCCTTCAAAGCGTCTTGGACACCGGGGTAAAGCGCCGAATGCTGGCCATTGCAGCGCAGGTAGTGGTGCTGGTAGCGCTGCCAAGCGGGCTCGTACAGGGCGTCGACGGTCACACAGGCGCTCACGCCTGCCTCGGGCAGGGCCAATTGATGGGCCAGCACGGAACGGATCAGGTGCTCGGAACCTTTGCCCACCGTGCGCTCCACCAAAGACCGGGTCACGGGTGGCAGGTCCAGGTCGGCCAAAGTACGGTTGAGGGCGACTTCAAAATCACCCAGTGTGTCCACCATCGTGCCATCCAGATCGATGATGGCCGCTTGGATCGTCGGCCGCATCAGCCCAGCGCCAGGCGCATTTGATCGATCACGCCTTTGTAATCAGGCTTGCCAAAAATCGCGCTGCCCGCCACAAAGGTGTCGGCACCGGCGTCGGCCACGCGGCGGATGTTGTCGACTTTGATGCCGCCATCGACTTCGAGGCGAATGTCTTTGCCGCTGGCCTCGATCAGTTTGCGGGCTTGTTCAATTTTGCGCAAAGCCGAATCGATGAAGCTTTGGCCGCCGAACCCGGGGTTGACGCTCATGATCAAAATCAGGTCGATCTCATCGATCGTCCACTCCAGCACATCCAAAGGCTCGGCCGGGTTGAACACCAGACCAGCCTTCACGCCCTTGCTCTTGATGGCCTGAATGCTGCGGTGCACGTGCGCGCTGGCATCGGGATGAAAACTGATCAGGTCAGCCCCGGCTTCTGCGAAGGATGCGGCCAAGGCATCGACAGGCGAAATCATCAAATGCACATCGATCGGCACGGCCACGCCTGCGGTCGTTTTGGCGTGTGGCTTCAGGGCCTGGCAGATCATGGGGCCGAAGGTCAGGTTGGGCACGTAATGGTTGTCCATCACATCAAAGTGGATCCAGTCGGCACCGGCATCGATGACGCTTTTGACTTCCTCGCCCAAGCGGGCGAAATCAGCCGAGAGGATGGAAGGGGCAATGCGGAATGTGGTCGTCATGCCTGAATTGTCGCAGTTAACATTGGGCTATGTCTGCCTACGCCATCCAAATTGATGCCCAGCCCCAATACGTGGGCGAACAAAGTGATCCTCTTCGCGGTGTGTTTTCTTTTGCGTACACGATCACCGTGACCAACACGGGCACGGTCCCCGCGCAATTGATCGCCCGTCACTGGATCATTCAAAACGATGAAGGCCAGATGGAAGAGGTCAAAGGCTTGGGTGTGGTGGGCCAGCAGCCCTTGCTCGCACCCGGCGAGTCTTTTCAGTACAGCAGCGGTTGCCGTTTGCGCACCGCCAGCGGCACCATGCATGGCAGCTTCTTTTTTGTGGCCGCCGATGGTCACCGTTTTGATGCGCCCATCGAGGCCTTTGTCTTGGATGCCTCTGGCACCGGAACCACGGGTCGCACATTGCATTGAGACACAGACAGCCTTGAGTGGCTTGCGGTTAAGCTTGCACCATGGGTGAATTTGATCTGATTGACCGCTATTTCAAGCGTCCTGCACGCCAAGCCGATGTGGGCATTGGCGATGATTGCGCCATCTGGACCCCTCGCGCCAGCCACCAACTGGCCATCTCCACCGACATGCTGGTTGAAGGACGACATTTCTTGTCGACCGTGGACCCGGCACGTTTGGGCCACAAAGCACTGGCCGTCAACCTCAGCGACTTGGCCGCCTGCGGCGCAACACCTCAGGTTTTTTTCTTGTCATTGGCATTGCCTCGGCTAGAGGAATCTTGGTTGGATGGTTTTTCACGCGGTCTTTTTGCGCTGGCCGATGCGCATGGCATCGAACTGATCGGTGGTGACACCACGCAAGGACCCTTGAACATTTCCATCACCGTGATGGGTGATGTCCCCACGGGTCAAGCCATCCTGCGCTCTGGCGCGCAAGCTGGCGATGACCTGTATGTCAGCGGCCATGTGGGCGATGCACGTCTGGCCTTGGAGGCCTTTCGGGGCCTTGTTGGTTTGCCACAGGCGATTTTCGAGTCAGCACGCTTGCGCATGGAAACCCCCTTGCCCCGTGTGGCCCTGGGCCAGTCCCTGCGGGGCATGGCCACCGCCATGGCAGACATCAGCGATGGGCTTTTGGGCGATCTGGGTCACATCCTTCGTGCCAGCCACGTGGGGGCGGTCATTGACTGGCCAGCCTGTCAGCCATTGCTTGCCGCATCACAGACCTGGCCTTGTCCAGAGGCCTTGGCATTGACCTGTGTATTGTCAGGCGGTGATGACTATGAATTGGTTTTCACAGCGCCAGCCTCAGCACGTCAGGCTGTGCTCGATGCTTCAAACCGTTCGGCGACACCGGTCACCCGCATCGGACACATCACCTCGGACACTCAGTTGCGTGTGCTTGACAACCAAGGTCAAGCCATCGACCACGGACTCCGTTCATTTGACCATTTCGCATGACTGAAAACGCACCACGCCTTGCGGACCTCCGTTTCATGATGTCTCACCCTGCGCATTGGATTGCGCTGGGTTTTGGGTCCGGGCTGGCACCCAAAGCACCTGGCACCGTGGGCACGCTTTGGGCGTGGGCTATCTGGTTGGTGATTCAGAACTTTTTGTCTCCCGCTGCCCAAGGACTGTTGATCGCCTTGAGCCTGCCTTTGGGCTGGTGGGCTTGTACTTTGACCGCGCGCCACATGCACATTGCGGACCCGGGTGCCATCGTTTGGGACGAATTCATCGCCATGTGGCTGATCCTGTGGCTCATCTTGCCAACGGGCTTTTGGGGCCAGCTCATCGCCTTTGCGCTGTTTCGTTTTTTTGATGCCGTCAAGCCTGGCCCCGTAGCCTGGGCTGATCAGCTGTTCAAAGGATTCGGTTGCCGCGGTGGCTGGGGTATTCTGTTCGATGACTTGGTGGCGGCTTTTTGCACCTTGCTGGTGTTGGCCTTTTGGAGGTGGGTGTGGTGAAACTTGACCTTCCAGCACTTTCATCTCGCCTTCAGAGCTTGCAGTGGATGATGGCCACGGCTGAAAGCTGCACTGGCGGCATGATCGCTGCCCATTGCACCGATTTGCCTGGTTCCAGCGCTTGGTTTGAGCGTGGGTTCGTCACCTATTCCAACGCGGCGAAATCTGAATTGCTGGGTGTGCCGGCTGCGATCATTGATCAGCACGGTGCTGTGAGCGAGCCTGTGGCCCTCGCCATGGCTCTGGGTGCGTGCTATCGCTCTCACGCGCAGGTCAGTGTTGCAGTCACTGGCATCGCCGGGCCCACCGGCGGCTCGGCGGATAAACCTGTTGGTACTGTTTGGCTGGCTTGGTGCATCCAAGGCATTGCGCACGCCGAAAGGCATCTGTTCACCGGTGATCGCGGCCAGATCAGACAAGCCACAACACAGGTGGCTTTGCGAGGCCTACTGCAACGCTTGCCAAGATAAGCCAGGCAGAAACAAAAAAGCCCTCCGAAGAGGGCATTTTTTGAAAATCAGCTTGCGCCAAATTTGGTTGCGGGGGCCGGATTTGAACCAACGACCTTTGGGTTATGAGCCCAACGAGCTACCAGACTGCTCCACCCCGCGGTAAGAGATTAATTATACCTTATTCTACGGCCTGTTCGGCAGAAGAATCAGCGCGATCGACCAATTCGACCAATGCCATCGGTGCGTTGTCGCCCACACGGAATCCCATTTTCAGGATACGTGTGTAACCACCAGGACGCGAAGCCGAACGTGGGCCCAGCACATTGAACAATTTGGTGACGCTGTCGCGGTCACGCAAACGGTTGAACGCCAAGCGACGGTTCGACAAGTTGTCCACTTTGGCCAAAGTGATCATGGGCTCGATCACGCGGCGCAATTCTTTGGCCTTTGGTACTGTGGTTTTGATGACTTCATGCTCGATGAGCGAGTTCATCATGTTCTGCAGCATCGCAAGGCGGTGCGAGCTGGTGCGATTGAGTTTACGAAGGCCGTGTCCGTGACGCATGGTGCTTTCCTTTCTTTATTAAACAGACAGCCGTATCAGGTACTGCCCGTGCACAACCCGGATCATTTCCGGGAACTTGAGATTATCGCTTTTCCAGACCTGCTGGTGGCCAAGCTTCGAGCTTCATGCCCAAAGTCAAACCACGAGAAGCCAGAACTTCCTTGATTTCGTTGAGTGATTTGCGACCCAG
>JACCDH011521854.1_pt1 | contig 10056 bp, 4 predicted proteins | sample 7442481 | NCBI WGS metagenome assembly JACCDH01 (sample SAMN15323433, study PRJNA562643) | freshwater metagenome | isolation source: river surface water | place: USA:Blue River Watershed | collected 2017-08-15
CTACCTCGCCGTTTGCAATTAACTTGATGGTGTATACACCTGCAGCGTTACCGCTCAGATCAACATCAAATTTACCGCTTACTTCGTTGTAGTTCTTGCTGATTACCAGCTGACCCATTGCATTGTATACTTCAAGTGTTGCAGTTTGTGCTAATGCACCTTGCAAATCAACGTTTACAATACCGTTACTTGGGTTAGGATATACGCTTACTCTTTCTTCAACAGATTTCACATCATCAACTGATACTGTGCTGTTGTTACATTTTGGCCAGTAAGTATAGTATACCATTCTGGTGAATTCGTTAGAAGTATTGCCACTTGGATCAGTTACTCTGTAAGTGATAGTGTAGATACCTTCTTCCCAAATGTTTACGTTTTGGTTAACAATCTCTACAAGTGGCTTCAACTGTGATGGACTGTAGTAGTTATCAGTTGTTGAAATACCCCACATTGGCCAGATGTTTTCACCTACGCAACCGTGGATGATTTCACCCCAGATTCTTGGAGCTTTGGTGTCAACTACCATTACTGTTCTGGTCTTAGTTGATACGTTACCTGAACCGTCAATAGCTTCGTATACTTCAGTGTATGTACCTAATACGTTAGGATTTACATTGCTTGAAGTTTTAACCAAACTTACTTGACCTGCTGGGTAGTAGTTATCAGTTACTGATGCAGAAACTGAGTTGTATGGAGTTCTTACTTCGTGCTCAACGATATCGAAAGTATTCAGACTGATTACTGGAGGGATAAAGTCGTCTACTCTGTAGTTTCTTACTTTTGGATCAGCTTGGTTGCCGCTTTGGTCAACTGCATAGTAAGTTACAGGGTATGTTCTTCTTACTAAAGTGTTAACTGGACCGTTGAAGCCCCACTCTTTAGTTAATACTGGATTGTTATCGTATCTGTCTTCTACTGAAGTTTGATCTAACCAAACGCTACCAATCTGAACTGAAGTATCACCTAAAGCTAAGATAGTTGGTTTCTTAGTATCCTCTACACATACATTTCTTGTTTTAGTAACTGAGTTACCAGCAACGTCTTGTACGTAGTAAGTGATCACATAAGTACCAATTGTTTTTGTATCTACAGTACCTGTAGTTACAATTGATGAAGTCAGGTTGAATGGCGCTTTGTTGTCAGTTGCTGTTGCACCTGGATCAACATATGGCAGATTGTCTCTGTCAGCTTCGATACAACCAGGAGCACCTGGGTTCAATGTCAGAACTGGTTTTGTTAAGTCGTTAACAACAATGATGGTACGGATAGCTGGAGCAGCTTTATTGCCGGATTTATCAGTTACATTGTACTCAACAGTATATAAACCTGTTACTGCTGCATCTAAGTCAGTAGTCATTACTAAGTTACCGCTGATATCACCTTCTGAAGCATCGTATGCAGTTGCACCGGCATCAGTGTAGGTAGAACCAACTTCAATTCTTACAGTATCACTACCTAATAAGGTAATTACTGGAGGTGTGTTGTCGTTTGCTAATACTAAACCGTAGTCTTCGTACTCACCTGCAGTGATAGGACCGCAAGCAGTAGTGCTTTCATTGTTATAGTTAGCTGCAACACGTAATTTAGTCAAACCTTCAAATGAAGCTGATAAAGCTGGTACTGTGAAAGTAGTGCTGTAAGTTTGATTGTATGTGCTGGTTTCGAAGAAAATCTGCTCACCGGCATCATCAAAGTCACCATCAATGTTCCAGTCAATCCAACCTTTTCTGTTAGCTGGGTCTACGTTGCTGGTTCTTGATACTTCAATTGTATAAGTTTTACCGTAAGTTAAGTTAGCTTTTACTGTACTGCTGTAGTCAGTGTAAGCAACGTCACCTGAAGTTGAGTAGTTGTTGATCAAATCAGTAGAACCATCAATGATACGCACTCTGTTAATTCCAACGTCAGAACTTAAAATGTAAGAAGATGGTTTGCAATAATCTAAAGCGCAGATGAATTTGTTTTTCACGATGGTTTTAGAAGTATTGGTAGGATCTAATGAGTTGTATGCTTTTAAAGTGATGGTGTAGCAACCAGGTGAAGTGAACTTCAATCTTGGTTTTGGAATTGAATCACCAGGTGTAGCATTATACTTGATGAAACCTGCACCATATGTAGATGGAGAAGATGGTGGGTTCATTAAAGTGTATGTAGTTGGGAAGATAGTCCACTCAAATCTGTTGGCATTATCTGATACTGGTACCAGAGTTGCAAAGTCAACGTTGATGTTTGGACGACGGTTTGTAGCAATGAAATCTAAACTGGTTTGAGTGTTCGGAGTGATCACATCAATAGTTTGACAAGATTTGTTGTTACCAACACAAGATTTGATTTCTAAACATACTTCGTACTGACCATCAGTGTAGAAGGTGTAGTTGAAGTCTTTTTTAGTGTTGTTGTTAACTTGAGCTCCATCAATTGTCCACTCCCATGTAGGTACACCCACGATGTTCTGAGTAGTGTTGGTGAATTTAACAGGTGTGCTGTTGTAACTAGGAACTGTGTTTGTAGAGAACGCTGGGTTAGGCAATGTTGCTGGACCAAGTTCTGAAGTATATGAACCGGCATAACCTGAGTCAACACCTGCTGCATCAGCTTCGAATAATAAATACATGCTACCGCTGGTTGCAGTTACTTTCTGAGGCGCTTTTGCACCAACTGACCAAGTAGCTAACAAAGTGGTACCAGGACCGCCTGGAGATTTACCATCCCAAACGCTTAATTTATCACCAGCATCTTTGAATTTCAATCTTGACATTGTTAATACAATTTTCTTTGCATTACAAGGTGTGATTTGTAAGTATGAACGTGAACCTAAACCTTGGTTGTTACCATAGTTAAGGTTTGGACCACCATCATCGAAGATAGTACCACTGGTGCTACCAACAACGTTGTCGTTGTTCGGACCGTAAGTACCGTAACCTAAGTTATACTGTGTAGGTAATGTTACTGTTACATAACAAACTTTTCTTTTTGTAGCTGAAGGACCAACGTCATTTTGACAAGTCATTACTATAGTGTAGCAACCTGGTACGTCAAATGCAAACTCAGGATTCTGAGTGAATTCGTTGTTACCGTTACCCCATGGATCTGAATATAAATCACCATCAGTCAGATTCGGATAGTAACCTGATGAAGCATACGTTGTAGAATCGTATACATCCCAAGTCCAAGCCCAAGGACCGTTGGTAGATAAGTCGAATAATCTCATTGACTGATACTGCTCGATTGTTACTCTGTCAGCAACGAAATCTACAACTGGCACTGCAGTTGGAGCTTGTACGTTGAAACATTTAACGATTGAGTCTTTACCTAAACAGTTTGTAGATCTCAATTTAACACATTTTGTGCCTGGAGTAGTCCACATAAACTGAGGGTTTTTGTAGTCTGGAGTTACACCTCTTTGCTCGAATGAACCATCGTTGTTGGCATCCCAAGCATGCTCTGTGTAACCTGATTGATTGCTGTTAATGAATTTGTTTACTGTTTTTACCCAAGTATTAGTAGGTGCAATGAAGTTTGCAGATACGCTTGTAGGCAAAACTAAGTTAATTGAAAAGTCAACAGTCTCACCATAGTATGGAGGACCACTGCAAGTTGAACAACCATAAGACTGGTTCATTGGGTAACCAGAATAGTTACCAACTACACGCAATCTGGTTGCACTTGGAGTAATGTTACAAGGAACTGTGAAAGTTCTTGAACCTAAAGTAGATGGTGTTTGAACACTACCAGGAACTGTAAATGAACCTTGGTACTCGCCTGCATCCAAAAAGTCTTTGTCGTTGTTGTAGTCAACGAAAACACCAATTGATCCGCCGTAAGCATAAGATCCACTTGATCCACTGGCTTCTACAGTGTAAGAGTTACCCGCAGTCAGGTCGATAGCCTTTGAAACTGGATTGGCTAATCTCCACTCAGATCCGCATGTGCTACCACCGCTAAATCCATCTGCTGGAACGTTAAATAAGACTGTACCACCACTACTGATTCTAATCTGATCTAACGCAAAAATGTAGTTAGACGACGAATAGTAAGTCGTGTTGTTGTACATGTGAAATCCGTCACACCACGGCGCTTGGGCACTGGCAGTCATACCAAACAGCCCTAACAGCGGGGCCGCCAGCATGAATTTAAGTGCCTTTAAATTTGTAATTAATCTTTTCATAATGCGAATTTTAATAATTATTTTGGTCCAAAAATAAACAAGTTATCAAATAAAACAAATTTATTTTAGTATTTAATCCTTAAAATGACAAAAAAATGATAGAGGGAATTTTTCTAACCCTAATAGGCTGAAATTAAGTAAATAAAGACCTTAAGGTAACTTTATTTCTAATACCTGACCCAATTGTAAACTATCGCTGCTCAATCCGTTTACTGTTTTTATTGATGCTACTGTTACATTATAACGTTTTGAAATACTGTATAATGTCTCTCCAGCCTGAACCGTATGCTTGACACTTTTTGATTCTGTCTGAGTCTTTTTAACCAATAACCTCTGTCCCGGCTTAATCTGATTGTTTACTATGCCGTTCATCGATATCAATTCCTCTACCTTTATACCATATATTCTACTGATACTATATAAGGTCTCGCCTGTACCAACAATATGGTATTCGTTCTCACCGACCGGAACACTTAATGACGCTCTTCCGGTGTCAGGTCTGGAATCTGCCTTGTGCTGCAATTGTAATACTACTCCTGGCTTTGGCTCTGTGCCCGGTAACATCAAGTTCTTCTTGTATAATGAGTTAATCTTTATAGCATACTTCTGTGATATCTCCCACATCGTCTCGCCCTCTGATACCTGATGACTCTCTACGCTGGCCTTGCGCTTCTTTGGTTTTAAATACAAAACATCTCCCGGCTCTATCTGCTGGTGATAACTTAAATCGTTATACCTACTAATCTTCTTGGCTGTTTTATCATTAGCCTCCGCTATACTGCCAACTGTCTGATTTGGTTGTACCACCGTTGATGGTACCTTATTATCTACTATGCTGATTTTTGCCGGAACTACCGTTGAATAAGGGTTGTATCCATTCACAATCATTGTGTCAAAACTAGCTAATCCGTTTTTCTCTATCGTTCTGATCAATAACTCAGAGTACTTCTGATTGGTGGCATATCCCGCCGCTAATAAACCTGCTGCCCATCCCTTGTAATCCGTAATACTCAACTGAAACAAGGCCGCATAACGCTTGTTCTCTTTCAGAAACCTCGAATGATCTTTGTAACTCTCCTCTGCCGTCTTGTAACATCTGAAACATTCTTGTAAGGCATCGTCGTCTTCCAAAATGGTGCAACCTGTCCAGTCTTTTTTACACTTAATGCCAAAATGGTTATTTCCCTGCTTGGCTAATCTGCTGTTGCCACTACCACTCTCTAATAATCCCTGCGCCAATGTGATACTGGCCGGTATCTTATATTCCACCATCTCTATCATGGCAATATGCTTGAAACTATCTATATACTGTTTGATGGTCTGGGTTTGCGACTGCCCAACCATTATTCCCAATACATAAATGACTGCCAATGCTATGCGTTTTTTCATACCTAATCCTACAAAATTATTACTCAGACAACTTCCCGCCCCTTATTTTTGTCAACATATATATATAACGTCTTTTTTATCGTCAAATTTTTACCCTCCGCTAATTTTATTGTCTTCTCCATTTAAGTCCCTTATTTTTGTAACCCATATATATATTATGCACCAATTTAAACTTTTCTGTTTAAGCCTGCTTACCCTACTTGTCTCAAGTGTTGCAAACGCTCAGGCTCCCGCCGAACCAGCTCCGCCTGTCCTTAAAGTTAGCTTCAGTAACAATAAACCTAAAACTGGTGATATCATCGAAGTAATCTTCAAATGCGATATCCCCGCTGGCTTCCACCTTTATAGTACCTATAGTAAATGCGGCGATTATGGTCCTCTCAAATTTGTTATCAATTTTGATGATTCTAAAGCCTTCTGCAAAGTGGGTGAACTATACAGCGTGGGTGACAAACACTTCATGGATGAAAATTTTAACTGCGAAGTAGGTGAGTTCTTCAATAAGGCCGAATTCCGCCAAAAAATTAAAGTGGTAAAAAATACCGGAAAAATTTCGGGTACATACGAAGGTCAATGGTGTACCGAAAGTACCTGTTTTAACTTCGGTATGATGAATCCGCTCTCTTTCTCTTCAACTTTTACCGCTACCGGTCAGGAAACTAGCTGCGACCAAAAAACGCCAACTGAAACTGTACCTGAAACGCCCATTGATACCGTGCCTGCTCCAACGCCTAGCAGCACTTCCCTTGATACTACCACGAATTCCGATTGCCCTTCCTGCTCCTATAAACTGAGCAGTTTCGCCGATACTACGCCTTGCCAAAAGAAAACATTTAATGGTCAGGCTGCAGAATCAGATAACGTCGACTACTGGGGTTTGTTTATTCTGGCTTTTCTATCCGGACTGGTTGGTCTGCTCACACCTTGCGTGTTCCCTATGATTCCTATGACCGTGGCCTTCTTTACCAATGATAAACGCGGCAAACTAAAAGCGCGCTTAACGGCCATGTTCTTCGGTCTCTCCATCATCTTTATCTATACTGTTCTTGGTACCATCGTGGCATTTGCCTTTGGTGCCGATGCCGGTAACGTCATCTCCACTCACTGGCTGCCTAATATCCTCTTCTTTGTCATCTTTATCATTTTCGCTTTCTCCTTCTTTGGTGCTTTCGAAATCGTTCTGCCTTCTTCTATCGCCAATAAAGCCGACCGTGAAGCAGATAAGGGTGGATACTATGGCGCCTTCTTTATGGCGCTTACTTTGGCCATCGTGTCTTTTTCTTGTACCGGACCAATCGTTGGTAATGTGCTGGTGAAAAGTGCTGGTGGCGAATTCCTCAGACCGGTTGTGGCCATGTTTGGCTTCGGTTTGGCCTTTGCTCTTCCTTTTACCTTGTTTGCGCTCTTCCCTTCCTGGCTTAACTCATTGCCTAAAAGTGGTGGCTGGCTCAATAGTGTTAAAGTATGCATCGGTTTCCTCGAACTGGCCTTCGCCCTCAAATTCTTAAGTATTGCCGATCAAACTTACCACTGGCATCTTCTTAACCGCGATGTTTATCTGGCACTCTGGATCATCATCTTCGGTTTAATGGGCTTGTACCTCCTGGGTAAACTGAAATTTGCACATGATTCTGATCTCAAATTCTTAAAAGTACCGCGTCTACTCCTGGGTATTCTTGTGCTCTCTTTTGTTGTCTACATGATTCCTGGTCTTTGGGGTGCGCCTCTTAAATATCTGTCGGGTTACTTGCCTCCTATGAGCACGCAGGAATTTGATATTAATAGAAGTATTCGCGAAGCCAATGGTCTGAGCGGTAATATCAGCAAAAAACCAAGCTACGCCGATAAACTGCACCTGCCTCATGGTCTGAATGGTTATTATGATTATGATGAGGCTATTGCCTGCTCTAAAGAATTGAAAAAACCTTTGTTCATCGACTTTACCGGTCACGGTTGTGTTAACTGCCGTAAAATGGAAGAAATGGTTTGGAGTGATCCGCGTGTGCTTAAAATGCTGCGTGAAGAATTTGTAATCGCGTCGCTCTATGTAGACGACAAAACCATTCAATTGCCGGCTTCCGAACATTTCATAGGCAGATACAGCAAAAAGAAAATTACTACTCTGGGTAAGAAAAACGCAGAAATTGAGATCTGCTACTTCGGTGCAACTTCTCAACCGCTGTATTGCTTGCTGGATGGTAAAGAAAATCTTCTGCAAACTCCTGTTGGCAGCGAAATCAACAAAAAACAATTCGATACCGAAGAGTTCCTCAAATACCTTGAAAACGGTCTGGCCGAATTTAAAAAACGCAACCCAAATCCATGAGTCAGATAAAACAACATTTCCTGGAAGCCCAAGCTGTTCTCAATAGCTTCCTCTCTGATGATAATAATTTTATTGCGATTGAAAATGCCGGTCAGTTAATGGTAGAGTCCATCCGCAATGGTGGCAAAATCCTTAGCTGTGGCAATGGTGGAAGTCTCTGCGATGCTATGCACTTTGCAGAAGAACTAACCGGAAGATACCGCGATAACCGTCCTGCTATTCCAGCTATCGCCATCTCAGATGCCAGTCACATGGCTTGTGTCGGCAACGACTATGGTTACGATTTTGTGTTCTCCAGATACCTCGAAGCTCTTGGTAACAAAGGCGATATCTTATTGGCCATCAGCACCAGTGGCAATTCCAAAAATGTGATCAAAGCCATAGAAACCGCCCATGCTAAAGGCATGAAAGTGGTGGGACTAACCGGAAAAAATGGTGGTAGTATGGCCAGTATGTGCGATGTCGAAATTAGAGCGCCTCACTCAGATTTCGCCGACAGAGCGCAAGAAATCCATATCAAGTGCATCCATAGTCTCATCGACTACATAGAAAATCATCTTTAATGATACATGAAAAAAGGACACATATTATTGTGCCCTTTATTCGGTTCTATTATGAAAAAATTGACTCGTCTACAATTCTATAGACGACCACTTTGTCAAAAATGCTGCACAAAGTGACTTTTATTTTTTAAATTTCACCTAATTCTTTGTGTAAGAGTTCATTATTTACATTTACAATTTTTAGCTTCGACTAAAAATTAATTATGTTTATAAGAACTTTTGGATCAGCCGTGTACGGCATTAATGCTTATACAATAAGCGTTGAAGTAAATGTCAGTGGAGATGGTGGTAAATTTATGCTCGTTGGATTGCCCGATAATGCCGTCAAAGAAAGCTGGATCAGAATTACGACGGCCTTTAAAAATAATGGCCTCGATTTTCCCAGACGTAAAATTGTGGTCAATATGGCGCCTGCCGATATCCGTAAAGAAGGCAGTGCTTACGACCTCACAATTGCCATCGCTGTATTGGCTGCTGATTCACAAATTCAAAATAGTAGCAGATTGGGTGATTATGTCATCATGGGTGAATTATCTATGGATGGTAGTGTCTTACCCATTAAAGGTGCATTACCCATCGCTCTGCAGGCTAAAAATGATGGTTTCAAAGGTCTCATTCTGCCAAAAGAAAATGCCCGTGAAGCTGCCATCGTTGATGGATTGGATATTCTGGCCGTCGAATCCCTCTCAGAACTGGTAGGTTTCTTTAAAGGTTTCTACGAACTGGAACCTGAACAAAATCTTCTGGATATACATGCCGAACTTTCTATGTCCGATTTTGAACTCGATTTTTCGGATGTACAAGGTCAGGAAAATATCAAACGCGCTATGGAAATTGCCGCAGCCGGTGGTCATAATATCATTTTAATCGGACCGCCAGGCGCCGGCAAAACCATGCTGGCAAAACGTCTTCCCGGTATACTGCCTCCCATGACTCTCAACGAGGCGCTTGAAACAACTAAAATACATTCTGTGGCTGGTCGATTAAACAGTGGCAAAGGTTTGGTCATTCACCGGCCTTTTAGAGCACCACATCATACCATCAGCGATGTGGCTTTGGTTGGTGGCGGTAACTCACCACAACCGGGTGAAATATCTTTGGCCCACAATGGGGTACTTTTTCTGGATGAATTGCCCGAGTTTAAAAGAACTGTCTTGGAAGTGATGAGACAACCTCTCGAAGATAGAAAAGTGAATATCGCCAGAGCAAAATTCTCTGTCGACTACCCCGCCGGTTTCATGTTGGTAGCGAGTATGAATCCTTGTCCATGTGGTTACTTTAACCACCCCGACCGTGAGTGCAGCTGCGGTACAATTGGCGTACAGAAATATCTTAGTAAAATAAGCGGACCATTGTTGGACAGAATCGATATTCATATTGAAGTGACGCCGGTAAGCTTTGATGAATTATCCGCTGTAAAACGCAACAACGAAAAAAGTGCAACCGTCAGACAACGCGTTATCAATGCCAGATCTATTCAATTGGAAAGGTACCAAAACAAAGAAGGAATTTATTGCAATGCACAAATGCCCGGCAACCGCATCAAAGACCTTTGTGCCATAGATCTGGCAGGCGCCCAACTGCTCAAAACCGCTATGCAACGCCTCAAC
>JACCDH010531836.1_pt1 | contig 10054 bp, 10 predicted proteins | sample 7442481 | NCBI WGS metagenome assembly JACCDH01 (sample SAMN15323433, study PRJNA562643) | freshwater metagenome | isolation source: river surface water | place: USA:Blue River Watershed | collected 2017-08-15
CAGCCGCACGCAAGCGCTGCACTTCGCCCGCACCAACGGCTGGCTGGGTATTTAAAAAACAACAGGCACTTGAAGTGCCTGTTTTGTTCTTGGAAACCGGCACCTCTGTGCCGGTTTTGCATGGTGGATCTTCAGCACCCATACAGCCGTGGCTAAGGTTTTAATCCTTCTTCTTGTTCACAATGTCGGGCGTCACCGCATCCAGCACATTGACGGTGGTCTTGACCCCGTAAACCACCGCAGAGCCGGCGGCATCGGCAATCGCCAACACGGTGCAGCCTGACAGGCATGCGCTCGCCACACCCGCCCACAACAGCAAAAACAAGGATTTCATGGCCACTGCCTGAAGTTTGGAGAAGGGCGTCAGCGAAACTGAACGCCGCGAAAGTCATAAAAAAACCCCGCAATGGTGAACCACTGCGGGGTTTTCAACTGGCGGAGCAGTGAAGATGGCCCCACCAACCTGCTCAGGTCCGGATGCTCGTTTTTTGATGGGGGGGAATTCGAACTACCCCTCCCGGATGAGGCAGCTTTCGATCCGTAGCAGGGTGTAACGTGCTCTTATTGTGAATCGGGCAATTTTCCCCTTCAGGCGCCTCGCGGCATCCTCGATCTTCGAAAGCTCAAGCATATTTCTCCCGTGGTCACGCAGACTCGCTGATGCCAGTTACGAAGGTCAACGTGGCACACCGTTGAGAAATGCAGCTTTGATGGACACCGGGTCGCTTTCTTCCAGGCCCAGCACGCGTGCCGTGCGACCCGTGGCTTCGAAGTCGGTATCGCAGAGGATCCCGCTAATCCTGATGAAAGCATCCGTAAGCGGAAGCGGCAGTCCTATTTGTTTGGCCAACGAACTCCAGGTGACCAGACCGAAGGGGATGTCCTCCGTGAAGTAACGGTGGGTCAACGAGTCGGGTTCGGGGAACGCCTGGCGTCCGTAGCCCTGGACAATCCGCTCCACATAAGTGCCGTCGGTGACGCCGTAGGCGGCTTCGAGAAACTGCCAGAAGCTGTGTGTCTTTACGTCAAGAGCTGCCGCTAGAGACAGGCGCTCTTCATCCAGGGCGTTGATGACTTCTGCAATTCTGGGAGTGACCAGCGTGTGCTGAGGGAGCTTGTCCGAGTCCTCCACCGTTTTGATGTTCAACACTGCGGGGGGAACGTGATAGATCGCGTTGCAGTTTCCAAGGCCTACCGAAAGCGTGTCGGTGCCGGCCACGTAGCGATTGCCGAAGTACTGGTTGAGTCGGTTGAGTGCCTTGTCACAGGCCATGTGCGGTATGGTTGCCAGTTGCACGGCTTGCTTGATGGCTCCGATGTAGACCTTGGCAGGACCGCGCAGGCGGCAGGTATAGAGGCTGGTTGGCGTTTCCGCGATCAGGCAGGGAGGACGCCGAGCCGACGCAAAATGCCTCGCGAGTTCCAGCGAACTCCCCAGCACACTGGGCTGGAAAACCACCAATTGCTCCGGCTCCAGCAATGCAGCAAGCTGCTGCGACAAGTATGCATGGGCGAACGCTGGTGCTGCGACGATGACGGTGTCTGCGCCCTTGACCGCCCTCTCGATATCAGTGGTTAGCAGAGGTTTCGCCGCACGGCCTTCCACATCGCCTGATAGCTCGATACCGCCGGTCGAGTTGATCGCTTCGAAATCGCCTTCCCACCGTGAGTACAGTCGGACATCGTGGCCGAGCAGAGTCATGTGGCCAGCGATGGCTAGGCCAACGTTTCCAGCGCCGACAATTGCAATTTTTCCCATGGGGTATGTTTCTTTCATGCAAGGTTATGAATGCACCGTTCGCATGAAGGGTGCGTGAATGAATTCGTGCCGCACCGCTTGCGGCTGCAACAAACATCCGAATCCGGGCTGTTGTCCCGATTGCCGGGTGAAAACCGGATACGTTCTGTACGGTCTAGGGGAAATTAGTCGGCCGTGATCCGGCCCTTGCGGATGACTTCACCCCACTTTGCGAGATCCGACTTGATCATCGCCGCGAACTGCCCGGGCGTCTTGATGTCGGTTTCGGAGCCCATGGCCTCGTACTGCTTCTTGAAGTTGGGATCCGACAGGATCTCATTGATGGTCGTATTTAGCCTCTTCACGATCGCGGGAGGCATGCCCTTCGGACCGACGATCCCCGCCCAGGTCACCATCTCGAGGTAAGGCGCTCCCGCCTGAGCGACGGTCGGTACGTCGGGCAACCGCGGCGAGCGCGTTGAGCTTGTGATGGCCAACGCACGAATACGGCCCGCCTTGACCTGTGGCTCCATCGAAGTGAAATTGCTGATCATCAGCTGGATATGGCCAGCGGCAAGATCGCCTTCGGCTGCCGGCGCGCTCTTGTATGGCGCATGGACCATCTCGATGCCTGAGTTCATACGCAGCATTTCTGTCAGGACGTGAAGAGACGTACCTTGACCCGTCGAGCCGAAGGAGATCATGTTCGGGTTCGCCTTCGCATATGCGATCAGTTCAACGAGCGTCTTCACCGGTAGGCTCGGCGTAACGCCAACGAGATTCGGCTGCGTAAACAGCGAGGCAATTGGCGTGAAGTCGCTCTCGATGCGATACGGCAGCTGCTTCGCAGTGAGCGTACCCACGATGAACGTGGCGAGGTTGTTGCTGCCGATGGTGTAGCCATCAGGCGCTGCCTTTGCAACCACGTCCATACCAATCGCGCCGGATGCACCGGGCTTGTTTTCAATGACGAACGGCTGCCCCAGCCGCTTGTGGAGCTCGATGGCCAGTGCGCGTGCGTGGTTGTCCGCTGCGCCGCCTGGCGCCGCAGGGACGATCAGTCGGACGGGTTTTTCGGGATACTCCGCACGGGCAGCCTGCAGGGGGGCGAGGACGCCGATCATGAGCGCTGCAGCAAAGCTGGGAATTCGGTACTTCAAGGCGACCTCTACGGTTGATTGATGGTGCACTGGATCCTAGGTAAATCGGTGACCTGCATCCATGCCGCCTGAAGCAACAACCTATTCGCGCGTGGTATGTGTTCGAGCCGCGTCGGTGGCCGACTTGAGCAGCTGGAGCAGCTCCCGCGCAGGCGCTCCCAACCGCGTGTCACTCATCGCAGTCGCGTATACGGTGTAGGTGCATGCAGGCCGAAGCGGCAACGTGATGCCTCCACGCTGGCGGTGCTTGGCACCGGTCAGCGGGTCTACGACCGACACGCCCATTCCACGCAGGACCAACTCACTGGCTGTCTGGAAGAGCGACACTTCGATCATTGCGTCGACCGTCACGCCGTTGGCCGACAGCAGCGCATCCAATTGCCGTTGGAATGTGCCGGTTAACGCCACGAATGGCTTTCCTGCGAACTCCTTGACATCGACTTGCTTCGCGGAAGCAGTAAGCCACTTGCTCGTGCCGATGCAGACACAATCGGACGTGAACTCCGCGACGGTCTCGAGGTTGCCGATGGACAGCTTGTCCGCCGTGAGACCAATGTCCGCCTGCCTGTTCCGGACGTTGCGCGCCACCTCGAGGTACGAAGACACCGTGAGACTTACGACGACATCCGGGAACTTGGCGCGCAGGTGCTCGATGATCTCCGGCATCACCGAGTGTCCAATCGAAGGGATGGTACAGATCGATAGCCTCCCAGTCATTTGCTTTTGCAGCTGTGTCGAGAAGCTAGTGATTTCTTCGAGGCCGACGAACGACTGCTGGACCTTCGTCATAAGAATAATGGCTTCGTCGGTAGGCTTGACGCTTCGCCCGCTCTTCTGGAAGAGTGGAAAGCCGACGACCTTTTGCAAGTCAGCGATGAGTCGGCTCATCGAAGGTTGGGGAATCCCCAACGCATCGGCGCCCGCGCTGATGCCGCCATGCAGCATCGCTGCTCTGAACGCCTCTATCATGCGGTGGGTGACGGGTCGCTTTGCCATAGCTTTGCAGTGGATGCTAAGAGATTACGCCATTGCCAGTGTTGACGGTACTGCCGTCAAGAGCCACGTGTGCGTGGCAGCTTGTGGCCGATAGCCGACCTCCATATTACAGAATCGAGTGACGGCAATCAGCCTCAATCGGGCAACTGAGGGAATGTCTTGACGGCACGTAGCGCAGCTTGCGTGCCTTGACCGGCGGCACGCTGGAGACCATCACCACCGCTTCGTCGGACGGCAACTGCATCACCTCACCGGGGGTGAGCAGCGGGCGTGACGTCTCCTGGCGTGAGACCATCAGGTGACCCAGCCAGGGCGCCAGCCGATGGCCGGCGTAGTTGCGCTGGGCGCGCAGCTCGGTGGCCGTGCCCAGTGTCTCGGAAATGCGCTTGGCCGTGCGTTCGTCGTTGGTGGCGAAGGTCACCCGCACGTGGCAGTTGTCCAGGATCGAATGGTTCTGGCCGTAGGCCTTGTCGATCTGGTTCAGGCTCTGCGCGATCAGGAAGCTGCGGATGCCGTACCCCGCCATGAAGGCCAGCGCAGTCTCGAAGAAGTCCAGACGGCCCAAAGCTGGAAACTCGTCGAGCATCAGCAGCAGCTTGTGCCGCCGCGCGATGCCGTCCGATCCGTCCAGCGACTCGGTCAGCCGCCGTCCCACCTGATTCAGGATCAACCGGATCAACGGCTTGGTACGGCTGATGTCGGAGGGCGGCACCACCAGGTACAGCGACACCGGGTGCGCGGTCGAGATCAGGTCAGCAATGCGCCAGTCGCAGCGCGAGGTGACTTCCGCCACCGTTGGGTCGCGGTACAGGCCCAGGAAGCTCATGGCCGTAGACAACACGCCCGAGCGCTCGTTCTCGCTCTTGTTGAGCACCTCGCGGGCGGCCGAGGCGACGACGGGGTGCGGGCGCCCTACTTGCTCGCCCGCCAGATGCGGCGTGCTCATCATCCGGTGCAGCGTCACCTCGAAAGGGCAGGCCGGATCGGACAGGAAATTGGCCACACCACGCAGCGTCTTGTCCTCGCCCGCATAGAGTACGTGCAGGATGGCGCCGACCAGCAGCGCGTGCGAAGTCTTCTCCCAATGATTGCGGCGCTCCAGTGCGCCTTCCGGGTCCACCAGGATGTCGGCGATGTTCTGCACGTCGCGCACCTCGTGCACACCACGCCGCACTTCCAGCAGCGGGTTGTAGGCGGCCGACCGGGCGTCCGTCGGGTTGAACAGCAGGCAGTGCGAGAAACGTGAGCGCCAGCCGGCCGTCAACTGCCAGTTCTCGCCCTTGATGTCGTGGATCACGGCCGAGCCGGGCCAGGACAGCAGCGTGGGCACCACCAGGCCGACACCCTTGCCCGAACGTGTGGGCGCAAACGCGAGTACGTGCTCCGGCCCGTCATGGCGCAGGTACTGCCAGCCATGTTGTCCAAGCAACACGCCGGACGGGCGGTTCAGCCCGGCACGCCGAACGTCATCGACTGTTGCCCAGCGGGCAGTTCCGTAGGTGGTGACCAGTCGCGACTGCCGCGAGCGCCAGACCGACATGCCCACCGCTACGCCCACTGAGGCCAGGCCGCTGCCGCCTGCTATCGCGCCGCCCACGTCGAAGACATCGGGTGCGTAGGCGTCGAAGAAGAACCACCATTCGAACAGACGCCAGGGGTGGTAGACCGGCGAGCCGAAGACCTCGAACCACGGAGTGCCCAGGCGTGCCTGATGGCCCAGCGCCGCAGCGGTCCACTGGGTCGCACCCCACACGCCGATCACGACGACGCCCAGCACCGCCGCGATTTGACCGTAGAGAACCCCCTGGTGGCTTGCGCCTTGAGCCTGCACCTTGACCTCCGATCCAGTGGCCCGCCATACGGGGCCGTTCGCGCGGCACGAAGCTGTGTCGCACGCATGAGGATCAAGGCTGGCTATCGGTGGGTCAAAGTCCGAAATCGACAGGCTCGCAGCTCGGCCTGCAAGAATGCAAGTGGCAGCGTGCCGCCGCGTGTCAGGGCCCCTTGCCGCGCTGCAAGTAGTACAGCGCCTATGCACGAAATACGCGTCACCGAGTGTGGCGACGAGCGCAAGTTCAGAACTTGGGCGATTCCTTAGGTGGGTTGTACGGCACCTTGCCGTCCCCGAAAAATCGCCGTTTCGTGGCCTCGGCCACGCGGTCGCAAAGTTCGTCGCCCAGCTTGGTGCGCTCGGTCTTGCACTGCTCTCGCAGCAGCTTCAACCGTTCTGGATCGGCCATCAACGATTCCAGCGAATCGGTGGGCTGCGGCTTGCCGCAGGCCGACAGCAGCAAAGCTGCGGCGGCGACCACCAAGGTTGCGGTCAAGTTTTGAAGCTTTCTCATGTGCTACTCCCTGGCAATCTGTCCAACGCGTCGTCAGTCGCCCGACCGGGCGCAGCGACACGTGCTCTTTCCACGAAACGTCGCAAGGTCTCAGACGGGGTGCCGATGCGGTGGATCAGGTAGGTGGTCAACATCGGTGTGCGGCCAGCCAGCGGCCTTGTGACGATCTCCGGATGGCCGCAGGTCGAAACATGAGCCTCGGTCGAGAAGCCCAGACCGTAGCCTGCTGCTACCAGGGTCACCATCAGCTCTTGGCTGGTGACCTTCTCGGCTACGATGGGTTCGCGATCCGTTGCGCGCAGCACGCGTGCCATCTGGCGGCTGCAGCCCTCGCACACCTCGGGGTCGCAAAGCACCAGCGGATAGCGCAGCACTTCATCCAGAGGCAGCGTCTTGTGAGCCAACAGCGGGTGGCGCGATGGCACGGCCACGACCATCGGATCGTTCCACACTGGTATGGCAAGGAGTGTTTCACCAACTTCCGATGAGTGGGAGAACCCGGCGTCGTACAAGTCGGCTTCGAGGCCTCTGATCTGCTGTGACAGCGGAACCTCGTAAAGCCGGATCTCCGTATCTGGTTCTTCCTCACGGCAACACGATAGCAATGCTGTGAAGCGGGCCTGCGAGATGCCTTCGGACAAGGCGATGCGTAGCTGCCCTTGATACCCGGCCGACACGGCCCGAACACTGTCGCGCGCCTGGGTCAGCGCTACGAACACGCACGGCACGTGATCCATGAAGACCTGACCCGCACGGGTCAGACGCGTGCTGCGCGTGTTGCGGTCGAAGAGGCGGACCCCCAGCTCTCCTTCCAGTTCCTTGATCGCTCTCGAAAGTGGCGATTGCTCAATGTGAAGCTTCTCGGCGGCTCTGGCGAAATGCAGTTCCTGAGCGACCGCCAAGAAGCACCGAAGGTGCCTCAGTTCCATGGATTTCCCTGAATGTTTTCATTTTTCTCAAATGCCTGTTGCTCCGACAGTGATGTGGCCCACCAGAGGACTACATCAAACACGTCTGGTTTGAGTACGCAGCAGCCTCGCGGAAGTTCGCGTTCTTGGCGTCCTTGGGCCAAGCTGAGCGCACTACAACGGGACTGAATGCGCAGTCATCACGGTTGATGGCTGTCCTTTCTGATCGTGACCGCGTCTGAATTGGACAGTGCTCAGATGATGCCGAAGTCATTTCATGTGTCACCTGCGTTCGTGGCCACGGTCTTTGAGACGAGATAGAGGACCAGCGGACGTACCAAGACGACGCATGCGAAGGCCACTGGCATGGCGATTACGTAGGTACTCAGTACCCGTTGAATGAACTGGGTGTCAACTCCGGTGTTGATGGCCGTTAGGAGCAGACACATCATGAAGGCAATGATGGTTGCCATGTAGAACGCAAACGCGAGCGAACTGAATTTGTAAGGAAGCTTTCTCATGCTGTAGAGGGCCTTCGCCCTAGGTGGATGCTGAGACAAAGAGACTGGCAGAGGCAGTGGTAAGGGATAACCCTTGAAAAAATACTTAGATATCGAAGTATACTTCAACGCAGTGCCTCCTTGCACTTTCCCATCCTTACAGGAGATTTCCATGATTACGCATGAAGAAAACGATCTGCTGTGCCGTGTTGAAAACGGTGCACCCATGGGGCAACTGATGCGCCGGCATTGGGTTCCTATCTGTCTAATCGAAGAGGTCTCCGAGCCAGATGGGACGCCCGTCAAAGCCCGCATCCTCGGAGAAGATCTCGTGGTTTTCCGAAACACGGACGGCGAAGTTGGTGTGATGGATGAATACTGTCCTCACCGCAGGGCATCGCTCGTGTTTGGCCGCAACGAAGAGGGTGGTCTTCGCTGTCTCTATCACGGATGGAAGATGGATGTGAGCGGCAACGTAACGGAAATGTCTTCCGAGCCCGAGGCCAGTGGCATGCTGGAGAAGGTCAAGCACAAGGCCTATCCGACCAAGGAGTGGGGTGGTTTCGTCTGGGCCTACATGGGGGCGGCTGAGACCATGCCGGAGTTCGAGCCTCCCCGTTGGGCGCCCACGGCGGACACGCGTGTGAGCGTTGCCAAGGTGATCATTCCTGTGAACTGGGCTCAGATCCTTGAAGGTGCGATTGACTCTGCCCACAGCTCGAGTCTGCACAGCTCGGACATGGTCCCTGCGCGTGTCGATGGTGCCAAAGCCACGGACAAAAACTGGTTGCGCCCCTCGACCGACAAAGCGCCGCGGATGCAAGTGCAGCGCGCCAGCTTCGGATTCCGTTACGCTGCGGTGCGACGGCCGATCTTCAACGCGCAGACGCACGACTATGTGCGTACGACGGTTTTCGTTGCGCCATGGACGGTGCTGATCCCGCCCAACAACTTGTACAACGTGGCGAACGTGAATGTGCCGGTGGATGACACCAATACCTGCTTCTACTTCATTGGTTGGGGTCATCCGTCGCAGACCCCGGAGACGGCGACCTGGCGCAAGTTCCTGGGCCAGACCGTGGGGGTGGACCTGGATGAGCAATACCGTCCGCTGCGCAACTACGAAAATCGCTACTGGCAAGACCGTCAGGCGATGAAGAGCGGAAACTTCACGGGCATCTCCGGCATTCCGAATCAGGATATGGCCATGTGGATCACCATGGGGAAAATCGCCGATCGAAGCCACGACCGGCTGGGTGCCAGCGACATGGCCATCGTCGAGTTTCGCAAACAGATGGTGGACGCTGTTCAAGCTTTCCAGGCGACAGGCGAGGCCATCGGAACCGGAGAGAAGCGCATCCCGAAAGAAGTGTGTTCGTTCCAGGGCGTCATTCCCAAGACAGTCGACTGGCGTACCCATGAAGTGAGCTACGTATGGCTTGAAGGTCAGGACAGTCCAGAGATGGATCGCTCCTACGTGGTGACAGAGGGGGCGAACGCTTGATGTCAAAGCTGCACATATCGGTCGCCATGGGCGACTACGACCGAAACCGTGCTCTGTACGACGGGCGTGTCCAGATCGATGGATGCGACCCGGTGTACATGTTGCTGAATCCCGAGGAGATGTTTTTTCGGGCCATGCGGAGCCGGGATTTCGACATTACCGAGCTCTCCTTTTCAAGCTACCTGGTCAAGCACGCCAAAGGCGAGAGCCCTTATATCGCCGTGCCGGTTTTTCTGTCACGCGCCTTCCGGCATACCTCTATCTATGTTCGGAAGGACCGCATCAAAAAGCCTGAAGACCTCAAGGGCTGCCGTATTGGCGTGCCGGAGTATCAACTGACTGCGGTGGTTTGGGCACGGTCGATCTTGCAGGACGACTATGGCGTGAATCCCGAGGACGTGACCTGGGTCAGAGGCGGAATCGACACGCCCGGACGTCCGGAGAAGATCAAACTGGATCTTCCTCCGGGCGTGACCATTGAGGCCGCTCCGGCAGGGCATACCATCTCCGACCTGCTCGACAAAGGTGAGATCGATGCTTTTATCGCACCACGACCACCCAGCGGAGCGGCGTTGAGTAACCCAAATGTGGCTTGGCTGTTCGATGATCCGACTACGGTGGCAAAGGACTACTACCGGCGGACAGGCATCTTTCCCATCATGCACGTGGTGGGCATTCGCAAAGAGCTCGCAGAGCAGAACCGCTGGTTGCCGGCAGCCGTTTTCAAGGCCTTTGGTGAATCCAAGGCGAAGGCCTTGGAGCTCCTGGCGGATACCTCTGCCACCAAGGTAACGCTGCCGTTTGTGGAAGAACAGCTCAAGGCGGCACGTGAAACGCTTGGAAACGACTTCTGGTCATACGGGGTGGAGCCCAATCGAAAGACGATTGAAGCGTTCTTGCATC
>JACCDH011629713.1_pt1 | contig 10053 bp, 8 predicted proteins | sample 7442481 | NCBI WGS metagenome assembly JACCDH01 (sample SAMN15323433, study PRJNA562643) | freshwater metagenome | isolation source: river surface water | place: USA:Blue River Watershed | collected 2017-08-15
GTCGCTGGCGGCCTTGCTGGCCGAGTAGGGGCTATTGGGCTCGAAAGCTTTGGTTTCTGCAAACGGCGGGTCGTTGGGCGATAGCGTGCCATACACCTCGTCGGTAGACACATGCAAAAAGCGGAAAGCCTCTTTCTCGGCCACGGGCAGATCTTGCCAATATGCGCGCACGCTTTCTAACATATTGAACGTGCCCACCACGTTGGTTTCAATAAAGTCACCGGGGCCGTGGATGGATCGGTCTACATGGCTCTCGGCGGCAAAGTTGAGCACGGCACGGGGCTTGTGTTCGGCCAATAGCTTGCCCACCAAAGCACGATCGCCAATATCACCTTGCACAAAGATGTGGCGCGGGTCGCCCTTGAGGGCATCTAAATTGGCCAAATTGCCTGCGTAGGTGAGTTTGTCTAAATTGACAACGGTTTCGTCTGACGACGACAGCCATGTGTGCACAAAATTACTGCCGATGAAGCCGGCACAGCCGGTAACGAAAATTGTCATATGTATTTAAGTATGTTTTGTTTTCAAGCCATCCAGCCCCAGCGATTTGGGAGCCAAGAACACAAGGAAGATTAACAATGTAAAGTGCCCTTCCTCCATGTCAATCATCATGGAGTTGGTGGTAATACTGAGCAGGAACAAGAACACAAACATCACCAAACCAATGCGCTGCACTTCATCAGTTTTACCCCATGCCACTCGGCAGGCTTGGGCGAAGATGGCCAAGTACAACAACAAGCCAACCAGGCCTTTGGTAGCCAACGTGTGGAGGTATTCATTGTGCGGATTGCTCCAGTTATAAGTGCCCCATGCCTGCTCAGATACACCTAACTGTTTCGCTGCCGCTTGGTATGCATCAGGTAAATCAATGCTGCCCACACCCACCCACCAATTGCTTTGTCGAATAGCTTCCCAAATCGTCACCATGTACTGCATACGCACGGACACCGAGCCCAGCATAGAAGTGGCTCGCTCTTGGGGCGTCATGGCTAAGTATTGATTAAATTCAACTACCGCCAAGACCGTGCGACTTTGCACCACACTTGAACTGACCGCAACCACCACACCTGCCAACGCAGCCAGCACAAGCCACCATTTGTATTTACCGATAAACAACCGCTTGGCATTAAGTAGCCCCCACACACCAAACCCAGCAAGCAACAAGACATAGCCTGTGCGGCGCTCACTGGCCAAAAATAATGACAACGCTAAAAATACCATAGGCAACAATACCCGCCACGACAAGCTTGGCCGCACCAGCCACATTTGAGCCAGTACAAAAAACAAACCCACTAACGCTTGCCCATACATGTGTGACAAGTGTGACATGTGCAAGAACTCGTAAGAAAAATATTTGCCCTGCGGAATCACACCTGTTAGTGTCATCATTAAATTGATTGACGCCATTACTACCACCATAGTTAGAATGGCATAAAACGACGTACGCGCTAGCAACACATTGGTAAACAAGGCCCAAAGCACCACAACAAACGCAAATGTTCGCCCGTCATGCAACAAGGCCTTAAGAGCCTCACCCAAGCCATGCCCGGCCATCAAACTCACCATAACATCCCAAGCGCATATCAGGGTAATCAGGCTCAGAAACACGCGCTCCTCTGTCTCTAGGTTTTGCTGACTTTTGTAAAAGCCCCACCAAGCAAACGGCGCTGCGAGTAACAGTGCGAGCACAGACAAATTTGTCAGGGCCACATAAGTAAAGATGGCAAAGCAAAATACAACAGAGGTGAACAGTGCCCACTTCATGTGGAGTGGCTGTGTGCGACATTGTTGCCAATAACCGCTATCGCTCAAAGTTTTCATGCATTAATCTCGCGTATGTCGGCCAAATACACCCAGTCCACCACATCCCCATCGGGTTGATAGCCAGGCACCAGCTTTTGGATGAGTTCGCGCATTTGAGGAACGTTGTTCGCATCCACTGCGGTCATAAGCTCGGCCAAATGCTGCTGCAAGACAGGCCATGACAAAAACTCCTCATGCGCTTTCATAATGCGCGCGTGCTGCGTAGGCTCTGGGTTGTCGCCTATTAATAGCTCTTCATACAACTTTTCTCCGGGACGCAAGCCAGTCACTTGAATTTCAATGTCGCCATTTGGATTGGCATCATCTCTCACCATCAAACCAGACAACTCCACCATACGCTTCGCTAAGTCGATAATTTTGATAGGCTCGCCCATATCTAACACATACACATCGCCGCCGCTGGCCATGGCCCCGGCCTGAATCACCAGCTGCGCCGCTTCGGGAATGGTCATGAAATAACGGGTGATCCTTTCATCCGTCAAAGTAATCGGGCCACCATCTCTAATTTGCTTGCGAAACAACGGCGTCACTGAGCCTGAAGATCCAAGAACATTACCAAACCTCACCATACTGAAACACGTCTTAACACCCTCGTCTGACATGGTCAAAGCTTGCGCCTGCAACACCATTTCGGCCAATCGCTTGCTAGCACCCATCACATTTGTGGGGCGCACCGCCTTGTCTGTGCTAATCAACACTAAGGCACTCACCCCATGCTTGGCTGCCAACTGCGCAGTATTGAGAGTACCTAACACATTATTCTTCAAGCCCTCTGCTGGGTTATGCTCAACCAAGGGTACATGCTTGTAGGCTGCAGCGTGATAAACCGTGTGAGGTTTCCATGTTCGCAGTATCTCGTCCATGCGCGATTCATCTCGCACATTGGCCAACAGTGGCAGCAATGTCACTTGCGCACCTGCCGCCGCTATTTGCTCTTGCAACTCTCGCTCGATGGCGTACAAGGCAAACTCGGTTAGTTCTATCAATAACAGCGCCGATGGCGACTGCTGCAAAATTTGACGACACAGCTCTGAACCTATAGAGCCGCCGGCCCCTGTCACCATCACCACTTTACCTGTGATGTTTTTAGCTAACAGCGCGCGGTTTGGCGGAACAGGATCGCGACCAAGTAGATCTTCAATGTCTAGTTCTTTCAGGTCTGACACTTGCACACGACCTTGTACAAGGTCCATCATCCCGGGCAGTGTGCGGACTTGCACATGGGCAGCACGCACCAACTCTAAAATTTTGTTACGTCTTGCGCGTGATACAGAAGGCATCGCTAAAAAGACCTGCGTTACCCGCAATTTAGCCACTAAATGCGTCATCGTTGATGGGTTATATATTTTTAAACCATTTAGAACTTGACCGTGCAAACTCTCATCATCGTCCAAAAAACCTACGACTACTATCTCGGGGCTAGTTTTGAGAGCTGCAGCCAATTGACGTCCAGCCGATCCGGCTCCATAAATTAATACCTGCGGTAAGCCACTTCGCCCCCTTGCCCCCAGATGGATTGCGCCCAACCAATACCGTACAAAAGCACGTGACAAAGTAACACCAAGCAACAAAAGCAAAGGCTGCAAGATACCTAAAGAACGTGGAACACCAGGCACACCAATCACGGTAAAAATTAAACAATAGATAAATAGATAAACAGCAACAGCCTTTAAGACCGTCATTAGCGCAGGCAATCCTGCGTAACGAAAAATTGCCCGATACAAACCAGAAATGATAAATAGCGGTAAGGCAATGGCCACGGCGCCAGCAAATGCTGTGAAATGCGCATAGGACCAAGCCGTCCATGTTTCAAGCCTCAAATTAAAAGCCACCCACACAGTGATGGCACATATCAGCACGTCGGCCCCAAAGGCTAAACTACGTTTAACTGGCCTCGATAACAACAAGAAAAGGCTATTTACAGAAACTTTATTCATTTAAGTTCTTTATAAAATAACACGGTTAAAGATCCATCAAATTACAAAGCATCTCAATCACCCGTCCCTGCTGCGACTCACTCATGTTTGATCCTGAAGGCAAACAAATACCAGTTTCAAACAACCGTTGCGAAACAGACTTCCCTTCGTGAGGGAAATAGAGACAACTGGCAAACACTGGCTGGAGCTGCATAGGCTTCCACAATGGTCTAGCCTCAATTCGCTCTGCTGCAAGTCTTCGAATCAATTGCTGAACATCTATGCCCAATGCATCAGTATCAAGCGTGCAGGCTGAAAGCCAGCGATTTGATCGACTCCAAGCTGGCTCTGGCATCCATTCAAAAACCGAATAACTTTTCAGTTCAGTTTGATAACGCTCAAAAACCTCACGTCGGGCTTCTACCCGCTGCCCCAAAACACACAACTGACCACGACCCACCCCGGCCAAAATATTGCTCATTCGATAGTTGTAGCCAATCACTTGATGCTCATAGTGCAAAGCGGGTTCACGGGCTTGTGTCGCCAAAAAGCGTGCTCGAACAATTAAACTCTCGTCATCAGAGACCAGCATGCCGCCCCCTGAAGTCGTAATGATCTTGTTGCCATTGAATGAAAAGACACCTAGCGTGCCGAAGGTACCGCTTTGGCGCCCCTTGTATGTGGCACCCAAAGACTCTGCTGCATCCTCCACAATCGGCACACCGTAACGTTGGCAGATGGCGACGATTGGATCGAAGTCTGCACTTTGCCCATAAAGATTGACAACAATTACTGCGCGAGGCATTCGGCCATTGGCCTTTGCATCCAGAAATGCATCCTCCAATGCAGAGGGTGACATATTCCAACTCTCCGGCTCCGAGTCAATGAATACCGGCTCTGCACCTTGATAAAAAATGGGATTCGCACTGGCCGCAAATGTGAAAGAAGAGCAAAACACTGTGTCACCCCGACCAACACCAAGCAATACCAAGGCGAGATGTATCGCCGCAGTGCCCGAACTGACAGCGGCCGCATGCTTTACCCCTACAAGCTCTGCCAACTCGCGTTCAAATGCATCGACGTTGGGTCCCAAGGGTGCAATCCAATTAGTTCGGAATGCCTCCTCCACAAACTCCCTTTCACGCTCACCCATGTGAGGCGTAGACAACAAAATTTGCTCATCGACTTCTTTACGATCCAATAATCGAACAACACGCCCGTCAGCATCAATCACAGGAAGATGATTGATTGAATGTTGATTCATCAGCTCCAATGCGCTTTGACGACTGAGCCCTTGATTCAACACAACGCATTCCCTAGCCGGCAATTTTGCAAGCGTTTCTTCGAGCGCACCATCCGCCAAAATCAGACGTCGGATATCACCATCAGTCACAGTACGAAGAAACTTACCGTCGCTGTTGACCAGAAGTAACACCCCAGAGCCAGCTTGATCAAGCCGCTTTAAAGCATCCCTTATGGTGGCCGATGAGGTGATGATAGTTTGACTGATTTCATTCATAAATAAACTCTTTAAACAATGCGCCCAGGCACGCCGACCACTTTGGCATAGGATGGCACATCTGCTGTCACCACTGCGCCAGCGCCAATGACAGCTTCTGCACCGATGGTGATACCTGGCAATACACGAGCACCAGCGCCAACAAGAACACCATGACCTAGAACAACCCCACCAGCAAGCGTTGCCCCTGGTGCAACATGAGAAAAATCACCGACCCTGCAATCGTGATCAACCACTGCACTGTGGTTGATGATCACGCCCACACCGATTACCGAAGCAGGTGCGACAACCGCACATGCGGCAACAAAACTTCCTTCAGAAACATTGGCAAACTGCGATACACAAGCACCCGGATGAGTTACCGCAAACGGCACACCACCAACATACACAAATCTATGGAAAAGCATCTCGCGTGTTCGATTGTCTCCCACCGCAACATGAAAACGAGTTCCAATCTGTATCAATTGCAGTGACGCTCCGAGCACAGCGACACCCAACATTTAAACCCCATGCAATGCCACGTCATCATCGGCAAACACGTATGAATTTTGGGTATCTGCACTACAAAGCAATGCATCCATGACAACGCGAGCATGGCCGCCTGCACCAACAACTACCCAATGATCAGTAAGCATTGCACTTAGCCATCAGCTCAGGTGTTAGTGCCGTTGTAGCCAACAACTCAACAACCCTACGACCCGCTTGCCCATCGCCATAAACATTGACCGAGGGGTAACGACCATGCGCAAGCGAGTCAATCAATGCTGTGCGCACATCATTCAATTTAGCCGGCACATCCACAACATTGACGTTACGCTCTCTCAAATTTTGTCGCGTTCCAATGTTGACAACTGGTGTACCAAAGCTGGCGGCCTCAATGATTCCACTGCTGGAATTACCAAACAAGACATCGCAGCAAGATAACCAACCGATGTACTCTTCACGAGGCAGATGCGTTCGCAACACCACTCGCCCTGCCTCAGCTGCCGCTGTCAATTGACGGCGAACCGCTTCACTTCCGGCATCTGAGTTGGGCATCAAGGCCAGCACTTGGATACCCTCTGCAGCGCATATGATCTCGCGAGCCTGGCGATCAGCATCATTCGCCTCCTGCAAAACTGGGTGATACACCAGCAAGCCAATTGACTTGGCTGGATCAAACCCAGTCGTCAAACAAAGTGCAGCTCTATCTGGCCGCCTTGTCTCAACAAGACCGTCTACACCGGGGGCGCCCACCACATGCACATTCATGCTTTGCTCACCCATGCACACAAGTCGGTCACGCGCTTCTTGAGTTGCAACAAAGTGTAAATGTGACAATTTGGATATTGCATGCCGTACAGGCTCATCCACCGTACCCGAACGCTCACCACCATGCAGGTGGGCAACCGGAATGCCCAAATGGATCGCAGCGATCGCACCTGCCAGCATCTCACCACGATCCCCCAGAAGCAAAAGAATATCAGGCTCAACAGCCTGCAACGCTGGGACGAAACCCTGCAACATTCGGCCCAAATTAACGGCCATGCCAGCTGCATTGGTGTCATCCAACTCAACCGGCAGGCGAGCAGCTATAACAAAACCTTCAGCCTCAATTTCGTCAACTGTATGCCCATAACGAGGAGACAAATGCATCCCCGTTACAAGCAACCGCAAGTCCAAACGAGGATCTTTGGCAATCGCATGCAAAGTAGAGGACATCAGACCAAAGTCTGCCCGTGTACCGGTCAAATAACAAATGCGTCGCGTCATAGCATCTTCACGCAAAATCACTCCACTGCAACGTGGTTCCGGCGGGTATTGCGTGTGCAGTCAAACGACCCAACACAGCATCCAACTCACGCGGAGCGATCCCAGTGCCTGGCCGAAGCAAACAAAGGTCATCCGCAGACACCGCAACACCTGCGGGCAAATCACGCCCAGTCGTGACACTGCGACGTACCAATTCACGCACGGGCAACTCAGCATCCGTTGGTCGCTTTTCAGCAGAACCCAGTGCACGTTCGACCGTTCTGATTTGACACACCAGAACAGCAAGCTCATCAGGCGTCAGCGACGCCTTGTGATCAGGGCCAGGAAGGTTACGGTCAAGCGTAAAGTGCTTTTCAATCACGACCGCCCCTCTGGCTACCGCCGCAGTTGAAACAGCTACGCCAAGGGTGTGGTCGGAATAGCCAACGGGCACCCCCAACTCTAAAGCAATCGTTCCCATCGCCCTCAAATTCACACCTTCTGGGGCGGCTGGGTAGTTAGAGGTGCAATGCAAAATGGTCAGCATCGACTCCAACGGAGCCGTCAACCCAAGGCGCGTTCGCTCTGATCTGATCACTTCTGTCGCCTCCACGATTTCCTGAAGAGTCGCCATGCCTGTTGAAAGAATCAAAGGCCGATCTTTTGCCGCTAAATACCGCAAAAATGGGTGGTTGGTAATCTCTCCTGATGGGATTTTGATCCGCTTCATGCCCAAATCGACGAGAAAGTCAGCCGCCTCATCATCAAATGGTGTGGACATAAATTCGATGCCCTTTTCTGCGCAACGTTCGAAAAGTCGTTGGTGCAATGACTCTGACATTTCAAGTCCTTCGAGCATGCTGTGCTGATCGCCACCACCCGTTGCAGCCTGTTGATAAGCGGCCTTGGCTGCACCACGGCGCACCAATTTATCAGCCTTGAATGTCTGAAACTTAACGGCATCTGCGCCGCAACGCGCCGCCACATCGACAAGTTGCAAGGCTAGGTCTTCAGATCCGTTGTGATTGACACCGGCTTCTGCAATTACAAAAGTTTTGATCATGTTCTTACTTAAAATATTCTTGGCATAGAAGTTCGGCGACAGACCAATCCTCTGCTGTATCAATATCAATTGACTCAACAGGCTCCGAACACACAACACCACGTGTGCCTAGAGGAGTGAAACTGCGATGTGTGCGCAAAGACACAACTTCAGTCAGGTACATTGCACCATTTGGAACGCAAGCATGCGGCAAATCTTGACTTCGAGTGGCCACTCCTTCAGGGAAGCAAGGTGCAAGCTTTCCCTGCTCATCCATGAAATATGTCCAGTAAGGATGCGAAGATGCGAGATGTACACCTATCGCTGCAGGCGATCCTTCGTCTAAATATCTAGACGCTTGATCCCAACGATCTGAGAGTCGTATTGGGCTCGTCGGCTGTAGCAGCGCTACACGTTCAAACTTATTGCAATGCGAATTAACGTTATCGACAGCGTGAAGCACCACATCAATAGATGTTGCTGTATCAGATGCAAGTTCAACTGGTCGTAACCATGGAACATGTGCGCCAGCATTTCTCGCCAAGTCTGCAATTTCAGGTGAGTCAGTGGTAACCATAACGAGGTCAAAACCGCCAAACTTAATTGCGAAATCAACCGTCCACAAAATTAGTGGCTTGCCCAAAAATGGCAATTGATTTTTATTCGGCAGCCGCTTTGAGCCAGCGCGTGCAGGAATAACTGCCAAAGTACTTGTCATATTACAAATGCAGGAATTGACGTACCAGTGCCAACCCTGCCTCGCCACTGCGCTCAGGGTGAAACTGCGATGCCATCAAGTTGTCACGTTGGACCGCGGCGCAAATGCGGTGCCCACCATAAAGACAGTCAGCCAGACGGTCAGAAGCGACATCTGGAACCGCTGAAAAGGAATGCACAAAGTACACAGCAGGATGAATATCGACCATTGGCTCAAGCAGCGTGCTGGCCCAGTTGCGCCCCCCCTCAGGCTCGATCAGGTGGTTCCAGCCAATGTGAGGTACGCGCTGTGGCTTGCCTTCTTTTGTCAGTGATGGCACGGCCTGCACACGGCCTGGCAAAATACCAAGACCCGCATGCTCGCCAAATTCCTCACTAGCATCAAAAAGCATCTGCATACCAACGCAAATACCAAACATAGGTTTAGCCGACAGCGAGAACGCCCTCAGCGCATCACCAAATCCACGCGCATTGACTTCCTTCATGCTATCGCTGAAGGCACCCACTCCTGGAACGACCAATCGACTTGCTGTAGCAACATCCTTTGGGTCTTCAGTAACAGTGACTTGAGCACCGCAATGCTCGAACGCGCGGGCCACGTTCAACAAATTACACATGCCGTAATCGACAATGGTCACGCTGGGTTGAGACATCTCTTAAACCTTCCGAACTGGGAGATCCGCCGCAAGCGCAGCAGCGCGAATATCACCAATAGACATACGCTTGTAATGAAGCACATCAGCCATGGCAATCGCGTCGACCCCACCATCTAATGCTGCAGCTTGGAAGTGATCTAAAGACCCCATGCCGCCACTTGCAATCACCGGCACAGTGACAGCCGCAGTCACGGCACGAAGAAGATCGATGTCAAAACCACTGCGAGTGCCTTCCCGGTCTACAGCCGTCAACAAAATCTCTCCTGCCCCCAACTCAACACCACGGCGAACCCATTCGAGCACATCCAAACCAGTTCGCTCACGGCCGTTGTCGGCATAAGCCTCCCACTTGCCATCGGCAACTTGCTTGGCCTCGATAGAAAGCACCATAGCTTGAGACCCAAACCGACGCGCCACATCACTGATCAACTCTGGTCGTGCAATGGCTGCAGTATTGATCGCTACTTTGTCTGCACCAGAGCGAAGGATATGCCGCGCATCGTCAACTGATCGAATCCCCCCCCCCACAGTGATCGGTATGAACACATTTTTTGCAGCACGGCTGATGATGTCACTCAGATTGTTACGGCCATAAAGGCTCGCAACAATATCCATATAGATCAACTCATCTGCGCCCGCCTCGTAATA
>JACCDH011409432.1_pt1 | contig 10052 bp, 8 predicted proteins | sample 7442481 | NCBI WGS metagenome assembly JACCDH01 (sample SAMN15323433, study PRJNA562643) | freshwater metagenome | isolation source: river surface water | place: USA:Blue River Watershed | collected 2017-08-15
CCCCCACTCTTTAGAGCTGAAGTCGGGTGTATACGTAAAATCAACAGTCGGAGTCACTACATGTCGTATGGCTTTAATGGTATTTCCTGAAAATTTCTTCATACCAAAATAGCGTGTAGTTAATCCTACTCTTGGCTGATAAGTGAACGCCCTAACGAATCCATTTTGTTGATTAGTAATTAACTCACCGTTTACCAATTGCTTGTTTACACTATTAAAGTACCAATATTCATTTAACTGAGCCCCTGCAGAGAGTGTATAGTATTTTAATATTTTGAACGATGTTTGAATAGGAATACTATGGTTGATGCCGTATTGACCCGCTGTATCATAAAACTTACTGAACTCGTTGTTGCTTCTATTTCTAAACAAAAGAGAATCATACGTATTTACCACGTTCTTAAAGTTCATGGTATAGTTCATGGTAATGTTTTCATACCACTTAGTTGCAGTTGGCTTCGCTTTAGGTTTGAATGGACTAAAGCTACTAACCGTAAACGTTACGTTGGGTAACGTGATGCTGATTTGACGCGTTTGTAAGTTTTGCGACATCCCGGCATTGGTATTCAAGTTGTACTTACCTCCTCCAAAACTTTTAGAGTAATTCACGGAACTCACAATCTGATTCATCACTACATTTTGTGGCACATAAGAGTTATTTGAAAGTGCGTTTTGAGTAACATAGTTCACATTAGCACCAAATCTACTACCGGGAGTTGCCTTAGGATCAACGTTGTGAATCCAATTCAACCTAAAATCTTTTGAAACAGAATAAGTAGGATCTTCTACGCTGCCAAACTTGTTGTAGTTATAGTTGAATCCCAACTGACCGCTGTAACGATAACGATTATTGTAGCGCAATACATTGTTTAAGGCCCAACTTCCTTGTGTGTAAATATCACCGGTTAGCATATAATCAGCTCTCTGACCAAGTCCAAAATAATAACCTCCACCGCGCAAAAAGAATCCACGGTTAATTGAACTTCCATAAGTGGGAATAACAATACCCGATGATTGCCCTTTTTTGATAGAGAAAATACCGAAAGGAATTACCAAAGGTGTGGGCATTCCCTCAATACGCAGGTTAGCCGAACCCGTAACAATTTTTTTATCCGGAATAATTTTTAGCCTTGATGCGCTGATATGAAAATGCGGTGTATCCAAATCGCAGGTGGTGTAGTATGAATTTCGAATACCAAACTCGTTCTGTGCATTTCTAATCACATCCGTACCTTTTACATAACCTTCGCCTTCCTTGGTTCGCAATTCACTTAAATAACCCTTTTTTGATTTGTAGTTGTAAGAAACACGCTCCACTTTATATTCATTTCCGGCTTGATTAAAAATCGGGGTACCGTATAGTTTACCGGTAGAATCCTTCAAACCAGATGCATGAACCAATGTTTTACCTAACTCTATTTTTATGTATTCGGCATCTAATTTTAAATCGTCATACTCTACACGTGCTTTTCCAAATAAATGCACTTCTTGCTTTGGCGCATCGTACACAATACTGTCTTGTGCCGTATACTTCACCTTAGTTTTCAAGGCCGATGGAGATAATTTGATAGGAACTATACTAGTATCCTCTTGCTCAACAATGGGTGAATCAACAACGTTTGGTATGGTGTTTGAAATAGGCGGTGTTGGTTTAACCGGCAGGGGTTTAACGTTTTTGGGTGTTTTAGGTGAAGCTTTTTGTGCATACACAATTGAACACATCAACAACAAGAGGGTAAAACAAATTACCCTGATGCCCCAATAATTTAGTGAATACGTTTTAATCTTGTGATATGTCAACGCGCGCAAAACTATACAAAAGTGGGTATTTATTGAAATTACCTTACGCAATATCTTCTTTCTTGATGTTGGTGCTGCTCTGTGCGTACACCCCATTAGACAGACACCAAAAAGGAAAAATCCAAATTGTAGCCATTGATGCCGGGCATGGAGGAAAAGACGTAGGCTCAACATACGGTGGAGCCCGAGAAAAAGATGTGACACTTGCTGTTGCGTTAAAAGTTGGGCAGGCTATAGAAAATATGATGCCAGATGTAAAGGTAATTTACACCCGCACCGAAGACGAATTCATTGAATTATATGAGCGCGCAGGCATAGCCAATCGCCAAAATGCCGACTTATTCATCAGTATTCACTGTAATGCTAATAAAAAAACGGAGGTTTTTGGCACAGAGACTTTCAGCATGGGTCTACATAAATCAGAAGGTAACTTAGATGTAGCCAGAAGAGAGAATAGTGTAATTTTATTAGAGAAGGATTATCAGGAGAAATATGAGGGCTTTGATCCAAACTCCCCGGAAGCACATATTTACTTTAGTTTCCTGCAAAGTGCTTATTTAGAGCAAAGCTTAAAATTGGCTGCTAACGTTGAAAAAAACTTTACTTCCATAAAACGTAGTAGCCGCGGTGTAAAACAAGCCGGATTTATGGTGCTATGGAAGAGTAAAATGCCGAGTATTCTTATCGAAACCGGTTTTATCAGTAATAATAAAGAACGTAGCTACCTCACCAGTGATGATGGTCAAGAGGAGTTATCAAAAGCTATTGCTGTGGCGGTGAAACAATATAAAACATCGGTAGAAAAAGTAAAGTAAGTTGGATTTTGCACTTGTAATGCCCTAGCTTTACTTATTTTTGCCACTCAATTTCGTATCATGTTAAAACTCTCACGTAACGTAAAAGTTGGTTTATTCTCGTTTGTTGGAATAGTGCTGTTATTCGCAGGATTTAATTTCATGAAGGGGTTTAATTTTCTTAAATCTTATTCGCGCTACCATATTATCTATCAAAATTCTGCAGGTGTTGTTAAATCAACCCAAGTACTTATCAATGGATTTAAGATTGGACAGGTGGAAGATGTTGGATTTTTAACGAAAGGTGATGCAAGTAAAATACTGGTAACAATTGCTGTTGATGGTGATGTGATGATGCCGGAAGGAACTATTGCTGAAATTGTGAGTAGTAACATTTTAGGCAATAAGGTAATAAATATCCACTTAGGCCAGAGCAATAACATCATCAACCCTAACGATACATTAACCGGAAAAATTGAACAAGACCTTTCTGAAATTGTAGCTCCCATAAGAGAAAAAAGTGAGCAAATTTTAACTACGTTAGATAAGGTATTGGTGAGTATGAATAATGTATTCGACTCTAGCGGGACAGCAAAACTTTCAAAAGGAGTGGATAACTTAACCGGTACGCTAGCGCACATCAACAATATTGCGGCACGTTTAGATGATTTGAGTAAATCGCAAGAGGCTCGTATTGCAGAGATGTTTGCGCATACCGAAAGTATCATGCATAATTTGCGTAACAACAATGAATTGATTTCGGCTAGTATCAAGAATGTGAAATTAATTACAGACAGCATAGCAGCATCTAACTTAAAGAGTACGATTAACCACGTAAACACTTCACTCATCGAAATTACGGCTTTACTTCACAAGATTAATGCAGGCGAAGGTTCACTAGGACAGTTGGCTAATAACAAAGAGCTTTACCAAAATTTAAGTAGTAGTAGCAAAGAATTATCTTCACTACTTGCTGATATGCAAAAATACCCGGGACGTTATTTTACCGTGAGTGTGTTTGGCAACAGCAAACGCGCCAACAAAGCAGATCAAAAGAGAGAATCGGACTTAAAGGCTAAGTAAATAGTTGCCGATAAATCCGCCTAACTCCATTAACCAAGCTATTCCCACGTGAACAAAAATTCCACCGTATATGCTTCGGCTATGGTAGGCAATTACGCCTAAAATAGTTCCTCCAAAAAAGGAACTTAACGACTCTCCCATCGGTTTGCCAAAGTGGATTGATAAATAAAAGCAAGCCATTGGAATGATACCGTGTATTCCAACAATGCGGGTAAGTGCCAGCACCATAAACCCTCTAAAAAAGAACTCAATGCCAATAAAATCGAAAGCATAGCAGCATTCAAAAAGAATATATCTCCACCATTCTAACGTTTCGGTATTTAGTCGTTTAGCACGAGGGTAAAACGATAAAAAATCTGTTTGGGTAGAAGCGAATGCTATTAATGGAACCATGCATAACAATAACATTCCATATAATTTATAGTCAACTACTTTACTGTAAAAACCATATAACGGCTGCTCGTTTCGTTGGAATAGGTACCAATAGCTAAGAATTGGAACAAACAAGAGAGACATTCTAAAAACGTACTTCCATGTTACTTGGTTGGCATTAACAAACTCTACCGCTGACCATGCTGATATCCATTCGTAATAAGCATTAAAAGATTCTCTGAAAGAAAATATGCTAATGGCAAAAATCGACCATCCCCAAAATTGATACGACTTCCAAAATCGATAGTCATTTTTAAATAAACTGTACACTAAAAAACCAACATAGAAATGGGTTCCGTAAAGCACTACTCCACATAAAAAATCAGCCCAACCACTCTGGTCAGCTAACCATTTCTTTAGTCCGAAACTATAATTAATAGTAAGTGTAGCTCCGCAAAAGAACAATACCAATAACCAATGTGCAACACTATATGTACCTATGAACTCGCGTAATTGTGTTATTACTTTTTTCATATTAGAATAGTGCCTTCAACACAAATCGAGCACCGTATTTTGAGCCCCAATCCACTGTACTTTTTTCTAAATCTTCTTTGTAAGAAGTTCTGTTAACCACCTTTGGTTTCTTAACCGGTTTAAATAAAAAATCTTGATCTGTAATCACAGCACTTTCCACTTTAGTTGCAAAAATGGTGGTATTCAAGCGAGGAATCACCACACCTAAAATCATTCCGGGTAATCCGGCAAACACATCAGGACCACCGCTCACCGGAATAGCCTCTGTAAAAAACGCAATTACAAAAAGTGAATCATAAACAATTGTAGTAGCTCGCCTGCACATGTACCCGGCAATCTCTCTATACTCTCCGGTTATTTTCCAAACTGGCTGTGCAATGCTATCAATGATTAAATAATTCTTATCGTAAACCGTTCTACTGGCGATGGTGCTGTCTGTATTTATGTAAGTAAACTGTGAATAATTGGTTACTAATTTAAACCAATCCATATTCAAACCTTCATCCTCTGTTTCAATTTTATAAAGTGTACGTTGCTTACTAAACGTCATCGAATAGATATCGTTTTTATACTTGGGCAACACTTTTAAAAACTCTGCTCTCCATCCACCATCCTCATCGTCATCATCATCCCCCTCTTTAAAATCTTTATGCAGGTTGAATGAACGCTGAAACGTAATTTTCCCATTAAATAGTAGTTGAGCTTTAAGCATGGTTGAACTCACCAAGAATAGCCCAATAATGATTAAGATTACACGTGTTCTCATTTTTTCTTTTCTACTTTATTGGCACTATTAAAATTATACGTTAGGCTAAACAAGATGTATCGTTTTAATACCGTACGAACATTTTCGGAAATGAAGTTGGTGGTTGCCGAACGATAAAATCCTAAGTTCTGGTTCAACAAATCACGCACACCAATACCCAATAACCATTGATCGTTTTTGCCTATCTTCTTGGTAACATCAATATTGATAATGGTAGTATTTACATTCTGATTAAAGTCCTTCGTTTTTTGCCTGATATTGGTTGTCATATCAAACTCTAACGAGTATTTCTTTGGCAAATAAAACATCATGTACACGTCATAAGTTTGTATCCAATAATCCGTTACCACATCACTTCGTAGGGATGAAACGGAACTCACGTAGTTGTACTCAGGTCTGAGACTGATATAATATTTATCTTCTTTATCTCTATTGAGATCAATTCCAAATCGAATGTTATTGTTTGTGTTTGCGTTATTCAAACCATTCACCACATTATGCCCAACACCATGTGAGAAACCAAAATTACTATTTATAGATAGCAGGTACTTTTTGATAGAAAAATAGTGATACAAACTTCCGCCTAAGCTGTAATTTCCATTCATATTAATGGTTTGAAAGGTTCGCTTACCATCAGAAGTCACATCACTTTTCGTTACAAAATCATTGTTCGTGTGCGTAAACGTTACACTGCTCCAAATGCCCGAACCTGTTAGTGGCTTGTAACGATTAAATCGGAGCGTATAGCTGTTAGAGAAACTTTGAACCAAGTTGTTATTTCCTAAAGAAATAGATAGTGGATTGGTATTATCAATTAATGGTTGAATTTGTTGAATGGTAGGCTGTTTAGTTCTACCGTTGTAATTTAACTCTAAACTAGATGATGTGCCAACTTTGTAAGAGAAACGTGCAGCTGGAAAGTAATTTGTAAACGAACGGGTTTGTGTAGTTTGAAGCAGGTAATTATTTTGCTTCCAATCGGTGTATGATATTCTTCCACCCAAGCTCAAGGTTAACTTCTTATCTTGATACTTTAATGAAGCGCCACCTCGATGCGCAGCAACATGGTATTTAAAATCACTGCTCAATGAGTCGACAAGCTGAATGTAATCTCCTCCACCTGATTTTTTAAGTGTTAGTTTAGTGCTATTCTCATCCGATACATTAAACGAATAATCGGTTACTAAAAAATATTTCTTCCCAAAAGGTTCGGTATAATTTACGGTTACTCCATACTTGTTTGATTTGGCTTCGTTCGTTTTGCGTTGGTCAATCAAGGTAGATGTAAATGTGCTGTCGTTGGTATAAAAACGAACATCAGAATTCAGCATCGTGGCTTGAACCGTACTGATATATTCTTGCGATAAATTCAGCATCAACGAACGCCCTTGTGTAGCAAACTTACGGATGTATGACAACCCACTTTTATAGTTATCATCGTTACCATCTGTACTGGTAGTTCGGTCGTTGGAGTTTACCAAATTTTGGGTTTCACTTCTATTCTCCGATCGGTACTGATCATTATCAGTAAAGCGAGATTGCCCCATACCAAATGTAAATTTAACTGTAGTAAGGGAATCAATAGCCCAATCATAGCGACCGCTTATTCTTGTACCGTTTTTTGATTGCCTTGAATTGCTAAAATCAGTATTGAAATAGGATGTATCAGGTAATAGATACTTGGTAAAGTTACTTACCGTGCCTACCGATGTCATATTTTTGTACGACAAATTTAACCCGTACGAATGTTTATCATTTAATTTTTTATCGCTGTAATGTGCACCGGCATACCAAGTTTGTGGTATCCCTGAATTGCCAAAATCATCGTAATAATAAGTGGTGGATGAAGAGCCATCTTCATCCATAAAAAACTCCACATTGTCTGAGCCTCCAAACTTTTGGTTGTCTTCCCAATTCAATGAAGTTTTATTCGTATTACTCATTGCAGCGTAGGCCGACACTTTTTGCTTTTTGTTAAAGCGATTAATCATGGCCTCATGCTCATACCTATTCTGAGTACCATACGCACCGGATAACTTACCGAAATAGCCACGCTTGGCATCTTCCTTCAACTTTAAATTAATGGTGCGTTGCTTCTCTCCGTCATCAATACCGGTTACTGCCGCTTGTGTACTTTTTTGATCAAATACCTGAACACTCTCCACCTGAGTTGCCTTCAAATTTTTGGTGGCAATCGTTGGATCATCACCAAAAAACTCCTCTCCATCTACCAATACTTTCTTCACTTCTTTTCCTTGTGCCGTAATCTTTCCATCTTTATCTACCTGAATTCCGGGCAAGCGCTTCATTAACTCCTCCACGTTTGCATTGCGGTTGGTTAAAAAACTATCCACCAAAAACTCTGTAGTATCTCCTTTAATTCGGATAGCTTCTAACTTATCCTTTACAATTACTTCCTTTAATAAGTGGGTCTTCGAAATCATATTAATAGTACCAACATCAACCTGCTGGTTCGAATCCAGTTGGAGAAAGTCTTCATAATCCGCAAAACCCGGCCTTACCACCAATAACCTGATTTTGCCCGGTGTTACTTTTACTAGCCTAAATTTACCGTCTTCCCCTATTCGTGTGTAATCAAGCAACGTGGAGTCAGACGCTTTAATTGCCATTACCGTAGCGTAGGTAACAGATTTAAAATCGATGGTATCTTTTACACTGCCTGATATAGAAGCTTGCCCGTATGCACGGTGAACCATTCCTGTAAGGAGCAGTGAAGTGAATAAAAGAAGAATAGATGACAGTTTAGCCTTCAATTTGTTCATGTGGGGTTAGTGGTTTGGTGTAAAAGTAAAAAAAATACTATGCACTTTTCTACCGTTTATGTAAGTTATGTTAATCATCACACAAGTAGTGTTCGAATATGAGAAAACATTGCTACTTTCGTGAGTATATTATCAGAGTTATATGAAAAATTTAGTTGTCTTAAGTATACTTAGTTTATTGTTCATTGTGCCAAGTTTTAAAACTGCCGAAGAAATTAGTTGGGTTGATTTTAACACCGGTTATGCGCAAGCTGTAAAAAAGAAAAAACTAGTTCTTGTTGATGTTTACACGGCTTGGTGTGGTTGGTGCAAAGTGATGGACCGTGAAACTTATACCAAACCTGAAATTATTGGCTTATTGAAAAGTAAGTTCGTAGCGGTTAAATTTAATCCGGAAGTAAAAGATGTTACCTACACCTATCAAGGTAAAAAATATAACGGACAAGAGTTAGCCGGAGTAATTAGCAATTATCAACTTACCGGATATCCAACCACTATTGTTATCAATCCTAAAAATAACAAGTTGCACGTTGCGGGGGGATTTATGAACCCGGTGGAGTTTAAAAAATTCTTAGATACGATTTTGAGCGAGAAATAGCATGAGTATCGTTATCCAATTGCAGCAAATTAAGCGCTCGTTTAAAATTGGCGATGTAGAAGTGCAAGCCCTTCGTGGAGTTGATTTAACCATTAACAAAGGAGAGTATGTGGCCTTAATGGGACCATCAGGCTCGGGTAAATCAACACTGATGAATATTCTAGGCTGTTTAGATACTCCGTCATCAGGTAAATATTGGTTAAGTGGAAATGATGTGAGTGAAATGGAAGATGATGAATTGGCTGAAATCAGAAACAAAGAAATTGGTTTCGTGTTTCAGACCTTTAATCTGTTAGCACGAAGCACCGCATTGGATAATGTAGCGTTACCTTTAGTTTACGCAGGCCTGAGCCGAAGCGAACGAAATGAACGTGCCATGCAAGCCTTAACAAACGTAGGCTTATCCGATCGGGTTGACCATAAACCAAATGAATTAAGTGGAGGACAGCGTCAACGTGTGGCAATAGCACGTGCATTAATAAACACCCCATCTATTATTTTGGCTGATGAGCCAACAGGAAACTTAGATACCAAAACCAGTCACGAAATTATGGAGTTGATGGAGCAAATTCATCAACAAGGAAATACCGTAATTGTAGTTACTCACGAAGAAGATATTGCCCGCAGAGCAAAGCGTATTGTGCGCCTAAGAGATGGTGTGATTGAAAGCGATACGCTGAGTTAATTTCTACTTCTTCCCTACCTTTTTCTTTCCCTCTTCTGTCATCGCAAATGAACGAGTCATTTTTTTGATGTGTTCCACTTTTCTGAAACGCAGCGCACTCCAGTTTTCATCAACGGCAACCATACGCACCGGTTCAAATCCTAAATTACCCAACGCTTGCCAACCATTATCACGATTAAAATCGCACGCATACTTTTTAGAAGTTCCCTTTGGATAACAGAAATAGAGTACCGCATCATTTGTCAATTGAGCCGTAACAAGAGGAGCTAACTTTTCAATTTCAGCAAGCTTGGTTACGAAAACCAACACAAACTCTAAACTGGTTTTACCCAATTTAGTTTTTACCGAACATACTTTAGCCATTTCATCCCACTCGGGTTGCAATTCAGTTGGTGCATGTAACACATAAATTTCCGATTGATTTTTGTAGTTCAGTTTCTTGAATAAAGGCGTCATAAATCAAACATAAAAAAATCCTGTATCAATTACTCAATACAGGATTTTAATTATATGCGAGTAAGTATTCAAAACACTTACTCAACCCTCATGGTACACGGGAGGGAAAACCGGCTTTTAAAATGTTGAATGGTAAATGATGAATGTTGAAGATTACATTTCGAATAAAAAACAATTCAAC
>JACCDH011815405.1_pt1 | contig 10052 bp, 8 predicted proteins | sample 7442481 | NCBI WGS metagenome assembly JACCDH01 (sample SAMN15323433, study PRJNA562643) | freshwater metagenome | isolation source: river surface water | place: USA:Blue River Watershed | collected 2017-08-15
GTAAATTGTATCCTTCGGCGCCGGCGACTGCCTATGCACATATTGGAAATGGTACGAATGCCATCTACGTGGACTCGGAGAATGACATCGTGCTGGTTGCCCGATGGATTGAGGATAAGTCCTTGGATGGCTTGATCCAACGGGTGTTGGGGGCTTTGCCGGGGAGGCGATAGCTAATTAACAGGTTTTAGTGGGTAGGTTTGGGGAAAATTATGTGTCCGATATAGCGATGGAATTCAGAATAATTCACGAACTGCGGGTGTGACAGTAGTAGGTGTATTGATGGTTTTGTTGATAGGAAGTTTGGTGAAGAAAGGGGATGACCAATAGATGAGTCGGTTATTTACTTATCGTCTGAATTTATTTACTAGGTTAAATTTTATACAAGGAGATTATGGTACAGGTTAAGTTTTATGGTTATAGTGATGATGCAGATTTTGTTAAAGAACTTGACGTTTAGATTAGCGAGAGATTTGCCAATGATTACCCAGACTTTCAATCAGAGTCTCATTTTTCTCAAGATGAGGAAGAGTTTAGTTTAACTTTTAACTTAACGGAATTCGAATCTATTGAAGACGTAGATACATTTTTATGTGAAGAAATTTGCCATGAGAGAGAGGTTTATTGCGAAATTTTTAACTCAACTAGCAAAAAATCTTTTTATTATGATGAGGAGGATGAGAGGTTGTTCGCTTAATTAGAAAAGTAATCATGATGTTTAATTAGTACTTTAATTTAAAAAATATGCGGCTGCCGCCATTGCACTTCTTCGGCCAGGACATTCTAATCGTGCAATTCTACGATAATTAGTGTATTGAATTAAATAATCACCCTCCCATTTAGCGATTCTTCTGTAATCTGAATAGCGAATGATGTAATTTCCTTCTATTTTTAACAAACGCTTATAACCCGAATAGGTCACTAAATAATCATTTTGAAATTTATAGATTCTTCTATTCGAAGCATAGTCAAGAACATAGTCTCCATCAATTTTTAATATCCGACGATTAGAAGAATAATCCATTACATAACATTGACTGTATGCTGAGGTAGTCATGAAAAGCAAAAAAAGTAATTTCTTCATCTTTATGATTGTTAATGAGTAGCAAAAATTTAAGAGTAGTCTTGTTCGTTTTTAATATGCCGATTTGACAATGACAATTGGGTTATACTTATTCAACTTGAAGGCGTTATTTTTCAATGAGAATTTTATTTTATCATATCACAAGGATTTTATCACATCCCTACAACACAATCTGTATCCCCGTCGAAATACTGTAAAAGTATTCGGCAATCGGTACCACCCGATTTGAATCATACATATGATCGTAATGCACTTGTAGATTCAGGTGTTTGGAAACATTGAAATTTACGTTGCAATCCAAGAACCAGCGTGGTTTCATGAAATCTGCGGTCAAGGGAAATTGCACGAAGGATACGGCAGATAAATCGACTTGCTTGGTAATTTGCCAACTCGATTTGATGTAGGTATTAAATCGAATTAATTCTTTTTCGATGATATTTGCGTTTGCTGGGATTAAATTCTCATTCACCCCTTTCCAATTCCATCGTTCCACCTCACGAAATACACCGGTCGCCGTAATGAAATCGAAGCCCTCTTTTTCAATCCAACGCTCCCGAAAATTGATTCCCTGCAATTGACGATTTTCCATCCCCCAGGCGCCATTCCACTGATATTGTAAGAACAACTCGGGACTGAACTTGCGTGTATCGTTATCTCGGTAGCGTAATTGAACGACTCCCTCATTTTGAATCAACTGGCTTCCATTACTCGTTAAATCACTTTTGACGGAACTAATCAAGGCATAGTGATTCGCGAAAATTTGATCATACTCAAAGCTTGAATTAAACTCGGTCACATTATTTTTTTGCTTGTCGGAATTAAAGCTAAGAGAACCCGCAAGAATGTATTTTTTAGGGATGGAATCATTGACCACTTCTCGGTCGATAACCAATACCTGTGCCAATAAGGGACTCTGAATGAACAGCATCAAATAAACAATTTTTTTCATCATGGGTCTTACACTTACAATGGGTCTATTTATTAAATTAATATTAGCTAATTATTAATAAAAGGAAAAGAAGCATTAATTTTATGAATCACTTAATTTTTATGAAAAAACAACTCTACATCAAATGGAAGATCTTGATTCAAGTTATTCCAATCATCCTTGCGATTTTATTAATTAAATCCTTGTTCCATTATTTTGAAATTGAAATGATGGAGTTAAATGCGCTTTTTACCAGTTTAGTGGGAGCTACCATTTTCCTCATTGGTTTTCTAATTTCAGGCGTTTTGTCTGACTACAAAGAGAGCGAGAAAATTCCGGGAGAAATTACCTCGGCACTTAAAAATATTTTGGATGATAGCCTTACGCTAAAACATCAGTGTTCGGAAGAGACGTATCAAAACTTTATCACCTTCCAGAAGAGTTTTGCGAATAATATCAAATCTTGGTTGTATAAAGAAATTTCGACATCTGCTTTATTGAACCAAATTAATGACCTAAATGCAATTATTATTCAATTAGATAAAAATGGGGTTCAAGGTAATTACCTGATTAGAATCAAGAATGAAATGAGTACTATCCGGAAGAACTTGTTACGCATCGAAACGATTAGAGAAACGGATTTTATTAGTTCCGCTTATGCAATCGTTGAGTCAATGGCCTTTGTTATTTCGGCAGGACTTATCTTCATAAAAATTGAACCATTTTTCGCGGCTCTATTTTTCACCGTTCTTGTGACTTTCTTAATTATTTACATGATCATCCTGATCAAAGATTTGGATGATCCTTTCGATTATCAATCCAATGGTGAAAGTGGTACCGAAATATCGCTTGATATATTCAATCAACATTTAGATTACATCAATGCTAATTATTAGCAATCACCACGATTCGATCGTACTCCTTTAACAAGTATTTTGAAGATTTGGCTGGGGATAATATAGAATTAATTTTCTGGTTATTCGCAGCCGTTTTCAATTGTAGGCCTACCACAATTTCATTTTGCCCTAAACCGATATTCACTAATTCCCCAAAGGTTATTTCTTGTTCTTTAGGTACATAGCTGAAAGCAGGTCTTAAATACAATTCCGCACCCGATTCATCGAGTAAGTCGGTATATACCGATTTCAAATACTTATTCTCCGATAGTTGAATCAAGTACTTTGCAACTAATTCATCACTTGCCACAAACTCATCATCTCGTGTTCCCTCAATTAATTCGCCATTTTTAGGATCTAAAATTTCACAGCAAATATTAATATCATGTGGTTGGTTATCTCGTAAATGCTTAATGTGCGTAAAGGTTAATAAGGTATACGAATCAGCTTGTTGGAGGTTCAATTTATCCCGGTATCCCAACAGGAGTATGCTGTCCGTTTTGTCCCATGCGATCGCATTAAATGCCTCCTTTTTTAGGCTATTTTGAACCTTAACTGAAATCTTTAAATTTGTCAAACTATCGATGAGCTCCATGTCTGGACCATCCGATAAATCAGAGTTATAGAAAAGTTCAATTTCACTTCCGGCAGGTAGTTGTAATTGAAGCTCCGTTAACAGTACATCACCCCAGCTGTGCCATCCAATAATCGAAATGTGCTTTGCCTTGTAAGCATAAGGAAGGCCTTCTGAAACTACGATTTCCGGCTTGACTAAGGTCGATTTTCCCACTGAACCGCCAATCGCTGAATCATCTTCCGCAATTAAAATCAAGCGGTCTGTCGGTTTAATAATATAATTCAATTCAGGCAGTAAATGAATTGAATCCGATTGTGCATTCCCATTTAATGACTGGTAATCATGAACGATACCAATCACACTGGAATGTTCGAATTCATAAATAGCCTCACTGAATTTGCGGCCTACAATATGATTTTCGAATAAGTCGTGTTGAATTTTATCGGGCCAAAAATAGATTTCCTTCCCTTCAAAAGTCAATAAATCCGAATAAACCTTACTTAATCCAGGTTCTTTTAATGATTGGGCTAACAAACGCATAATGAAATTACGCGGTTGGATAACGGTTAATTTGGGTAATAATTTCAATGCCTCTGCATTTTCAGCTGAATTAACCTCCGCAATGACTGGGCAGGTGACTAAATCATTCTTTTGTAGCGCTAATGCTCTCTTTAATACCATCGAATCACTAAATTCATCATCCGTGGCTAATAACACGATCGATCTGGCGGTATTCGGGCTAATGATTTCTAAATCCTTGGAATCGCTGGGATCGCCTGTCCGACAAATCACTTTGGTCGTTGAATCATTTGGTATCTCTCGAAGTAGATATTCCTCCATGTCTATTTTATCTCGCAAGGATAAAACAACAATACTCGCTTCCTTCATGCTCTTATTTGCCTCTGAAAGCTCATGAATCGCGGTAAACAATTTATTGGACCAGCCTAAAAATACGGAATGCTTGGATTCCAATACTTTGGAACGTCCCCGACGTAATTCAATAATTCTAGACTCAATGATGCTAGTCAAAATACCAATCAACACACTGATTAATAATAGACCTAAAGCCGCAACAAAAATGTACAATAGCGTCAGTACGATACTGGAATTCACTTTAAGCGAAGGCGATAAAGTGATATTGATAACGTCCTCATAATTTGTCCAAAAATCCGAGGATTCGCTATCAAATAGTGTAATTAAAGCGGAAACAATGGCCAAAATACTTAATGATCCTACTGTGAGTAGGGCCAGGAGTCCACGAGGATTTTGACTGATTAATAAATCAAAACGATATTTAAATTTTTGTAACATTATCAGAAAATTAGAATAAACGTGGTGTTTGTGGATATGGAATAAATGCCTCGAATATCATCTCCATTCCCCCTGCAACAAATTGGGTTATCACTAAAATTATGGTTCCTGAAATCAAGGCAACCGCCACATTCTTGTTTTTAATTTCTTCAAATTCATTTAATCCCTGCGTTAACCAATTGAATAACACAAATGAAATACCCACAATTAATCCCGAAACCAAAGTACTAACCAAGAAAAATCCGGTAATTGTATAGCTCGCACGTCCTAGCACTTCCTCGATTTGTAATCCCATATTCATCAGCCGATTGGTGAAGTCAACGGCTGGTTGCAATGCCGAGCTGACCATTTTCCCAACGGAAAATAAGACAAATGACATGAGCACCCCAAAGGCCATGTTATCATAGCGGATATCCATTTTATCAAGAAAGAGTTTTTTCATCAACCAGAAGACAAAAAAGCTCAATAAAATTCCATAGACTAGGCCTAATACGACCTCTAATACCCCTAAATACAGTGCGATGTTGTTCATAGTTTACTTGTTTAATTTGTGATGGCAATATGCCATTTATCCATATCTGATATTTCCGGCGACAATTCACCTGGTTTGAAACCCGGTGCGGTTGTCTCCCATACTAAATAGTTGTGCTTATAATTACCGACATATTTGCCCTTCAACGGCAAGTCGATTCCCAAAATACAATGCCCATATTCTTCGCTGACCAACATGGCTACGGGGAACTTAAAGCGATTCAACAGTTCAAAACACAATAGGGAACGCGTATCACAATCCCCTTTTAAATTGTGCATAAATTCATAACCACCCTGTACCCCATACTTAATATTAGGTAGGCATTCCTTTCCATCTTTATGGTATTGAATCAAAAACGTACTACCACTTTCTCGAATGGCTTGTTGGCATGATTGATCATGTACCAACACATAAGGTATCGTTTGGATGGAGGTGACAATTGCTTCTGCCAATTGTTGTCGGTTCCATTTATTCGCCGTATTTAGACTATCGAATAATTTGGCATACACTTCGATGGTTTTTTCATCTTTGTCAACGAGGGTTTGGTAGATATCCGAGAAATCATTCCCTTCGTAGGCATTCCGGTATTTTACGGATTTGTCATATTCAGGGTAATAGGTATAGTATTTTCCTGACATCTGCTGCACCTTGTAATCTCGCCATTGTCTGACGTGTAACAAGGAATCACCGGTGCGAATAATTTTATTATTTTTGATAAAGTCATCTTTCGATTCATCATCAGCCACGGAAGTGCTGTTTCCGCTGAAAAGAAACCACAGCGCCATAATGGCTAATAGGCCTAAAATCAAGCCCCCAATTAAATTGAACACCTTTTTTAGTAGTCCAAATCCTGCTGTAAAATAATTGAGAAGTATCCATATGAATGCGACAATGGCTAAAAACTTTAGTAATCCATAGTTTTTAGTGATTAGCGAATACAGGAGGAGTAAGCCTAAAATGACTAAAATAAATTTACTAAAAGGGCTCCAAGACTGATCTTTTGGTGAGCTAGTGGGTCTATAAATATCGACCGGAGTCCCTGCATCATCAGATGCTCCAGGCGTTAGATTTGAATAACCTACCGATAGCTTTTTCAACGACCAAACGAGGTAAACAATGCCAGCTATAAATAAAAGCGGGAATAATGCCGTATTATAGAACAAGAATATCAACAATCCGATGACCAATAATGAGATTAGGAAATTCTTCTTTTCTGCGGCGAAAAATGATTTCAATCGCTTATTTACCGGGCGTAATTTGACCTCGTTGGTGATAAGAGTAGTATCCGTTAGTTTGGCCGAAACGGTTGTGGGCATATCTATAACAGTCGTCGTTGTTTTTGGTTGGAAAACAACCGGCGGATCAGGAACGGTGTAGGATATGGTCCGATGAAAATAAACAGTACCCTTCACCAGGTAATTATCCTCATCATTTAAGCGAATTTTTTGGTGGAAATTTAGCTGATTAATCAACATTCCATCTAGGTCCTCTGAAAAGGCTACCTCATCATGACTGGCTCCTTTGAAACGAATTTTTACATCAGAAACCTTTGTTTCATATTCAATATAGGGGTGTTTACGCTCTAATTTTGGGTCATAATCATCTAAAATCACCGCATTCGTGATCTCGATATTATTCATCGCAACATCATTCACCTGGCGGGAGCCGGTCGACAAATAGGTTTCATCAAAAGTCGATAACGCCTTTAAATCACCCTTAACCCATACTTTTTTAGTTCTAATCGCCATTAATGCTGCTCAATAAATATGCGTTTTTTATAGCCCATCACGTTGTAAAACTTATACATCTGGGTTGCACCGTCATCCATGTTGACTAAGTATACTTCTGCGGTACAGATACCGTATTTTCCATCACTCAAGGCCTCAAAATCGATGATGTTATTTCCATACCGCATGTTCTTCAATATCACCTCTTGTTTTCTGTTAAAGATTTCAAGTGAGTTAGCGATTTCCCGGCCATTTAAACTCAAGCGGATTTTGTCCCCATCTTGTCGGTTGGAATCAAAGAAGACCAATTTATAATTACCTGGAGGAACCACGAAGGTGGTATCGGATAATTTATTTTTCTTAAGTTTGGCTGCTTCGGAAGGTAATATTTTGGCGAGTTTATCACTCTGTTCGAGTTTCTCCTTCCCGGTAGGAATATCGAGTTTGCTATCATTTTTGATGGCATCTTTGTTCGAATCTGTCCATACTTTATTCGAGTAATTCATGCAACCCTTCATAAGGAAGAATAACAGGAATAATAATCCCAACATGCGAAGTATAGGCCACAAGCATCCCGCTTTTTGTAAGGCAGGAATATCGGATTTAGTGTAATTTCCTGGCAACATGGGTAATGCCCAAGAAAATCCGAACCAACTCATAATTAATCCCCAGCAGCCAAGGCCTTGTTGGACCGGTGCCGTAGGTACCGTTATGGTCTCGGTTAGTTTTACGGGTTCGTCGGCTTTGACTGTAGGCTTTTTTTCAACAACAATTGGTTTAGGATCACCTACTTTAAAATAGAGTTCCCCCTCGATTTCGCCGAAAGTATAACCTTCTTTCAAAAAGGAATAGTTTATAACAGGATCTTTAATAAAACATTCAGGCCGATAAACGGGTGTGCGTAGAAAATCAACATTTTCAAAATAAGGCTTTTGAAAATGGATGGCTAGTTGATCTTCTAAGGTGGAATGAAAAAATCTTCCCAGTTTAACTTTAGCAATGGTCGTTTCCCATGCTTCATTTGCTATTATTGCAGCATTACTAATGTTTATATCGCTATAAAGAACAATATCAAAAACTCGTACATTATTTGAGTTTGTTTGATTGATTGCAGTTTCTACTACTTCATTAGCTACATGTTCGGAACCTCTAAATTGCGCCTTCACATGCCCAAATGCGAAGAATGCATCCTCAACTTTTTTGTCGTAATTTTCAGGGGTTACATGAATACTCATACTAATTCATTGGTTAAAAAAGTATCGAGTTGGTTTTTTAACGCCACTTTCTCGGACTTAAACTTGGCCGCAGGCATAAATGGATCTCCAGATTCTACTACGTTTGCGTCATATTTATATTCGGCCATCAATTTCTTGATTTCTTGATTCGAGTTTGCATATTCAGCCTTGATGAAATCAACCGTTTTACCCTCTAATTTGATATCTAAATCCGATTCTGAAAGGACCATGCGGTATCGAAGGTAGAATGGATAAATAAATAAATAAATCAGACCTCCGATCATTAAAATGGCTAGGAACCACAGCTTATGAAGAAAATGCTGGATTCGATAAATACCATATTTGCTGTATTGAATCGAAAGTTTTAGTTTGTCTAAACCTGTCGTATATTCTTTTTCGAGTGCGCTGATTTTAGCTGGTAAATTGATTAGTTCCTGGTGATGCATTAAATCCCAATCTAAGAGTTGTTTCTTGACTAGACTTAAATCGACCAGCAAAAAACTCTTATGAAAATCATCTGCCGCAGCCGCAATTTCGGCTTCTACATTCTTTTGCTTCAGTTCGATTGAGCTACGTTCTGCCTGAAGTTTTGCCAATTGATTACTCAAGGATTTAATCTGATTGCCGTATAGACTTGGATAAGCCTTCTCGTAATTTTGAACAATTTCTTGGCCATGCTGTTCCTCCAAATCTGGATAGAATAACATACTTAATCCCAACGTCAGGCCGCAAAATATGGTAAATGCGAATACAACAATATAGATAACACGTAGAATAATACTTGGTATCAATTGCGATTTTTCAGGTACAGATTCGTAGGTTACATCCTCTACCTCCAACTTCGTTTTGCCGATGATTATCTGTTTATTCGCCAAAACTTTCTTCTCTTTCTTCAGGTAGCTCGACATCCGAAACCCTGAAAGTAAGATGAGCGTGATGGAGATGTAAACAAAGGTGAATAAGGCTCCCGTGATAACACCGGCTACCCAGGAGAACGATATAAAATAAAACAAGATAACTGCACCGATCGTAAATACGGCAAATTGAATTTTCAGCCACAGAAGGATTTTCTCCACCTTAGCCAAATCATTAACACTTGGTAGAATTTTTCCACCAAATGTTAATGAATCAACAACTAAATAACGAAGCAGTTTCAAGGGATCTATAAGAATTTAGCTGGATTGTCTTTAATCTCGGCGTTCATCTGGTTGGTCCAACTTTCATTAGCACCTTCAGCTACATTTGACATTGCCTCTACTTGTAGGTATTTGTATTCCACAACTGCCTTATCTTTCCATACGTGCGCTGGCAACTCAACGATACCCGATTTAGCCATAATCAACTTCTTCTTATTTTCCTCTAAGTAATCATAAGGTCCTTTGATCATCATCAATTTGAAGAAGATCGGTCCTGTTTCAATCATCAATAATAGGGCCATGATTACCCAAGGCACCAAGCCCCCAATCTCATGAGAGATGTGAATACGCTCTAATAATCCGTCTAATTGATTCTTGCGCTTAATGTTCTCCTTCTTCAATTCCTCACGCTCTCCCTCGATGTTTTGAACTTTTTCACGGTATGTATCGGCATTTTTCTGTAAGCGCGCGATTTCTGGTTTCGCAGCTTCTACGGCTTGAAGACGTTCCGCCTCTAATTTATCCAAATTCGCTTTTTTACTACGGTAGGCAGGGCCCATACCCACAGAACCATTGGCGGTTTTTCCAGCCGCCTCATCATCCAACGCCTTCATTTGATCCTTTAA
>JACCDH010759145.1_pt1 | contig 10050 bp, 5 predicted proteins | sample 7442481 | NCBI WGS metagenome assembly JACCDH01 (sample SAMN15323433, study PRJNA562643) | freshwater metagenome | isolation source: river surface water | place: USA:Blue River Watershed | collected 2017-08-15
ACCAACAACCTTTAGAAGTTGCCCAACACGATCTAGGCCTTGAATCGGATCCCCATCTCTATCCCACAGCGCAGTAAGTAGAAGATTTCCTAACGCATGCCCATCTAGCGCACCATCTGAGGTAAATCGGTACTGCATGATGTTTGCCCAATTTCGGCCCCACTCATCATCACCACAAAGAGCAGCTAAAGCCATGCGCAAATCTCCAGGCGGTAAAGATTTAAACTCCTCTCGTAATCTGCCACTTGAACCACCATTGTCTGCAACTGTGACAATCGCCGTGATCTCTGAGGTTATTTTTCTTAACGCAGATAAAGTTGCTGCCAAACCGTGTCCGCCGCCAAGTGCGACAACTTTGGTTTGATAGAAAACCTCAGTCATTACCGTTCGCGACCCAAATCTCGATGAATAGCGTGCGCAGAAACTGAATGCTCACGGTCAACTAGAGAGCCATTAATTCTCTTTGCCAACTCCTCGGCAACCGCGACACTGCGATGTTTTCCACCGGTGCATCCGATTGCCAGAGTTATGTACCTCTTGCCTTCGCGCAAGTAGCCACGGCTGATGCTTTGGAACAGAGCAACATATCGATCCAAAAACTCCTCTACCGTTTCGGCACTCAGCACAGCTTTACTAACCTCAGAGTCCAATCCATTTTTTGGTCTTAATTCTGGGTCCCAGTGTGGATTAGGAATGAAGCGACAATCCATAACCAGGTCGGCATCGACCGGTAATCCATATTTATATCCAAAAGAAAGTACATTTACCTTCAACGAAGCACTGGCCTCCGTCGAGAATAACTCTGAAATCTTTTTCTCCAGTTGATGAACATTTAGCTGTGAGGTATCCACCACCAAATCTGCTCCAGAGCGCAACTCACGCAGCTTCTCTCTCTCACGTTCTATGCCATCAACGATTCGATCATTTCCCTGCAGTGGATGTGGCCTACGAGAAGATTCGAACCGCTGGACTAAGACCTCATCTGAAGCATCGACAAAGATGATTTTTCGAGCGATTCCTCGCTCCGCCAATTCAGCAAGAGACCGATTTAGATCATCGAATAACTGCCTACCTCGAACATCAATCACGACCGCTATTTTGTCCGCGGTCCTTTCCGTGGTGTCAAAAACCGAACTTAGTAAGGAAGGTGGCAAATTATCAATTACATACCAACCATGATCCTCCATGGAGTGAGCGACCGTAGAGCGACCGGCTCCACTCATTCCAGTAATTATTACCATCTCCCGGTTCATGGCTACATCATCTACTACCTGTCAAGTATCTCTCCAGTAGCGGTATCGACATGGGATTGTGACTCAACTGCAGAAAGTGCATTAATAATCGTCTCTGCGGTCTTAACTCCAATTCCGGGAAGTTGAGCGATTTCATCGAGCGACGCCTTCTTTAGAGCCGCTACTGATCCAAAGTGATCTAGTAACGCTTGACGGCGAACTTCGCCAAGAGTTGGAATCTCATCAAGTAAAGATTCAACCATGAGGCGAGATCTTTTGGAGCGGTGAAAAGTAATTGCAAAGCGGTGAGCTTCATCTCTAATTCTTTGGACTAAATAAAGCGCTTCACTATGTCGCGGCAAAATCACAGGATAACTTTGATCTGGGAACCAAATCTCTTCCAACCTCTTAGCTAAACCCACCAGAGTTATATCGGTTATTCCAAGTTCGGCAAAGGCTCGGGCTGTTGCGTTTACCTGTCCCCTGCCGCCATCAACAATCACTAGTTGCGGCGGATAAGCAAACTTTGGTCTTTCGCCACCAGTTAGCTCAATCTCAGTTAAATCCAAATCCTTCTCTGCCAAGTATCTTTTGAATCTTCTAGTAATGACATGGTGCATAGCCCGGGTATCATCAAATCTCTGCTGGTCATCAATTCCAAATCTGCGGTACTCACTCTTTTTTGATTGCCCATCCTCAAAAACCACCATCGAAGCCACGACCGAAGTTCCTTGAATGTTAGAAATATCAAAACATTCAATGCGTAAGGGCAGCTCATCCATGCCCAGAGCATTTGCTAAATCCTCCAATGCTCTGCCACTAACTGCAGCATCATTTGAGCGTTTGCTAAGGAATTGAACCAAAGACTGATGAGCATTTCGCTTTACCGTATCGAGTAACTCAGATTTCTCGCCCCGCTCCGGCCTTCTAACAATTACCCGATAGGAGAAGGTATTTGAAAGAAATTCAGATAATCCATCGCTATCAACATCTAAATTAACCAGAACCTCTTTTGCTGGATCAAATTCGCTGTAAATCTGATTCAAAGTGACATCCAATAATTGGGTTTCTTCTGGATTGTTTGCCAGATCTATAACCCAGGATTTACTGCCAATCACTCTTCCTTGTCGCACTCTAAATATTGAGGCTGCTGCATGGGTTATGTCCTGATGAATCGCCACAAAATCGGAGTTAATAGAGTCTGAGATTGCCGCTTCAGTTGACTCTGATGCCCGCTCTAACGCCGCCAACTGATCTCGAAGCTTTCCTGCCTTTTCGAACTCCTCTGCATCGGCCGCAGCCTGCATATCCTTACGCAACTCTTCAGTTATATCGGCCGAGCCGTTCGACATGAACTCGACTAAATGATTTGCAATCTCTTTATGTTCAGTGCGCGAAACCCGCTGTACGCAAGGGGCCGCACATTTACCGATATCACCCAATAAACAAGGGCGATTTACCCGTCTTGCTCTTTCAAAGTTAGTGTTTGAACAGGAACGCACTGGGAAGAGCTTGAGTAGTACATCAAATGTAGTTCTTAGCGCCCAGGCGTGAGCAAAGGGACCGAAGTAAACAACGCCCTTTCGTTTAGAACGTCTAGTAATAAAGATTCTCGGAAACTCTTCATCAATCGTGATGGCCAAATATGGGTAGGACTTATCGTCTTTAAACTGCACATTGAAAGCTGGGTCAAACTCTTTAATCCAAGTGAACTCCAATTGCAGAGCCTCAACCTCTGTTCTTACTACCGTCCAATCAACTCGATTAGCCGCATGGACCATTCGCATGGTCTTCTCACCAAGGTTCTTTTGGAAGTAAGAGTTGAGACGGTTCTTTAAAGATCTTGCTTTTCCTACATAAATAACTTTATTGGCCTCGTTGAAAAACCGATAAACGCCAGGCTCATCAGGGATATTACTAGGACGGTAAGAAGCGGGATCTGCCATTGCTACTTCTTTAACGCTTCGGCCAGAAACTTTCCGGTGTAGCTACCCTTAACTTTGGCCACTGCCTCTGGAGTACCTTCTGCGACCAAAGTGCCGCCGCCAGAGCCGCCCTCTGGTCCAAGATCAATTATCCAATCAGCGCATTTGATGACATCCATGTTGTGTTCAATGACTACAACGGTATTTCCGGTATCAACTAGGCGTTGCAACACCATTAGGAGTTTGCGAACATCTTCAAAATGCAGACCTGTGGTTGGCTCATCCAATACATAGATTGTGCGACCGGTCGAACGGCGTTGTAACTCAGTAGCTAACTTTACGCGTTGCGCCTCACCCCCCGATAACGTCGGGGCAGATTGACCAAGTCGAACATAACCTAAACCAACATCACAGAGCGTTTTCAAGTAGCGATGAATTGCTGGAATTGATTCAAAAAACTCAGTGGCCTTTTCTATCGGCATATCCAAGACCTCTGCGATGGTCTTGCCTTTGTAATGAACTTCCAGCGTCTCTCGGTTGTATCTAGCGCCATGACAAACTTCGCAAGGCACATAAACATCCGGAAGGAAGTTCATCTCTATAGTGATAGTTCCATCGCCAGCACAGTTTTCACAACGCCCACCCTTAACATTGAAGGAGAAGCGGCCTTGCTGGTAACCCCGCACTTTTGCCTCACTTGTCTCTGCAAATAGGGCGCGGATCTTGTCAAAGACCCCAGTGTATGTCGCCGGATTAGAGCGAGGTGTTCGGCCAATCGGTGATTGATCCACATGTACAACCTTGTCTAGATGATCAATTCCCGTAATAGTTCTATGTCTTCCCGGCACTACTCGAGCACCATTTAACTTGTTGGCTAATACCGAATACAAGATGTCATTAACTAAAGTTGATTTACCAGAGCCACTAACTCCAGTTACTGCAACAAAGGCACCCAATGGAATATTGACATCAAGATTCTTTAAATTGTTTTCTCTAGCATCTTTGATTATCAGTGAGCGCTTTGGATTTATCGCACGGCGCGCTTTAGGAATTGAGATTTCACTACGCCCCGATATATAAGCGCCGGTAATCGAGCGCTTAGAATCAACCAGCGCTTGATAATCTCCAGAAACTACAATTTCGCCACCATGCTCACCGGCGCCGGGTCCAATATCAACAATCCAATCCGCGGTACGAATCGTCTCTTCATCATGCTCCACAACGATCAAGGTATTTCCGAGATCCCTTAGATGGGTCAAGGTTTCAATCAAACGCTTGTTATCTCTTTGGTGCAATCCAATACTGGGTTCATCTAAGACATATAAAACACCAACGAGACCAGAACCGATTTGGGTAGCCAATCTAATGCGCTGTGCCTCACCTCCTGAGAGGGTGGCAGCGGGGCGAGCTAATGTTAAGTACTCAAGTCCGACATCAAGAAGAAAACCTAAACGGGCATGTACCTCTTTCATTACCCGCTCTGCAATCTTTGCCTCGCGCGCTGCTAACTTCAATCCTTTTAAGAATTTTGCACAATCCTCAATTGATAGCTCGCAGATTTCAGCGATATTTTTCTCACCTAAAGTAACCGCCAATACCTCTGGTTTTAATCGGGTTCCTTTACAAGCCGGACATGGGGTTTCCCGCATAAAGGCTTCATACTTTTCTCGACTGTAATCACTATCGGTTTCTGCATGTCTGCGTTCAATAAAGGGTTTAACCCCTTCGAATCCAGTTGAGTAGTTTCTTACCCTTCCATATCGGTTTTTATACTTAACATGGACCTCGTACTCGTAACCGTTGAGGATTGCATCCTTAGCTTTTTGCGAGAGTTTTACCCAAGGAGTCTTCAGTGAGAACTTCACATCTGCAGCTAATGCCTCTAGTAAATTAAGGAAGTAATCCGCTGATTGCCCACCAGACCAGGGTGCAATCGCACCATCTTCAATCGAAAGTGAATCATCTGGAATTACTAACTCTTCATCAACCTCAAGCTTTGAACCTATTCCGGTGCACTCTGGGCAGGCCCCAAATGGTGAGTTGAAAGAGAAGGATCTGGGCTCCATCTCCTGAAATGACAGGCCACAATCATGACAGGCAAGAAGCTCGCTATAAGTGCGTTCCTTCTCCCCCGCCTTTACATCGACAAACTCTAAAGTCACAAGTCCGCTTGCCAACTTCAACGCGGTCTCAATGGAATCTGTAAGTCTTTGCTTTCCTTCAGGCTTTGCGGTTAATCGATCGACCACCACCTCAATGGTGTGCTTTTCTTGTTTTTTTAATTTAGGTGGTTCAGATAGAGATACCGTAACCCCATCAACTCGGGCACGGGAATAACCTTGGGCAACTAAATCTTTAAACAAATCAGCAAACTCACCTTTACGGGCCCGAATCATCGGCGCTAAAACCTGGAACTTAGTTTCACTTGGTAGTTCGAGGATTTGATCAACGATATTTTGTGGGGTCTGTTTGGTGATTGCTTTTCCGCACTCCGGACAGTGGGGTTTTCCAGCTCGGGCAAATAACAACCTTAAATAATCGTAAACCTCGGTAATTGTTCCCACGGTAGAGCGTGGGTTTCTATTGGTAGATTTTTGGTCAATTGAAACGGCTGGAGAAAGACCTTCTATAAAATCAACATCTGGTTTGTCCATCTGTCCCAAAAACTGCCGTGCGTAAGCCGACAAGGACTCAACATAACGTCTCTGACCTTCAGCGAAGATGGTGTCAAAGGCTAATGAAGACTTACCTGAACCTGATAACCCGGTAAAAACAATCATGGCGTTGCGAGGCAGATCTAAGGAAACATTCTTGAGATTGTGTTCGCGGGCACCGCGTACGATCAAACGTTCCGCGCTCATCACATCCCCGCCTCTTCCATCGCTCTTAACTCGCGTTTTAACTCTTTAATTTCATCACGCAACCTAGCGGCAAGTTCAAATTGCAACTCAGCTGCGGCGTTTCTCATCTGCTCAGTAAGAGAGTCAATTAGCCCCAGTAGCTCGGTGCGGGGTAAGGCTACGAGGGATTTAGCATGTACGCCAACTGGAGTTTCAGTCACCGCACGCCGCTTTGAACCAGCCAATAATGAATCTGTGTCATCACTTTCCTGCGCAATCAAATCTGTAATGTCGGCAATCTTCTTACGTAATGGTTGCGGATCTATTCCATGAGCGGTGTTGTAAGCTACTTGTTTGGCTCTGCGGCGATTTGTCTCATCAATAGCCCGAGCCATGGAATCAGTAACATTATCGGCGTACATATGAACCTCGCCAGACACATTTCGAGCAGCGCGGCCAATGGTCTGAATCAAAGATCTTGTCGAACGTAGGAAGCCTTCCTTGTCCGCATCCAAAATAGCTACTAAGGAAACCTCTGGTAAATCAAGACCTTCTCTCAGCAAATTGATTCCAATAAGCACGTCATATTCACCTAGACGTAGCTCGCGAAGTAGTTCGACCCGTCTAAGTGTGTCTACCTCAGAGTGAAGGTACCTAACTCGGATACCGGCCTCAGTGAAAAAGTCTGTTAAATCCTCAGCCATCTTCTTTGTAAGAGTAGTTACCAGTACCCGTTCGTTTCTTTCGGCGCGCAACTTTATTTCCTGCATCAGGTCATCGATCTGGTTCTTGATGGGCTTCAAAACAATCTTTGGATCTACCAAACCAGTTGGCCTGATGACCTGTTCAACAAACTCTCCCCCGGTTCTCTCCATTTCATAAGGGCCAGGTGTTGCCGATAGGTAAACCTTTTGCGGGGTGCGCTCGAGAAACTCTTGGAAGGTAAGAGGCCTATTGTCTAAAGCGCTCGGCAAACGAAAGCCATGTTCTACCAAGGTGCGTTTTCTCGAAGCATCGCCCTCATACATTGCGCCAATCTGTGGAACTGTAATGTGTGACTCATCAATAACGCAAAGAAAATCCTCTGGGAAGTAATCCAATAAACAGTTGGGAGGCGAGCCTTGCGCTCTGCCATCAATATGCCTGGAGTAGTTCTCGATTCCGGAGCAAAACCCAAGCTGTAACATCATCTCGATATCGAATTGCGTACGCATCCGTAATCTTTGCGCCTCTAACAGTTTGTTTTGTTTCTCAAGCTCATTTAGTCGAATGGCAAGCTCTGCTTCGATATCAGAAATCGCTCGTTTCATGGTGTCAGGTCCAGCCGAATAATGCGTGGCTGGGAAAATGAAGACCTCTTTAACATCACTCACTATCTCACCAGTTAAAGGATGCAAGGTAGTCAAGCGTTCAATCTCATCGCCAAACATTTCAATACGGATCGCAAGCTCTTCATACACTGGGATGATTTCAACCGTATCCCCACGGACTCTAAAGGTTCCTCTCTCAAAGGCCATGTCATTTCTCTTGTATTGAATATCGACAAACTTTCGGAGCAGAACGTTGCGATCTATAGAGTCGCCAACTGAAATATTAATCATGCGGTCTATGTACTCTTGTGGGGTTCCTAGACCATAAATACAAGAAACTGTCGCAACCACAACGACATCGCGCCTAGTTAAAAGTGAGTAAGTGGCTGAATAACGCAACCTTTCAACCTCGGAGGTAACTGAAGAATCCTTTTCAATAAAGGTATCGGTTTGAGGGACATAAGCCTCAGGTTGGTAGTAGTCGTAATATGAAACAAAGTATTCAACGGCGTTATTGGGCAGCAGTTCCCGGAACTCATTCGCCAACTGCGCTGCCAAGGTTTTGTTTGGTGCCAAAACGAGAGTCGGACGTTGTACCTGTTCAATTAACCATGCGGTGGTCGCTGACTTACCGGTACCGGTGGCGCCAAGCAAAACAATATCTGGTTCTCCAGCATTAACTCGAGATGCAAGCTCTCTAATGGCTTCAGGCTGATCTCCAGCAGGTTGAAAATCACTAATTACCTGAAAAGGTTTATCCGCTCTAGGGGTGGAGGTAACGGCTCTAACCATTACTTACCGGCCCTTGGCTGTAAATGCCCAAACCACAGATCTTCAACTTCTGCCCTCAAAGCTTCTAAAGAACCATCATTTACAACAACTGCATGAGCGATGCTAGCCCTTTGCTCATCGCTAGCTTGAGCTGCAAATCTTTTCTCAATCTCGTACTGTTTCATACCGCGCTGCGTCAAGCGCTCTATCCGCAGTTCCATAGGTGCTTGTACCGCGATCACAAAATCAAACCGCTTGGCACCATCGGTTTCAAAGAGCAGCGGAATCTCATTCACAACCACAGACTCTGCAGGGATTGACCTCATAATCTCTTCAGCTGCTTCGCGAACCAAGGGATGAACAATTCCCTCTAATTTTTTGCGTAACTCTGGCTCTGTAAAAACTAATCCCGCTAATTTGGCTCTATCAATCTCGCCTGCAGTTAATATCTCATCACCAAAAGCCGCTAAAACCTGGTCGTAACCTGGCGAACCTCTTTCAATAACAGTTCTTGCCAATTCATCAGAATCAATAATTACCGCCCCAAGTTCTTGCAGAATTTCTCCAACCGCACTTTTGCCGGAACCAATTCCACCCGTGACCGCTACTTTCAGCACAACTTAAAGCCTACCTATAAAAAGAAAACTGGGCCCCGGTAAACCGAGGCCCAGAATTTTTCGACTGAGTTTTTACTCTGCAGTTTCAGGCTGTGCTGCAGCAGCAGCTGCATCGGCGGCTTGAGCCTCTGCCTTCTGCTTCTTATGCGCTATGAAACGTGCTTGAGCTTCCGCGTACTGACGCTCCCACTCTTCACGTTGTGCTTCATACCCTGGCTTCCACTCCTGAGTTTCAGGATCAAAACCTTCCGGATAGATGAAGTTTCCGTTTTCATCATAACGAGCTGGCATTCCGTATTGAGTCGGATCAAATGCTTCGACCTCAACATCATGTCCCTCATTAGCTTGCTTCAATGAGAGTGAGATGCGGCGACGCTCTAGGTCGATATCAATAATCTTTACAAACAACTGATCGCCAACTTGAACAACCTGCTCTGGAATCTCGACGTGGCGCTCTGCCAACTCTGAGATGTGAACTAGGCCTTCAATGCCATCAAATACCCGAATAAATGCTCCGAATGGAACAAGCTTTGTAACCTCACCTGGCACCACTTGATTAATGGTGTGGGTGCGGGCAAATGCCTGCCATGGATCTTCTTGAGTTGCTTTGAGGGAAAGTGAAACACGCTCGCGTTCGAAATCCACCTCTAGAACTTCAACAGTTACCTCATCGCCAACTGCAACAACTTCACCTGGGTGATCGATGTGCTTCCATGACAATTCAGAGACATGCACGAGACCATCAACGCCACCAAGATCTACGAAAGCACCGAAGTTAACAATTGAGGAAACGACTCCAGTACGAACCTGACCCTTCTGCAACTGATTTAAGAATGTGGTGCGGGATTCAGATTGTGTCTGCTCTAGGTATGCACGGCGAGACAAAACTACGTTGTTACGGTTCTTGTCTAGTTCGATGATGCGAGCTTCGACCTGCTTTCCAATGTATGGAGAAAGGTCACGCACGCGACGCATCTCAACTAGAGATGCTGGAAGGAAGCCGCGTAATCCGATATCAACAATCAGACCACCCTTAACTACCTCAATTACTGTTCCGACGACAACTTCGTCACGCTCTTTCTTTCCTTCAATTTCGCCCCATGCCTTTTCGTACTGGGCACGCTTCTTGGAAAGAATTAAGCGTCCTTCTTTATCTTCCTTCTGTAGAACTAAAGCTTCTACGCGGTCGCCAACTTTGACCAATTCACTTGGATCTAGGTCATGACGAATAGAGAGTTCGCGGGATGGAATTACACCTTCTGTTTTGTAGCCAATATCTAGAAGGACTTCATCGCGATCAACCTGGACAACGACGCCAGATACTAAATCTCCATCGTTAAAGTTTTTGATTGTGC
>JACCDH011677148.1_pt1 | contig 10050 bp, 10 predicted proteins | sample 7442481 | NCBI WGS metagenome assembly JACCDH01 (sample SAMN15323433, study PRJNA562643) | freshwater metagenome | isolation source: river surface water | place: USA:Blue River Watershed | collected 2017-08-15
AAAAAATTTACTTGAGAAAATTGGAATGGTAGACCCTGTATCACACGATTGGTGGCTATATCAAATAGTTACAGGTAGTGGCGGAGAGGTTTATTACGACAAGGAACCTTATGTTTTATATAGACAACATAATGGAGCAATAATTGGCGGCAATACAACACTAAAATCTAAACTAAAAAGAATATTAAATGTAATTAATGGTAATTTTAAACTTTGGAATGATAAAAACTTTAAAGCTCTCACTTATTCAAGAAAATATTTAACGGAAAAATCAAAAAGTACATTTGATAAATTCAACTACTACAAAAATGAAAGTATATTTAAACGTATTTTTATACTTTCAAAATCTGGCGTATACAGACAAACATTAACAGGTTCAATTTCAATATTGTTAGCTTGCATTTTTAGAAAAATCTAGTATCCAACTAACAACTGTTATTAATTAAATCAGGTATTTTTTTTATATTTTGACAATCAAATTCATTTTTTATTTCTCCATTCTCGAAGTACTTTGGAAACCCTGAACCTGTAAGCAATATTACTAGTCTACCTGCGCTTTGAGCTTCAACAAGAAACGTAGACTTAATGCCCAAAAAAACATAATTTTTTGGGTTTTCAAAAGAACTATCTAACCCTGTTGCTATTTCTATTCCTAATTTATTAATCTGCGCTTTAATTTCACCATCGCGCGGATGAGGTCTGTAAATAATTTTAAAATCATCTCCGAAAGAATGCTTTAGCTGTTCAAGCAAAATCAATACTTTCAATTCTAAATTATTGTCGTGTGTGTATCCCGTTCCGACAAAAACTATTGGCTTTCCAGATTCTATCCATTGCATATGCTGAACAGGGATAATTCCATTGGCCTCAGAAATAAATAATTTATCAAAAATAACAACTTTTCCATGGAATCCTGCTTTTTCAAGAATATTACGCTGATAAGTAGAAGAAACGACATTTACATCAGCATCTAACCCATCCAAATCCTTATTGTTATCGGATGGAAATAATCCATGTTGTATACACCAGCTTGTTATTTTTAATTTCCTCGCAACATTTATCGCTATGTATTGATCTAATCCAAAATCAGTCCAAACTAATATTCTTTTAGGTTTGATAAAATAAAATGTAATTTTCCAGACAAAATTAAAGCCAAAATTAGAAAGTGAATAAAGTGAATAAAATGGCATGAAAGAGAATCCATTGCTATAGGCCCATCTCATATCCTTTAATCCCCCACCAATCACAAGAACATCTTTCAATTTTAATAAAGAACTTAAGTTTCGCTGATTTGGTCTGTAAAGAATTGTCTTTTTCTTAGAAAAAAAGACAATTAAAATTAGCAAGAAAACTGAAGGCAAAAGAACTAATGACTTTAGAATGCGTGGGGTTAAAAATCTAATTGAAAAGCCAGCAATACGGGAGTTTCTTCGCATTAACTTATCGAAGTAGCAAGAAAAAAAACCGTCTGAAATTTTTTCCTTCAAAGAACTTAATCAACCAGAACGCTGTTTACAAAAAAATGTTTTCTCTTTTTCAGAAAACCACTCTGATGAAAAATCCGAGTTTGCGTATTCATTGAAATATGGTCCACCTATAGTCCAATGGACATTTTTTACATCAGAAGGTGGATTGTCATACTCACCAACCAACCAATTCCATTGAACATTTATTTCACCAATATCATCATCATTGAGCCAACTGAAACGATGAAGCTCCATACCAGAAGCTGAGTTTACATAAGAGGGGGTTACTTTTAGGTTGGCTGGGTGTGCGCAATTCCAAACAATTACAGAAGACCAGTTTTTTCTAGGGTAACTATATTGAACAGTATTTAAATATTTAATGTCATCTTTTGGAGTGTAGTCATGTTTAACTACATAAACTGCTTTTCCTGGATCTCTTTCAATTTCTTGAAATATCTCAGCAATGTCCCCTCGCAACATCATGTCACAGTCGAAAAAAATTGCATACCCTTCATAATCCGATAAATATGGAACTAGAAACCTGGTGAACGAAAACTCATTAGATTGTTTTGGATCACGTGGCCTGCTAAAAACTTTTTGCAGATTTTGAATATTCAATGGAATTAGCGCAACAGGAAGACTGCTTTTTGTAAACAAAGAATGTGCCATAACATGCCAAGCAACACTTTCAACTGGATCATATCCAATAAATACTTTTAGGAGTTTGTCACTCATCATTTTCCTTAACTATAGTTATAGTTTTTTGAGGGATAGTTTATCTTTGACTGCTTTTAAGATATAGGTGAAGTTTCTTTTTATTAGAACTCTTGTCATGCTGATGTAACGCAAATTATATTGCTTGAGTGAAACACCATTGTATATATCTTTATTTTCAATATATGTAGGATTTTCAGTTTCCTCACATAAAAACTGAAAATCCATTTCGGGATCATCTAACTTTAGAAACGGATTGAGACTTAGCACATTAATACCCCTATCTTTCAATACGGTACGAACTTCTCTAAGTCCAAGATAATATTGCATATACCTATCATTTGGATCAGCTCCTTTCCATAAGGTATGCTGATCTTGAGCATGATGATTTTCTAATAACGCACAATTATCACATCCAACTAGGATAATATTTTTGGCTCCCATATTAGCCGCCAGATTAACTGCGGTCTGTGAAATTGACGTCCATAAATAAAGATACTCATCATTAGGCGACTTAACCCATTCTAATAATCTACCAGCTTCACTTGGCTCATCAATATGTGTAACACTTAATTGACCATCAGTTTTAAAGTAATAGTAGTTTTGATCCGCAAAATTTTTTAACTCCTCATTTGCATGAGCGTGATATTTATCACGCTTAGTAATCCAAATTGCTTGAGGTCTATCGCCTCCAGTAAACTCAGGGAAATTAAGGTGAGGTACCATTGTAATCACATAATTAACTGGCATTAGCTGCCATGCCAAATTCAAACCTATAGTGATTTTATCTTCGAAAAAATCTTTTGGGAAAACTCTAAAGCTTGCCCCGGTGCCAATAATATAAATATCTTCACCTTTATGAATCTCATAAAGCTCTTTTAATTTCTTCATCAAACTTACACCCTTTCCAAAAGCTTGAAAATATCAGAGCGAACATTTTTTCGCTTAACGTGAGAGTTTAATAATTCATAACTTATGATTTCATGTCTTAAGCACTCTTTCAAAAGTTTTAAGAAAAAAATCTCCTGATTCTTATCAGGATGTTTTTGATAATAATATTCAGATTTAGACCTAACGATTTTTAGCTTATCTAATATGATCCTGAGAAAATTATTAATCGATGATTTACTACTCCAATTAGTATCGTAATCAACAGGAAGTCCAGTTTTCCATGGCTGAGTAGATCTTTCAGTATTATGAAGCAATTTTGTTTTTTCATTTAAAATGTCAAAGTGATTCCATTCCTCATCCAACAAACCAATAGTATCTTTATTATCCAACCTTAAAGATATCCAATCACCGTAATCTAACTTATGATTAAACATCTGATCAATTTGATCATCCCAATGCCAATGCTTAAGCTTTTCGCAATCAAGAAGCATTACACTGGTTGCATAAAAACCATTGCCATTACCTTTGTAACCATTAGCGATGTTACGACAAAAAATTGACTTTCCATCCATATCAATCTTAAGCAGCTCAGACACATCTGCAACTGCAAAAACGTCTGGATCAATCACCAATGCCCTACCTCTATAATTCATTAGCTGAGGAATCATCATTCTCAAAGGACTGAAAGACTGCAAATCATCGTTATGCCATATCGCATTTCGACCTTTTCTTAAATAAGATTGGCCTTCTCGCTTTAGAAGATGAGGAGTTTCTTCTAAACGAACAATACGTACATCAAAACCATCGGGATTTCTAGAATTAGCCTTTAATGAATACTCAGCAACCTTAGCCCCAATGTATTGTTTATCGTTTGTGTGTATAAAAACAACAGGCTTCACAACAGTCATTTCAAAACTCCAAATTCACCTAGGTGATATTAATTTTTCTAGTAGATCACCCCAAAGCCTTCCAACATGGCAACTAGAATAATTATTCTTAATTATAATTTCTGCTTTCTTCAAATCAGAATCAACTTTTAAAGGGTTCGTTAAATAAGTTAATATTCCTTCATAAAAATTATCAAAATAAATACAGTCAGATAATTCTGAAATTAAGTTTGTAGACGAGGCAACAACAGGTATGCCAAGAGATAAAGAAAAAATAGCTCTATTATTAGATTTGTAAACAGTAAAATCATCATTCAAAAGCGGAATTACAGTAACATCTGATTTTTTAATTTCATTAAAAATATTCAACATATCCCATTTTTTATAAGTTGTTCTGAGTTTGAATTTAGAAATATATTCTTCAAATTTCTCTCGATTATTACTAACCACAATCAACTCTATTGGAATAAGCTTATTAATTTTTTCCAAATCATCTCTTATTTCCAAAAGTGAAGTCATGCCGAAATTGCTATAAGGAGCACCGTGATTTCCAAACCAAATTATCCTCTTAAGTCTTTTTTCAGTTTTATCAAAAATCTCAGGTGCTATAAAAAAACCACGTATAAAAATTTTTATACGGTCAAAATAAATCCTGAACTTTCTATAAATCGTATGTGCAATTTTGACATACCATTTATAATTTCCCAGAAGACTTAACTTATTTTCAAGAGATTTAATTAAAGGATTCTTTGTGACTAAGAATTTGCTCTTGGCCCATTTTTTCTTATTTTTAATTATTTCCTGAAGATTATTTAACTCTTCTACCTGATCTGGAATGACCATAACATTTTTATGTAATGTTTTTAATTTAATCAAGCCTGCTAAACTCTTATTGGTAGTAACTATAGATGCTGCTAGCTTAGCCATCAGAATAAAATAAGAAGAATTGAGTTCTGGATAATTCTCTATAAATATGTTGTCGCAAAGATCTAAAATGATAGGGATATTATTTTCATAGGCTTTTAACGCTAAATTGTAATCATGCTTGCTGAAAGACTTAACAAAAACCAACGCATCGCAATGATTAAAAGTATCAATACATTCATTTTTCTGAAGAATTACTGAGGTATATCCGAGTTTTTCTAAGAAAATGATTGGAAGAAGGCAACGTATTCTAGTGCTGGCGATTTTAGAATCGGAAACCTGTGCTTTCCAAACTATAATTGTATTTTTTTTTGTATTCATTCGTAGTTAATTATTATTTTTTAATACAAAAAATATGATACCTATCACCAAAACCAAATTTTGAAACTATAAATAACGGTATATAAAATATCATTTTACATAGCGTTGAATGCATTAAATCATTAACTCTATCCAGCTTAATAAGTCCATATTCTGCAAAAAAATACCCGAGACTCCTAACAAAATCTTTTGATATTGTTTCTTGTAAAATTATAAAATTATCAAACCCTGCTTCCTTCAAAATCGAAACAAGAGTTTTAGATGGATACAAAATAACATGCCGTGGACAATCTAAGCCATGCCAGTTTCTTCGAAAGAATATGGAAGATATACCTAATGGATTTGGAACAGCAATATGAAGATGCCCTCCTCTTTTAATTTTCTTTCCGACTCCCGACAGCATTTCTAGCGAATGGTATAAGTGTTCAACAACATGATTCATTCGAACTAAGTCAACCGAATGGTTTGGAATATGTTTAAAAAAGTCATTGACCAAATACCCCTCATGCCCATTTTTAGATATTCCGCTTATCGCAATAGGCGAAAAATCTACTCCAATTGTTTTGCATTTCCGATTTCTCATAAGGTCTAAGTACTTACCCGCACCACAACCGAAGTCAACAAAAACATCTCCATTTACTAAGGACTTGTAAACGTCATCCGTTTTTCTTTGAAGTTTATTTCTAATCCTAAATATCTTAAGGAATGATTCAATTCTATTTAGCAACTTATATGAGCTTGATTGCTTATTTAAGGCTTCACTTTGATAAGGATGGTAAGCATTTGTATAGAAGAATCCAATATCAGACTCATTTGGTCTTTTATTCATATATAAAACATCACACTCTGTACATTGTGAATATTCAAATATTTCGGATGAGGATTGTGTTAATAGATCTTTTGCTTCACTCCAATATTTCCTATATTTACTTTTGCAAATCGGACAACAATCTATTCTTTCAATTTCTGGAATTTTCATATTACGCTCTAATAACTTCCTACTAGTTCTTTATAAAAACAGCTTGGCCCGATGAAAGTGAGATAAATTGCAGCCCTGTATTAGCAGCAAACTCTTCAACTGCTTTTTTAGCGCCGGGCCAATACAAAGAACCGTAATCATCGCAAACAATAATTCCACCATGCACTAATTTGGGATAAAAGTATTCTAAGCTGCCTATAATTGGTTCGTACAAATCTAAATCAATGTGAACGAACTTAAATGTAAGATTTGGTAATTCATTAAAACTTTCCGGAATCCAACCTTTATGTAATTTCACATTTGGAAACTCATAAAGAACTTTCTTAACTGCATCTAACGAAGCTGAATAAGCACCTTTAGCTTTAAAAGCAGTTCCTTTTCTTTCGCCAAACTGATCAACTAAGCTTTTATGAATGACGTCCTCACTCGAAGGCTGACTCAACCCCTCAAAAGAATCTAAAACATAAAAACCCTTACCATCATAATTTTGATTATTGATCTTCAAATAATGACACATCAAATAAGAAGACAATCCTTTCCAACAACCACATTCAATGACTGCAGCATCAATATGATTAACAGTCTTTAAAAAGCTTATCAAGTTATAGAATCTTGCACGCCTTTTAGTTCCACTATCTGGAGTTTGAGAAATTCGCATCCCTTTTAAATAAAGCTCATTAAATGGCTGCTCTATATCGAAGAGCAAATGTGACTGTTGCTCAGATTTAGATGAATTTAATTTAACTTTGATCTTGGATATAGCTCGACTAAACATTCTTTCTAAAAACATCCTAACTCCGTTTCTTTATAACTTTTGCAGGGACTCCAGCAACAATCGTATATGATTCAACACTCTTTGTAACAACACTACCAGCAGCCACAACTGATCCTGTACCGATTTCAACACCATCTAAAATGGTACATCCAGCACCAATCCAAACATTATCACCTATTTTGATACCTTTCTTATTTAACCCCTGACTAACTAGGAATGTCAAGGCTTTCGAAATTATGGTTTGCTGGTATAAAAACTGTATGAGTCGCAATCCTAACGTCATTACCAATCTCCAATCCACCATGCCCATAAAGAACACAGAAGGGATTAACGCTACAATTCCGACCAATCTTTATGAATCCACCAGGATGTGTTATAAGCATCGAATAAGATTTAAGAACAGTATTGTCTCCTATTTCTATCCAAGAGTTTTTATCTGTACAAGTGATACTTACATTGGAATTAATGCTTACACTAGATCCTAGTTTTATATTCTCAAGGCACCCATTAAACTCAGATAGCTCACTAATTCTGCAATTTAATCCAATTTTAGATCTTGTAAAGCTAGAAACTTTCTTTTTTATTAAAATAAATCCAAAGAAAAATTTATAAAACTTATTAAGGAATTTTAACATTATCAGCCTTTAGACCATTTCACACGCTGATAAAACAAACATTGATTCATATCTTGATTAGAGTTCACCTTAAATATAAATGATTCAACTGCATCAAGCATATAGAATGGAGGTTTATGAACATAAATTTTAGCCGTGTAGAGTCCAGGCTTTAATCCTAACTCTGGGAAATTAATTCTAACTAGATTTTCACCAGGCAAAAAATCAAACATTTGATTTTGTTTATCGCTACTTATTTGCAAAATGGTCTCGGACTCTCCCGAAAGCTCTTTTATTAAAGCTGACACAACAACCTGGTTTTGCTCGGAGTGAGCAAAAAATTTGATACTGAAGCCACTAGGTTCAGCCGTCAAAAAACTAGTTGACTGTTGTCCAGATTTATCAATGATAGCCACTTCAACAATATCAAGGCCTGAACTGTCATCTACAGACTTAATTGGAAGTTGAACTATGCCAGAATGATTTGTATTGGGAGTTAAGCACAAATCCTCCTCAAATTTAGGCATAACTTTAGCGGGTGTATCGGTCATCACCTGCTTACCTTTTGATAAGTAAATAGCCTTATTGCACATTGATAAAATAGCATTGGTATTATGGGAAACCAATATAAAAGAAGTGCCCTCCTCTCTTAGTTTAGCTAGCCGGCGATAACATTTTGATCTAAAACGCATATCTCCGACACTCAAAACCTCATCAATCAACAGCACTTCAGCTTTAGCATGAACAGCACATGAAAAACCAAGTCTAGCAGCCATTCCAGAGCTGTATGATTGAACTGGGGAATCCAATGCATCACTTATCTCAGCGAAATTTATAACATCATCAATCACTTCATTAATTTCGATATTGTTAAGCCCTAAAATAGCCAAATTGACATAAATGTTTTCCCTGCCAGTAAGAATTGGATTAAAGCCAGCACCTAAAGCTATTAGCGGGACGACTCGGCCCGCAACCTGTATTTCACCAGTATCAGGCTTGATTAAACCGCTAATCATTCTTAATAAAGTCGTTTTACCGCTTCCATTAGCGCCAACCAATCCAATTGCATCGCCTTTGAATAACTTGAAACTTACATTATCAACAGCCCAAAATTCACTGTCCCTAAGAGCATATTGACTTTTCCTTCTTCCAGTTATTTCACCAAAAATATCATTAAGACCGTAAGCCAATGATCGTTTAAGACCCCTGCAAAATTTTTTAGACACGCCATCAATTGACATTATAGGCATTGCCTGAACCGCTTCTTTTTTATTCATGATGGCATGCGCTCAATAACAAAAGGTATTGCTAATCTAAAAATAACCCATGTAACAAGCAAACCGAATATGGAAATAATAGAAACAAATAGAAACCCAGATAAATTTGAAACTACTCCAGTAGTTATCAACTCTCTAGTTGTAACCAGCAAATCTGTAACAGGATTTAACTTTACAATAAAACTAAAAAAACCTTTTTCTGGGGGGGCGTAAAGCACTGGAGTGATCAAAAACCACGGTGTAGTTATGATAACGATTGTTTTGGAAACATCCTGATAGATTGCTCCAAGAGGAGCAATTAACAATCCCAAAAATGTTCCTAATATAATTAAACTTAAAACACCAAAAGGAGCTAAAAGCACCATTTTTGTAACAGAAATATCATATGCTATAAATATAAAAAATATTAAAATCAACTTGATTAGGAAGTTAAAAATAACCTCACCAATCTTAGCTAAAATTATTGACTCTCTCGGGAAGTTGATTTTTGCAAGCATACTTTTAGATTCAATAACGGCAGACAAGGGTCCATTAAAGGAATCTAAAAAGGTTTGCCATAACACCATACTTAACATTACATATGCTGGATAAGGTAAATCTGTTACACCCATGTTAACTACTTTGGCCTTAGCTGCAAAAACTAAACCATAAGCAACAACAACTGGAGGTATTAAAGCCCAAAAATACCCAAAAAACGTTTGACGATATCTTGCATTAAGATCTCGCTTCATCAACCTCCAAGCTAGTGGTGTTGATTTTCCAAAGTCATCAATCATTCCCTTGATTAAGGAAATCGGCTCCCTAATGCTGCTAGTTGATTTATATATCTTAAGTGTTTTTTTCATATTACTTTTTTACTAGGTTAAACAGAAGCCTTAAGCGCTGCCGCTTTATCAATGGCTTCCCAAGAGAACTCAGGTTCATCACGACCGAAGTGTCCATAAGCCGCTGTCTTGGTATAGATTGGACGGAGCAGATCAAGCATCTTCACAATGCCTTTAGGGCGTAGGTCAAAGTGTTCACGAACAAGTGCTGTGAGCACTTCGTTTGATACTTTACCTGTACCGTAAGTCTCCACCATAATCGATGTTGGCTGTGCCACACCAATGGCGTAAGAGATTTGGACTAAGCAACGTGAAGCTAAGCCTGCTGCAACAATGTTCTTAGCCACATAACGACCAGCGTAAGCTGCTGAACGGTCT
>JACCDH010430124.1_pt1 | contig 10047 bp, 9 predicted proteins | sample 7442481 | NCBI WGS metagenome assembly JACCDH01 (sample SAMN15323433, study PRJNA562643) | freshwater metagenome | isolation source: river surface water | place: USA:Blue River Watershed | collected 2017-08-15
CGGCCATGCATCTGGACACCGTATTCACCTTTTGCGACCGCGATCTTGTCACGGTCTTTGCCGAGGTCACAGACGCCATTAAGACCTACACGCTGCGCCCTGAAGGCGAGGGCGGCATCTGGGTGGAAACCGAAACCAAGCCTTTCCTTGATGTTGTTGCCCATGCATTGGGCCTGAAATACCTGCGCACGATTCCGACCGGCGGCAACGCCTATGAAGCCCAGCGCGAACAATGGGATGATGCGAACAACCTTCTGTGCCTTAGCCCTGGCGTGGTGATCGGCTATGACCGCAACACCCATTCCAACACGCTTTTGCGCAAGGCCGGGGTTGAGGTCATCACCATTCCCGGCAGTGAGCTTGGCCGGGGCAGGGGCGGGTCGCATTGCATGTCCTGCCCGCTGATCCGTGATCCTTTGTGAAAGGCCACTCCGATGCCCGCCAACCTGCACGGCCGCAGCTTTCTCAAGCTTTTGGACTTTGCACCTGCCGACATTCACATGCTGTTGACACTTGCGCGGGAGCTCAAGGCCGCCAAGCACGCGGGCACCGAGCGCCCGCGCCTTGCGGGCAAGAACATTGCGCTGATCTTTGAGAAAGACAGCACCCGCACCCGCGCCGGGTTTGAGGTGGCCGCCCATGACCAAGGCGCGCATGTCACCTATCTGGGGCCATCGGGCAGCCATATCGGCCATAAGGAAAGCATTGCCGACACCGCCCGCGTCTTGGGCCGGATGTTTGATGCCATCGAATACCGGGGGTTCAGCCAAGAAAATGTCGAGGTTCTGGCGCGCCTGTCTGGGGTTCCGGTCTTTAACGGGCTGACAGATGATTTTCACCCGACGCAGGTGCTGGCCGATCTGTTGACCATGCGCGAGCACAGCCCGAAGCATTTTCTGGACATGTCGCTGTGCTATCTTGGTGATGCCAGTGGCAATATGGCGGCGTCCTTGATGGCGGGGGCGGCGTTGATGGGCATCGACATTCGCCTCTGCGCCCCGCGCGGGTTGTGGCCTGATGTGGGGCTGCTGGAGCAATGCGAAGCCTTGGCCAGCCGCACAGGTGCCAAGATCACCGTGACCGATGACCAAGGCGCGGTTCGGGGCTGTGATTTTCTATACACCGATGTTTGGGTCAGCATGGGAGAGCCAGACAGCGTCTGGGCCGAGCGTATCAAGGTGCTGACGCCCTACCGCGTGACGGCGGCGCTCATGCAAGCCACAGGCAACCCGCACACCAAGTTCCTGCATTGCCTGCCCGCCTTTCACAATATTGCCACCGAGGTGGGCAAATCCATGCACACCGCACATGGCATCGACTGCATGGAGGTGACCGACGAGGTGTTCGAAAGCCCGGCCTCGGTGGTCTTCGATCAAGCGGAAAACCGGATGCACACGATCAAGGCGGTTTTGGTCGCCACTTTGGGGGGTTGAATGCGCATCGTGGTGGCTTTGGGCGGCAATGCGCTGTTGCGGCGCGGCGAGGCGATGACGCCCGAGGCGCAGCATACCAATGTGCGGGTTGCCGCACAGGCGCTGGCCGATCTGGCGCACGATCATCAGATCATCGTGGCCCATGGCAACGGCCCGCAGGTTGGGCTGATGGCGCTGCAGGCGGCGGCCTATGCCCCGCAAAGCCCGTGGCCCTTGGATATCTTGGGGGCCGAAACCGAAGGCATGATTGGCTATCTCATTGAACAAGAGCTGGTAAACGCTTTGCCCGCAGGGGCCAATTGCGCCACGCTCCTGACGCGGGTGGAGGTGGATCGCGACGATCCTGCCTTTCTGACCCCGACCAAACCCATCGGCCCGGTCTATACGGCGAAAGAAGCCAAGGCGCTGCAGGCCAATCACGACTGGCCCATGACGGATGCGGGCCATGGCAAGCTGCGCCGCGTTGTGCCCTCGCCCTTGCCACGGGCCATTCTCGGCCTTCACGCCATTCGCCTCTTGGTCGATGGCGGGGTCTGCGTGATCTGCGCTGGTGGCGGCGGCATTCCGGTGATGCGTAAGGCCACAGGCGGCATGGAAGGGGTTGAGGCGGTGATCGACAAGGACCGCACCGCCGCGCTTTTGGCCACGGAACTGCAGGCTGACGTGCTGCTGATGCTGACCGATGTCGCGGCGATTTTCGCCGATTGGGGTCAGCCCAGCCAACGCGCGCTGGACGACATCACACCCGACGCGCTTGAGGCGTTCAGCTTTGACGCAGGCTCTATGGGGCCAAAGGTGGCCAGCGCTTGCAGCTTTGTGCGCGCCGGTGGAACCATGGCCGGGGTCGGCCGCCTGACCGATGCCCGTGCCATCGTCGAAGGCCGTGCGGGCACCCGCATTTCCGACACAAGCGCGCCGAATCTGCCGCTCTGATCGGCGGTTCATCGCCGGTTTCGGTCAAGGATTTCCCGGCCCCAGCATCATGCAAACCTGTATCAGTGTGCCGCCCTGACGACTCGGGCATCGTTGGTCATGAACGGCGAATACCCGCCGTTCATTCAAATCTCAGATCCTGTATTCCGTTGAAATACCTTTGCTTTCCAATTCCTTGTTGCGCAAGGGACCTTGGCGGCATGCGGGAACTGGCTGCTGAAAGGAACCATCATGACCACCAGTTTCACCACCACGGCCGACAAGATGAAATCCGTCAAAGCCGCTTGGGACAAAGCCCCGGCTGGACCCAAGAAGGAAAAGGCCCTGACCCATTACCAGGCAGCGGAAAAGGCACAGACGGCGAAGAATGACGCCGAATGCCTGAAAGAGCTGGATGCGGCCACCCACGCGCTGGCTTAAGCCACGCCTCGCCCCTCCGGGTCTTTTCGTCCCGGAGGGGCACCCGCCCTAGGTTAGCAAGGGTCCGTCATGATCCAGATAGCCGCGATCAAAAGAGCAAAACTCAATCATTGCGTCGTAGTCGTCAAAGGTGACGCGCCCCTTTTGAAAGGTCACCAACCCCTCCTCGCGCAATTCGCGCAGCACCCGGTTGACGTGAACCGCGCTTAGACCCAGGGCATCGGCCAAAAGGTATTGTGACAAGGGGCAGTCAAACCCCTTTTTGTCTGCGGCGCCGATCAGCCGCAACCGGGCGCCAAGCTCTAACAGGAAATGCGCCATGCGTTCTGTGGCCGACCGTCGGCCCAGATCGACAAGGTGTTCCACCACCATCGCCTCATCCCGCGACGCGGCCCACAAAACCGCCGTGGCCAGCCGGGGATTGTTGGCAAAGGCATCAAGCAAATCACGGCGCTTGACCTCTGAGGCCTGAACGGCCGTGATCGGCTCGACATTGTGGTCCGACGTGCGGAACAACACCGACCGCAGACCAAGAAAATCACCCGGAATCTGAAAATCCACGATCTGCCGCGATCCGCTTGGCAGAATCTTGTAAGAATAGGCCCAGCCCGATGCCAAGACATAGGCGCATTGGTCCGATTGGCCTTGATGAATCATGTCCATACCCGCCGCAAATCTGCGCCGCCGGCCATAAAGCTCTGACATGACGGAAAGATCATGGTGCGACAGGCGCACAAATGCCGCCAGCTTGCGCGCGAATGGGCTGTCTTGAATGGCAAGTTCCGCAGTGAGCTCGCGCATGGTTCACATCTCCTGAGGGCGTTGAGCGGATGTCCGCAGCGCCCCGGCAGTGTCCGACGAAAGAGCGCGTGGAAAGCTGACCCATATCAGCGCACGGCCAGATTGATCTGCAATGATGAAGCGCAAGACCGATGACAAAGATCACACCCGACCACCCCCGGAAGAAAGTCGAAACAAGATGTCAGGATTGCCCGATATTGCCGGAACTGCCGCCCTTGCGATTTGCGAGTCGCTCCTCTTGGCGCTGAACGATCACAAGATACTGCCGGAACGCGAGATCATGGGCGTGTTGAAGGATGCCGCCTCAACCCACGAAAACGCTCCGCCGGGTGAAGGCACCCATGCGATGCACAAAGCTGTGGCTGAGCTGATCCACAAGATCATCGACGGCGGAAATTCGGTCCGCCGTCTCTGAGATTAAATCCGCCCGGTCACCAAAAGGACCACAAGGATGATCAAGACAACCCCAAGCGTCCCGCTGGGCAGATAGCCCCAATTGGCACTGTGTGGCCAATTGGGGAGCGCGCCAATCAGCATCAGAATGAGAACGACGATCAGAATGTTGGTCAACATGAGAGGAGTTTTCCTTTACGTGGATGCGCCTAGGCCTTGATCGCGAAAGCGTCTGAATGCAGGCCAAAGGTCCGCGCAGCAGACAAATGGCCCAGTGATCCAATGCTAGACCTCAGGCATCGCCCTGCACTAACCCAAGGCAGTAGAAAGCTCTTTTGCGTGTGGGAGCGTCACATGCGACGGCAAATCTGGGGGGCGACTGGTTTGTGCCTGACGAGAACACCTTGCGGCATGGCCGGGGAGATTAAGTCCGCTGCTTCATGATGCGCCCCAAGGCTGGTCGCCACCTAGGCGCCAGGCCAACACCTTCAGGGATTACACCCGCGCAAGCGTCCCGTCCGCCACCCAAGCCAAGTTCTGGTCTGAGGCTTGGCGCAGATCTTGTGACGGAGGTCAGCTGGGAAAATGCGGCGTTCTGGGCCGCGTCTTTGACCCCTCCACGCTGTCCAGAAAGGCCCCGCGCGGCAAACGCTTTTCACCACCTCAGCCCGATGGTTGACTGCCATCAATGCCCTGCCGTCTGTCCCTACGCTAGCTAGAGGAGCGGCCGTTTGTGGCCATTCGCCAGCCTCAAAAACCCAAACGGCGTGAAACCAAAATGAACCCTATGGCTGCCGCCCCGACACTGGACCTGCCCGCTTTGGAGCCTGATGACTTCATGCATCGGATGCGCCAAGCCGTTGGTTTGCCTTGTGTGGTTGGCGGGCTGTTTCGCCCTGAGAGCGGCCGCCTAGATGGGCTGCGAATGGCCGCAGCCCAAGGCCTTGGTCGTGATCAGGCCGAAGACCTTGTACGCCGCGCCACGGCGCGGGCCGCGGTTCACGCAAGGCTGCAGGACGGCCCGCGGGGCCAAGGGAAGGGCCCGGCGACGACCGCGCCGGTCTGGTATGGCGAGGCAGGTATGCTCATCGGGATAGGCGCTTTGGACGACGGTCGCTGGCCCGTCTTGGCCTGCCGCCCTCCCACGACCCGCCCCCGCGCCGAGCTCGAACCGCTTTTGGGCCTTGGTCTTGCCTATTTGGCGCAGATCCGGCCGGGGTCGGCTGATCTCGCACCTGTCCATCCTGAACAGGCCGCCCAAGCGACGCTGCGTATGCTGTCCATTGGATGCATCATTCTGGATGCACATGGCCGGGTGGTTCACGACGGCTGCGGCGAGGAGGCCAATCGTTCTGGTCCTTTGCGGGTAATCCAAGGCAAGCTGTCGCTTCCGCGTGAGGCGGATCGCGCCGCGCTGCGTAAGGCGGTTGCAGATGCCGTGTCGGACCGTCAACGCCTGTCCATCGTGCCTTTGGCCAATGAGGCCGGTCAGGTCAGTCTGGTGGCCGTCACCCCGCTGCGCCAGCCGGGAGGGGCCCGCATGGCGCTGGTGCTGTTCGATACCCGCCAGACCGACCATGGCGCCCTGCGGCTGCATTTCTTCAAGGCGCATGCCTTGACCCGGTCGGAAAGCCTGATTGCCTGTGAGGTGCTGAACGGCAAGACCCCCACCGAAATGGCGCAATCCACGGGCCTGTCTTTGGCGACTGTGCGCAGCTATCTCAAGCAGATCATGGCCAAAACCAACACGCATCGGCAAAGCGAGTTGGTGGCGCTGTATTACTCTTGCATCATCCCGGTCGCGCCAGCTTTTGCCGCCGATGCCGCACTGGGGCTCCCTTCCGCCTAATCTGATCCGCGCAGCCCGATGCAAACCGCCCCTCGGGGCGGTCGTCGCGTTTGGCACCATGCCGACCCGTCCACGCAACCCGCGACTTATCCCAAGGTCGCGCATGAATCAGGGCGCCCCTTGCGGGGCGCCCCTTTCAACTGCTTGCAGGGGGGATGCTGTTACTCTGCCAGCAGGTTGACGTGGAGCATGCCATTCGACACCCAGACGTTGGCATCATCTTCGACGAACATGTCGGCGATCCGTGCCTCGGTGGTCGAGATGGTGGTGTTGCCCACCCGGTCATCATTCAGATCAAAGATGCAGCCTTTGACCATCACATAGTCGGGCTTGCAGCAGGCCTCTGCCTGATCAGGCTCGCAAGTGAAGGGCGTGATGCACTTGTCCTCAAAGGTGATGATCCCCTTACCATCCCCGTCGATGCCGGGCTTGGTCAGGAACTCGATCAAGGCTGAGGGATCGAAGAACGGGTCGGTCGGGTCAATGCCTTCCAACTCGGCCACCAAGCCCACGATCAACACCGTGCCACCAAGGCTGGAGCTGATCAGCACATCGCGGTTGCCATTGACCAGCGTGGCCGAGAGCGTGCCCTCAAAGGCGGTGTGGAAGATCACGCGATCTTCTTGGTCAGCGTCAAAGTCGGTGATGACATCATGGCCGATCACCTTGTTGACAACTTCGCAGACACCATCGCCATTGCGGTCGATGCCATGGCCAAAGACGAAGTTGTCGCCATCGGCACCGCCGGTCAGCACGTCATTGCCTTCGTCGCCGACCAAGCAGTCGCCATCCTTGCCGCCGAAGAGCGAGTCATTGCCAAGCCCGCCGACCAAAAGGTCGCTGCCGCCACCACTCTGACCGGTGTCGCCGCGCAAGACGTCATTGCCTTCGGCCCCCATCAGGAAGTCGTCGCCTAGGCCGCCGTCCAGAACGTCGTCGCCAAGACCGCCGTTCAGCTTGTCGTTGCCCTTGTCGCCATACAGGAAGTCACGACCGGCACCGCCCGACAGGCAGTCGTCGCCATCACCGCCGTACAGGTAGTCATTGCCGTCATCCCCGGCGATCAGGTCATTGCCCGCGTCGCCATAGATTTTATCATTACCCATGTTGCCACGGATATGGTCGTTACCATTGCCGCCCGACATCCAGTCATCGCCGTCATTGCCGGCCAGCGTGTCATTCCCGTCCTGACCGCAGATTTTGTCGTTGCCAGCATCGCCGCTGACAATGTCGTCATCTTCACCGGCATAGATCGTGTCATTGCCGGTGCCGCCCGAGATCGTGTCGCTCGCCTCGTCAACGGTCATCTGACCATCGGCATTGTCGCCATAGATCAGGTCATTGCCATCGCCGCCCGACAGGCAGTCAGCGTTGTCATTGCCTTCCATGATGTCATCACCGGCGCCGCCGAACACCTTATCGTCGTCTGCGCCGCCTTGCAGATTGTCGTTTCCGGCATCGCCGTGCAGATGATCGCGGCCGCGCTGACCCAAGATGGCGTCATCGCCGCTGCCACCATAGAGGGTGTCATGCCCATCAAAGCCGCGGATCGTATCTTCGTCCGAGCCGCCAAAGGCGATGTCGTTGCCGGTGCCTGCGTTGATGTAATCCGCCCCAGCGTTGCCGGCGATGATGTCATTGCCCGCGTCGCCATAAAGCGCGTCGTCGCCTGCGCCACCGGTCATCTTGTCATGGCCATTACCGCCAAACATGACATCGTCGCCGCCTTGACCTGCCATGCAGTCGTCGCCGTCGCCGCCCATCAGGCGATCATCGTTTGACCCGCCCAAGACAATGTCATTGCCGGTGCCGCCATTGCCCCAGTCAGCACCCTGACCGCCGATCAAGAGGTCGTCCTCGCTGCCGCCATCCATCTTGTCATCGCCTGCGCCGCCAGCCAGCACATCAGACCCGCTGCCACCGGTCAGCTCGTCATTGCCACCGGGCGCGCCGAGTTCGTCGCCCAAAAGGATGTCATTGCCGGTGCCACCGAACAGATAATCACCACCGCCACCGCCGCGCAGGAAATCATTTCCCTGGTCGCCCAGAATGGTGTTGGCGTTGTTGTTGCCCGCGATGTGATCATTGCCGGCAAGACCACGGCCCTTATTGACGCCGGGGATGTCTTTGAAATCGCCGTTGTCCGTGCCGGGCGTGCCACCAAGCCAAGTTCCCCCGGCGATTGCGGCCCATGCGGCGGATTGAGTTTTCATGACGGTCATGATCGTCTCCATAAATGGTTGTTTCAAAATACCTTTGCCGATTGTCCGGCGCATATGCGCCTGACCACTTCGGATCCCGACACAAACGGTCTGGACAGGGTCAATTTGGTCACCAGAGCCGACTCGCAGATACCCTCATATGGGGGGGCTTCGAAAATTTTATTTGATTTTGAAAGGGTGCAGTCCCGCGCTTTGGTAAAATCACGCATGCACCGCGCAAAACTGACGATAGGCTGGATTTCGTCTCAGGTTCGCATTCCGAGCGGAGCGACAAACCCCGACCCGCTGGCATGGGTATATCTGCAAGGTAGTGGGCTACGATCGACCCATTTCGCCAGGTTCTGGCTCACGGCAGTCTGCAAGATGACTGTGTATTAAGTAAATTATATCATATGGATAGCAGAAACTCGCCCTGCATATCTGCGGCCGACCACGATACATCTGGACAGAGGCCAAACCCTGAACGGGTTCGGCCTATCAGGAAAACCGCATCGGACCTGCCGAGTTTTAAGACCCCTCCCGCATGGCGGTATTCAAGAACCGTGTCAGCGGCCGTAAAAGATAAGTCAGCGGGCTATATTCTCCGGTTCGCATAAACGTATCGACCGGCATTCCCGGTAAAATCACCTGACCCTCTGACAGCTTTTGCAGCTCGGTTTCCGACAGTTCCACTTCGGCGCGGTAAAATGCAGCACCAGTTTCGGCCTCGGAATAGGTGTCCGGTGAAACCTGTCGCACGCGGCCAATCAGGTCTGGTGTCTCACGCATGTCGAAGGAGGGGAACCGCACGATCACCTCCTGGCCGGAATGCACCTTGTTGACATGCAGCGGGCTGACCCGAGATTCGATCAGCAAGGGGCGGTCGGTGGGCAAGATGAAAAGGACGGGTTCGGCCGGTTTCAGAACCGACCATTCCCCAGCCATCCGCACATCATAGACGACTCCGGTCAATGGCGCGCGGATGTCCATCCGCTCCAAGCGTGTCAGCAGCGCTGCGCGGCGCTCTTCAAGGTCCAACTCCGTCACCTTCAGGTCGCGCAGCGTGGTGATCGCCTCTTCGCGCCGCTGGCCGTGCAACTGTAGCCGCTCGATCTCGATCTCGGCGATCCGCTCCATCGCTTGGGCGCGCTGGGCCTTGGCCTCGCCAATGGCCCCGGCCAGTCGCGCCGCCTCGCGTCGCAGGTTCAAGACCCGGCTGCCCTGCGCCAGGCCCTTTTCCAAGAGCCCCTGCTGCCCGCGCAATTCCTCTTCGGTCAGGGCGATCTGGCTGGTCAAGGCGGCGCTGATCGCGTCAATTCCGGCCACCTGATTGGTCAGCTGCAACTTTTGGTTTTCCAACTGGGTCGTGGCCTGCTCTAGGCTGTCGCGCCGGGCTTGGAACAGCGCCTCTTGCCCGGCACCAAGCTCGGCCATCGCCGGATCGGTCTTGCCCGCTGCCACCAGTTCGGGATCAATGGTGATCTGATCCGCCCCATCGCGCTCGGCGGCAAGGCGTCCGCGTCGGGCGATCACCTCGTAAAGCTGGTTTTCGACCATCCCCAGTTCCGATTGCGCCAGTGTCGGGTCAAGCCGCACGAGCACATCGCCCTGGCTCACCCGCGCGCCCTCTTTGACCAAGACCTCGGCCACGACGCCGCCATCGGGGTGCTGCACCGCTTGCCGGTTGCTCTCTACGATCACCCGACCGGCTGCCACCACAGCCCCGTCGATCATCGCATAGGTCGCCCATGTGCCAAGGCCAATCACCAAAGCCGCCAGCGCCAGCACCCCCACGAAGATGGGTTTGCGGCGTGAGGGCAGTTCCCCCTCGGTCCGCTCGGGCGCGGTCATGCCAGTCCCCCGGCCGATTTTCGGATGACCTGCACGTTCTGCAGCATCTCCGACATCACTTGGTCGCGCGGTCCCCAAGCCTTGCATAGCCCATCCTCCAGCACCAATAGCTTGTCGCATTCCTTGATGGCCGAGGGCCGGTGCGCCATGATCAACACCGCATTGC